>Ga0265595_1001380_pt1 | contig 18728 bp, 16 predicted proteins | sample saktaG_15_FD_190148 | JGI IMG/M metagenome (GOLD analysis project Ga0265595, IMG submission 190148) | Saline water microbial communities from Sakinaw Lake, British Columbia, Canada - sak_2013_06_06_50m | ecosystem: Environmental > Aquatic > Non-marine Saline and Alkaline > Saline ... | reverse complement strand
GCAGCTTCGGCTGCGGGATTGGATATGAACAGCCTGGTCAGGCTTCTCAGAAAAGCGATATTTAATTCACGCTCGCTGGGCGTTTCACTATCCGCATGCTCACTCCCTCAGACAGGACTGGCAACTTTCTCGCTGGAAGAGGGGAAAATGGAGTTCGGCATGGGCCTTCATGGAGAAGCGGGAGTTAAAAAAGTGGATCTGATGAATGCCGATGAAACCGCGAGGACCATACTCGACTATTTAATTGCCGATCTTCCATTTAAAGCGGGCGATGAGGTCATCGTTGTATTAAACGGATACGGCTCCACTACCAGGATGGAAATGTTCATTGTGGCAAGAAAGATCTATTCCTATCTTTCAGAAAAGAAAATGAAGATATACTCATTAGAGTTAGGAGAATTTTGCACTTCCCAGGAGATGGCCGGGATATCCATAACTCTTATTAAGATCGACGGTGAGATCAAGGGATATTACGACGCAAAAGCCGTGAGCCCCTATTATAAAAAAATATAGAGATAATCGTTTAGATCAGGTTCAGTCGGATTCGCGCAGAAGTATCGCAGCAAGCTCTCCCGGGTGTGAAACCATGCAGGGGTGATCAGATTCCAGCTCAAAGTAATCCCAGTTATCCTGAGCTGCATGGTCGGCTACGTATTTAACGAATTGCCCGGTCACAGCTGCAAATTCACTTTGGGTGCAGTGGATGTAGGTCTTGGGTATTTTTCTTATTACCCCAGCGTTAAAATACAGCGGCTCGACGAAAGGCCTGTCCGGTGTAAGCCCGGCATAGTTCTTATAGCTGACTCCGCCTGAGCCGAACATATCGAACAGCGATTTCCCGTTTTCGGGTATAGACGAATCGACGTATATCAGCCGCCTGATTTTTCTGCTGATTCTGTCGGCAGCGCCGGTAATAACAAACGAAGCATAGCTATGCCCGACCAGGATTACTTCATCCAGCCGCTCATCGGTAATCAGAAGGCACACCTGCGAGATGTGATCGTCCAGCGTGCAGGTATCCGAAGCCGCCAACGTGGGGGAGAAAACCTTATGACCCCGGTCTTTCATCAAAGCCGCCACCTGGTCCCACACAGAACCGCTGTTTCCCCCACCATATCCTCCATGCACCAGGACATAATTAGCCTTAATCCCCTCCTTACTCTTCCGGCCCCTCTTTCAGCGTAGCTAAATTGGCGATCTTGCCCGTGGTAACCTGCAGGGCCACGTGTGTCTGGCTCTTGCGCACGCCCGTGATCTTGGGCAAGTAATCCTTGAGGAATTTGGCCATGCTGGCGGACGAGGCGAACCAGGCGCCGAAAAGTATGTCAAAAGGCCCGGTGCAGAGCGCAACGAAGTCGACATTGCTGCAGCTGGCCAGCGCCTGCGTGATGTCGTCGACGTGGGGCGCCTCCACCTCCAATAAAATAAATGCCCTTACGCTGTATCCCAGCTTGGCCGGGTCGGGTATCACAGACCAGTTGATGATGCCCTGCTCCACCAGGCGTGTTATCCTCCGCCTCACGGTCTTTTCGCTCACCCCCATCTTGCGGGACAAATGGATGTTGCTCTGCCGCGCGTCGTTGGCCAGCTCGGCGATCAACCTGTTATCCAACCCGTCCATGAGCCCAATTATAACATGACTAAATCCGGCGGTAACACCCCCTGTAGATGCCCTTTGCGGACACCGGCAATGCACCGGGTACCTGCCCGCGATGCAAAAAATAAATTTTACCGCGCTGCCCTTTTTGCTTTTTTCGGAACATTTTTGCCATAGCATGACCCGGTTGATCCCGGCCAAGACAGACATGTATCTGATTTCGGCTCTCCTATACCTTAGCGTGACCGTCTTTGGACATAATTATCCCTTGACAGTGTCGTTTTATGTGCATAATCTATAAGCAATTTCGCACCGCGCTGTATTGAGAGTTAAAGATGGATTTTAGCCTGGGGCAAAGAGAGGAGGAGCTGCGGCGAGAGGTACGCGAGTTCGCCGAGCGCGAGATACCGGACGACTCGATAGTCAATTTCCTTGATGAGGAGAGCCGCGACGAAGATTGGGCTTTCAGCCTTTCCATCTCCAAAAAGCTGGCTGAAAAGGGATGGCTGGCCATGGGTTGGCCGAAGCAGTACGGCGGCCGGGATGCTTCCCACCTGGAGCAGATGGTCTTCGCCATGGAGGCTGCATACTGGGGGATACCCGGCCTTTCCATGGGGGTAAGCGGCACGGGGTGGGTAGGCCCCTCCCTGATGCTGTACGGCAACGAAGAGCAGCGGCAGAAATACCTTCCCATGATATCCTCCGGCAGCCCGGACGGCATCTGGTGCACAGGTTACAGCGAGCCGAATGCGGGATCGGATTTCGCCAGCATCCGGACGTCCGCTGTGCGCCAGGGCGATGAATATCTGGTCAACGGCCAAAAGGTCTGGACAAGCTGCGCCCACCGTGCCAGATGGTGTTGGCTGGCGGTCAAAACGAATTCCAACGGCGGCAAGCCGCAGGACGGTATAAGCCTGTTGATTGCGGATATGAAGAGCAGCGGCATAACCGTCAAGCCCCTGCTGAACTACAGCGGCGTGCATATATTTAATGAGGTTTTCTTCGATAATGTGCATGTGCCGGCGGTGAACCTGGTAGGCGAGGAGAACCGGGGCTGGTACCAGCTTATGAGATCGCTGGCCTATGAAAGGCATAGTTTCTGCGGACAGTCCTACGGTACAGCACGGCGGATCCTGTACTGGCTTGCAAAATACGTTGGAGATACCAAACGCGGTGGCAAACCGATGGCCGGAGATACTTCAATCAGGCGCCGGCTGGCGGAGCTGGCCGCGGAGCTGGAAACCTTGAAGATGTTTGCTTATGAGATCGCCTGGAAGCTGGGTGAAGGAGCGGTCCCTACATACGAGGCTTCCAGAAACAAGTCCTTTGCCGATCACCTGCTGGAGCAACTGGCCCTGGCCGGGACCGATATCCTGGGGGCCTGCTGCCAGGTGGAAAAACATTCCAGGCTGACCAGGCTGAAAGGGCTGATACAGCGGCAATACCTGCTGTCCCCGGGCACAGCCATAGCGGCCGGGACGGATGAGATCGAGAAGAACATTATAGGCAAATTTAAGCTGGGCCTGCCTAAATCATATTAAACGCGAGGGATTTCGAAGGTGAACTTCAACTATACGGAACAGCAGGATATGCTGAGAACCATGGCCAGGGAATTCCTGGCAGTGGAGTGTCCGAAATCGAGGACCCGCGAACTGGAGAAGGACGGGCGGGGTTATGATCCTGCTACATGGAAACGTATGGCGGAACTGGGGTGGATGGGGCTGCTTTTGCCGGAGGAGTATGAAGGTAGCGGCGCCGGTTTTATGGACCTGGTTATCCTGATGGAAGAGATGGGCAGAAATATTCTGCCCGGGCCGTTTTTCTCCACTGTGGCGCTGGCTGCATTGCCCATCATGGACTTCGGCAGCAAAGAACAGCAGGCCGATCACCTACCCCGCATAGCCAGGGGTGAAACGGTCTGGACGCTGGCGATCAGCGAGGACCCTGCCGACTGCGAGTTCTCGAAGATCCGGACGTCGGCGCGGCCGGCAGGCGGAGGATACGCGCTTAACGGTGGAAAAACGCTGGTGCCCTGCGCCAACGTGGCAGACTATATGCTGGTGTCCGCACGCATAAGAAACGGCAAGGCACTGGAAAAAGGGCTGACGCTTTTTATCGTGGATATGAAGAAAGCGGGAATCAAGGTTGAGATCATCCCTACGATTACAGGCGAGACACTGTGCCATGTCGGGTTCGATAATGTAGCGCTTGGCGCTGGCGATGTGCTGGGAACGGCGGGCGCCGCAGAAAATATGCTGGGCCGGGTGCTGGACAAGGCTGCGTTACTTAAATGCGCGGAGGTATCCGGCGCCTGCCGCGCCGTGCTCGAGATGACCGTGACCTATGCCGGGGCCAGGCAGCAGTTCGGCAAGCCCATAGGCACTTTCCAGGTGATACAGCACAGGCTGGTTGACATGCTGATGATGGTGGATGGCCTGCAATACCTTGTATACCAGGCTGCATGGATGATGAGCGCCGGGTCGGACTGCGCTGTACAGATCGCGATGGCGAAGATAAAAGCCAACGAGGTATATCAGCACACAGCCCTTGACGGGATCAGAATACACGGTGCTATAGGATTTTCCATGGACCACGACGTAGGGCTGTACTACCGGCGCGTGCTGGCCTCCAGGTTTTTCCCCTGCGATACCGCTTACTATCAGGAAAAGGTGGCCGCGGGGATGGGTCTTTAAGCGGCAGCCGCTTTTAAAAGGGCCGTACTCCTTTCTTTCGCAAGCTGACATCCACCCACATACCCCGTGGCCGCATTTTGATAATATATGAATTGCGTTGCTATAATGGTGTGTGATGAACGTGAGCAAGGACAATCGAATCGCCTGTTACAACTGTGGAATCGTGAATGTCACAGGAGTGAGGTCTTGCGCAAATTGCCACGCAGCCTATTACTATAACTGCCCACACTGCCATGCGTGGGTAGATATTTCAGTTACGAATTGCGCAGGTTGCGGCAAGAAGCTTAACTGGCCAAAAGAAGCCTATTACACTGCAAACACATACAGCCCTGAGAAGTCGTCACCCGCTGCCATCCTCCTGTTACTGAGCTTCATTGTGCTTTTGATAGTCGCCGTAAACCTGATAATGAACACCACCAACCCGGTCGACGCCGGTTCGCATACACCCATCGTTGCGGCATCGAACAGCATACCGGCAGACGAGCTGAAAACGGCGGCTCAGCCTGAGATTCAGGTCTACTCTGCGGCCCCCGCATCTACTCCCGTGACACAAGGCGACGCATCCGACTGTTATGCCGAAGCGTATGGAGATACTGCTGAAGGATCTATTGTGTACGAGATCACAAATAGTACACTGGCTCCTGTTACCACCGCAGGCACTTATGTGCCCAAGCCCAGTTCCTATCTAAAAATGATGTATCCCAACTGGGGACATTGCAGCGGCGGCAGTTGCAGCGGCTATTATCAATACGGCCAATAGCAGGCTACGGTTCGACGGCCGCGATCTCGAAGGGGCAGAATATAGCGCTGGAAAGACAGACCGCCTCACATAAGGTACACCAGTCGCACTCACCTGTCGCTTTCAGGGCGATGCGATTGTTGCTCAGGTATAGGACGCCGCCGGAACAAACGCTCAAGCAATCCCCGCAGCCGTTGCAATTTTCGGGAAAGACGATTGGAAATGCGGATAACTTATCCCCTCGCGCCTGTTTTCCGGCTATGGCGGCGCGTATATTCACGTCCAAAACTGCAGCATCCGGTTGGGACGCCTTAAATGTATGCCACCCGCCGTTGTTTTTTCCCAGGGCCACCTGGTGATGGGTGATGACATCGATCATTTGCGAAGCGTTCAGTTTAGCCAGCGGATAACTGCAGACCGCCATAAAATCCTTCCCGGCGATAACGCTGTTAACATCGCTCTCGTAACCCATCAGCGTTTGCCAGTCTGTGGCGTCAAGCCAGCTCAGGTCGCCGCTGACCCTGAGGCCCTGGTAACCGCCCTTAACGGCCAGCTTAAGCTTCTCAACCCAGCTGTCTAATACCTGCTCCGGATGAAAAGAGCCGTCATGCAGGTACCAGTCGGAGCATCGGACGAACTCGATCTGTGAAGCCGCCTGCCGTATATCCGAACCCGCCAGCTTCATGCCAATAGTCTGGCGCGCCTTTTTCTCCACACCGCCGTCGGCGGTGACCCAGATACAGGATTCCCCTTTCTCGATACCAGTCTTGAAATACTCTGCCAGCACATCCACCAGGTCGTCCTGAGATTGATAGAACAGACAGTTATGAGAGCCCTTGCGGGCTTGTGTGACCAGGTCGACAGCGCTTGTTCCGTCCATTGAGGTACGCCTGCTTAATTCTAGCACGAAATCCATACAGAGCATCAATTACTCATTACATAATCGGGGCAAATGTGATATTATGGGGCGCTTTTATAATGGTAGTGAAGGTAGACGGGGAAATCTACTCGAGAACGGATACAACAATTGGGGACGGGGCAAAACAGCTGTTAAAGAATGATTGATTGAGCGTGTAAAAATTGGATGAATATCTTCTGGGTATAGACATAGGCACGAGCGGATGCAAATGTTGTGTCATTGATGACAAAGGCCGTGTAACGGCTTCTACCAGCTACGAATATAACCCCCTGATCCTCAAGCCGGGTTGGATCGAACAAGATCCATTGACCTGGTATAAAGCTGCGATAGAAACGTTAAACAGATTAAAAGTTGACGTTGACTTGAAAGGCATCGCAGCCATCGGCGTAACCGGACAGATGAGAGGGGTTACTTTAATTGATCATTCAGGTAACTTAGTAAGAAATTCCATACTCTGGAATGATCTGCGAAATATTGAAGAGGTGAACGAAATAAACAGGGAGCATCCTGAAATAATTCGGAAAGTGACGAAGAATCCGTTAAATACGATGTGCACCCTCCCCAAAGTGTTATGGCTTATGAGAAATGAGCCCTATAACTGGGCAAGAACCCATAAGGTTATTTTCCCTAAAGACTACATAAACTTTAAACTAACTGGAAATCTGCAGACGGATTTGAGCGATGCTTCCGGAACATCCTTTTACGATATAAAAAAACAGACTTGGTCAGATGAAGTTCTAAAAACCTTTTCAATTTCCAGGGACAAACTTCCTGATATTTATCAATCGACTTCGGTAATAGGCGAGGTCAGCAGGGAAGCTTCAGGGGAGACCGGTATCCCAGCGGGGGTCCCTGTAATTGCAGGGGGAAGCGATGCGACCGTAGAGTCATTTTCAATCGGGTTAATCAATTCAAGCCAGTGCAAGATAAGGCTGGGAACCTCCGGAGCGCTTTCTACGATTGTTGACAGTATCCATGATTTTTCAAACAGCATGAATTACTGCTGGTCATACATTCTTAAAGACAGATGGATGTTAGATGTAAACACACGTTCATGTGCGCAGGCGGTCAGGTGGCTGAGAGATGTGTTTTACGAAGACAGGCCAAAAACAGGTAAAACCTATGACGAAATCGATGATGACGCTCGTAATGCTCCTTTAGGTTCGGACGGGCTTTTATTTCATCCGTATTTGCTGGGCGAAGACGCTCCGTACTGGGACAGCGGGCTTAAGGGAGATTTTTCAGGTATTTCCGTCAATCATGAAAGATCTCATTTTGCCCGCGCAGTTTATGAAGGGACAGCCTTTGCCTTGAGAGATGCCGCGTCGACTTTTGGATCAATGGCAGACGGGTTCAAAGAGAATATTTTCACAGGCGGGGGCGTCAGGAGCAAATGCTGGCTGTCTATCGTTGCAGATGTACTTGGCATAGACGGCGCCGTTTCCGCCAATACGGATGCCGCTTTCGGAGCTGCTGTGTTAGCAGGTGTGGGGACCGGGGTTTTAGGCAAGCTGGAGGAAACAATGCTCCTGTGCCGGAATAGAGATTCCCATATTGAATATAACCGGAAAAACCATGCAATATATAATGAACTTTTTGATAAGTACAAAAGAATGAAAAGTGTCTGCGACCGATACAAGAAATAAAACTATATTAAGCTCCGATTTATTCCGTAACTGTTACTGCAACAGTGAGCCCTTGGTGATCCGTCAATGCCCTCTGTTATAATGAATATTGTTCACTAACACTAATTATCTTGAATAGGATGTTTTCCATTTAGGTCATGCATATGAGAGCAAGAACCCTCGAAGCCAAACAGCAAAAGGGGCGGAAGATCCTTGAGGTGGCGAAGGAGCTATTTTTCAATAAGGGCTACTACGGCATCACTATCGAGATGATCACTGAGAAAGCCGGCGTGAGTACCGGGACCTTTTACCTGTACTATAAAAACAAAATAGAAATCTATAAAGCCCTGCAAAATGAAGGCCTTGATATTCTTATCGATAAGATTAGAAAAGTTATATCGCGGCCTGGCACGAGTTCTTCCGCGAAACTCTCGGAGGTCGCCCGGACCTATTTCGATTATTATAATAACCACAGGGAATACTTTGATATCATACAAATACTGAGCGCTTCACCAGACGAGCTTAAAGAAACGCAAACGGAAATCAGCAGGATCATAGACAGTAAGGTATATCATTTATTAAAGGTGATTGAAGGTGTGTTTAAAGAAGGCATAGAAAATGGTGAATTTGTCTCTATGGATACATGGAAAGCAACAAATGTTTTCTGGGGATTAATGGACGGCCTTATTCTCCTCGAAGAACGGAATAATATTAAGAACGTAATCAGGGTTGATCTGGAAGAGCTGATTAAACAGGCATTCAGAATGGCATTTTATGGTATAGGTATTGTTAAAAAACGCCTGGCTGAAGACGAAAATAAATAATATGTCTTGTCCGGCAATTTCCTGAAATATAATAGCCAGGACCTCTTTTGACAACTCAGACCTCGCCGATTACAAGATTCCTGAACGGCTGTAATATATCCCGCATTTTCCTTTCACCGTTCTCTTGATATCAGGATACCGCCCTATATGCCCCCATTCATTTCTCACTGTGTAATGCTTGACATTTTTTTTGAGGTGCTGTTTAATTGAATGAGATTCAGTTAAGCGACAGGCCGTTAGCATGTAGCAGTTATTTGCCGATAATCGATATCTACGTGCTGATCGTCGCAGGAGAGGCGGTAATGAAGCAGGCCTATATGCCTGAGCCGGGCGTAATTCTATATCGGGATGTGGCAAAGCCGGTGATAGAGCCGGGCACAGTTATTATAAAGGTGTCGATAATCGGCATCTGTGGTTCCGACGTACATGTTTTTAAAGGCAAACACCCGATTGTAAAGTACCCTCTCGTCCAGGGTCATGAATTCAGTGGTTATATTGAGGAAATCGGTGAGGGTGTTACCGGTCTGGCCAAGGGGGACCTGGTTACCATCCAGCCCGCACTCGGATGCGGAAACTGCACAAAATGTAAAGAAGGGTTGCCTGCTCAATGTGACAATCTCAATTTTGTGGGAGGCGATATACACGGCGGGGGAAGCGAATATTTCAAGATTAAGTCAGAGCATGTGATAAAAATACCGGAGGCTGTAAGTGCAAGTGACGCAGCCATGGTCGAGCCTTTAGCTGTAGCAGTCCATTCTGTAAACAAAGTCCCCGATATTGAAGGAGCAGCCATCCTGGTTGTTGGGGGCGGGACAATAGGAATACTGGTCGCTCAAGTCGCCAGGGTATTCAAGGCAAAGAAAATCATAATCTCCGACGTAATACCTGCCCGCAACAAAGTTGCGGCCAAATGCGGTTTCCTGACTATCAATCCGACAGAGGTCCCTTCATTTGAAGAGGAGCTGCGGCATCTTCTTGGCGATGAGCCCCTGTCCGCGGTTTTTGAGTGTGCGGGCAATGAACCTGCGTTTAATACCTGCGTCAGGACGGTCTGCAGGGGAGGATATGTAATAGTAGTGGGAGTCTATGAGACTGCCATCAACGCTGAAATGATCCTGGTCCAGGATAAAGAACTTACCTTGATTGGCTCCCTGATGTATACATGGGGTGACTATTTAGAGGCTATAGATTTGCTGGCCGGCGGCAGGGTAAATTTGAAGATATTGCAAACTCATCATTTCAAATTCGAAAGGTGGCTCGACGGTTATAAAGTGCTCGAAGAGAAGCCGGATGAGGCTTTGAAAGTATTGATCGATATGGATTAAAGGTTGGTGTGAGCATGAATAAAGCGCTGAAGACTATTTATGAATATCCAAAATGGATAATGGCCAGCTATGGATCAAGAGAGTTATTCAGTCAATGGATAAGCGCGGCATTTGGCTTCACTATTTTCTTCTACTATGAGGTAGTGATCGGCCTGGATGTCACTCTGGGGGCGATGGCATTTATCCTCTTTCAGATATGGAATTCGATTAACGATCCGCTTATCGGCTATGTAATGGAGCACTACGTTTTCCCCTGGGAAAAAAGGTTCGGGATTCGCAGGACGCCGTTCATCATCGGGGGCGGCATATTATGGCTGCTGAGCTATCTGGCCATCTTCCTGGGTCCCACCGGCCTGGACCCGGTTGCAGACAAGTGGCAGATCTTCGCCTGGTATGCGATCTCCTTATGCATATACGATACGTTTTGTACACTGTTCGACGTAAATGCAGCGAGCCTGTTCCCGGAAAAGTTCCGTGGTTTAAACGATAGGAGGATGGTCCAGTCATTCGGCACGATCTTCGGCATACTGGGGATCGTGCTGGCCGCGATTATTCCGCCGATGTTTATCACCACCGGTGTTGCCGAAACCTATCGCAACTCCGCCATGGTAACGGTTGTAATCGGTTTATTCATGCTTCTGCTGCTGCTTCCGGGCACGTTTGAAACCAAGAAGCTCAGGGAGCTGTACAGCCGCAGAATAGAATCGGCGAAAGATAATCCGCCGCCTGGATTTTTTACGACGGCCAAATCCGTGCTTTCAAACAAACGGTTCGTGAGCAAAATTACGTTGTACCTGGGTTACCAGGTGGGCTGCATCATGCTCCAGATGAGCGCCTTTTATATCACAACATACCTGTTGAACGCGCAGGCATCCAGCATCAGCTATCTGCTGGGCAGCATGCTTGTAGGCGCGCTGATCTCCGTCCCTGTCTGGGTGCTTATCTCCCAGAGAGTGAACAATAACAGGATGGTCAGCATAGTGGCCGGTTTCATGATGGTCCTCACTTTTATACCGATGATCTTTGTGCAGGATATGTCCGGATGGATCATCAGCCTGGTTGCGTTCGGGGTTGCACTCGGCGGTATGTGGTTCATGGATCCCCCCACGATGGGCGATATCCTGGACGATGTAGCCACCAAAACAGGGCGCAGGGATCCGTCAGTTTACATCGGCTACCAGTCCTTTGTTTTTAAACTGGGACAGACCAGCATAGCGGCCGTAATCGCCATCGTACACAATACAACCGGTTTTGTTTCCGGCGCGCCCAGCCTTGAGCAGATGATGGCGATGAGCCCGACTCCCGAGTTGGCACTTTTGGGGATCCGCATACACTCTGCAATCGTGCCTGCAATTGTCGTGCTCATAGCGACCATTATCTTCTGGAGATTTTACGACCTCACGCCGGATAAAGTGGCTGCTAATAAAGCCAGGCTGGAGGAGCTTGGTATCTAACAGGTATATTATATATCAGGAGCCAACGAATGAAAGGTAGCCAGGAAAAATTCAGGTTGGGTATAGTCGGGGCAGGAATTTTCGCCGAAGCCAATCATTATCCGTCTCTCTCCCTGCATTTTTTTGATGATGTCGAACGAGCTGCTGTTTGCGATCTAAGCAGAGCGCGGGCTGTAAGGATTGCCAATAAATACGGGTGGGGCAAAGCCTATGACGACTTAAACAAAATGTTAAACAATGAACATCTTGACGGCGTTATTGTCTGTGTTGGCGCCAGAGCTAGTGTTGAAGCAGCCACCCAGGTACTTGATCACGGCCTTCCTGTATTTTTAGAGAAACCCTCTTCAATTGACCTGGCCGGCACGGTGAGGATCGCAAAGGTCGCAAAGAGAAAAAAACTAATCGTTCAGGTTGGGCATCAGAAAAGGCACGGCCTGGCTTACAGGCGGGCGATGGGCATGGTTAAAGACAAGAAAAAGTTCGGCAACATCATCCAGATTGAAAGCAAGATGCACGGTTTCCCCGTATTCCCGACATTCTATACCTGCATGCTGGAGTGGCAATGTCACAATCTTGACATCGTAAGAGCATTTGCCGGCGATATAACCGAGATCGAAGCCAAATCATTTAAGACAGGTATGGAGACAGGTGCATTAACGGCGATGGTCAGGTTCGAAAGCGGCGCACTGGGTATTCTTGGCTGGGGGACCCATGGTGGTCCCGGGCAATTTTCAGAGAGGATTGAGATACTGGGCGACAGGGGAAGGGGAGTCATAATCACCAATGCGCGAGAGGTCACTTTTTATGACGAGGACGTGGGTGAGACATGGTCGCCTGATTGGAACCCGATCAGCAGAAACCAGAGCCATGTATTCAACGGTTACGTGGGAGAGCTTCTTCATTTTATTGACTGCGTGAAGAAAGGGAAGCGGCCCGAACCGTCGATCGAAGACGAGGTCAAGACGATGACTTACCTGAGTGAAATCGCCAGGAGGGCTGAAATTCCCATTGAATGGGCCTTTATATCAAGCGAACTTTAGATTATTCACACCTGTTTAAATCGCATTATGAATTTAATACTGACCTGCAGCGGTTCAATGTATTTTTAAAGAGTGAAGTTACAAATGCGTAAAAAAGACCATAGCGCGGAATCATTAAGAGATGATCTGAAGAAAATTGTCGGGCCTGATAACGTGGTCGCAGATCAGTCTGAAATAGACTGCCAGGGGGTGGATGTCTGGTGGATTACACGTTACCGCATGTTCCGGGGCGATGATTTTCCACAACCTCTGGCAATAGTTTTCCCCGAGGATAAAGGACAGGTCGCTGCGCTGGTGAAATTCTGCAACCTTCACAAAATACCTGTGGTCCCAAGGGGAGGTGGCGCCGGGGACTCCGGCGGTTCATTAGCGGTTAGCGGCGGCATCACGGTGGACACCAAGAAAATGGACAGGGTGCTCAAGATCAATGAGAAGTCTTTAACTGTGCGTGTCCAGCCCGGCATATTACAAAAGCACCTGGAAGAATACTTGAACCGTCGCGGATATACCATGAATCATTTCCCGGCTTCTTTCCATACTTCAACATTAGGCGGGTTTGTCAGTACAAACGGGACCGGCGTTCTCTCTTCGAAATACGGGAAACTGACAGACATGGTTCATCAGCTCGAAGTAGTTTTACCCGATGGAACGATATTCAAGAGCCTGCCTGTAAACCGTCATTCCACCGGCCCAGATTTTTCCAAGTTGTTTATCGGAGCGGAGGGTACGCTTGGAATCATCACCGAGATCTTGTGCAAAATCTATCCCCTGCCCGAGAAGCGGGCTTTTCTGTCCTTCCTTTTACCAAACCTCCGTGACGGCATAGAGGTGGGAAGAAAGATCATGGCAAGTGGACTTCAACCCTGCATAATGAGATTTTATGACGAGAGAGATACGGGTCATATTCTCAAGAATCAGTATGACATGGAAGGTACGGGATGCTTCTTAATGGTCGGATTCGACGGATTAAAAGAGATGGTTGATGTTCAAACGAGGCTTGCGCATGAAATTATTTCGCAGGCCGAGGGCACGGAGCTGGGAGATAAACAGGCATGGAACTGGTGGAATGACCGGCTCAAGTCGTATTATCCCCCGCTCGATTATGTTTGCGAGCCGTGGATGACGGCGGTCACCGACACGGTTGCGCCTTATGAGGACATTGAAAATGTCTACCGGGCCATGAAATCAGCGGTGGAAGATGGATTCGGCAAGTATGGCGCAGTGTTCCACGCGCATTTTTCCCACTGGTATGACTGGGGAACCAGTATATATCCGTCGTTTATGATTAAGGACACACCCGGGGATTATGCTGAGGCCATGAAGCTGTATAAGGAGATACTTGACGCCTGCATACAGGCGGCAATTAGAAATGGCGGTGTAGTAAATGAGCATCATGCTATCGGGTTGCGTCTCGGCAGGCTGATAGTAGATGGTTACGGCAGGGAAAGCTTTGAGCTGATTAAAACAGTTAAAAAAGCTTTGGACCCGAACAATATAATGAACCCTGGTAAGCTCGGTTTGGGCGAGGGAGAAGCCAATGGTTTTTGATCAAAAGACCACGGAAATATTGAAGATGTGCAGGTGTTGTTTCATGTGCCGGCACGCCTGCCCCGTTTTCTTGGCAACCAAACTGGACGCGGATACCCCCAGGGGCCACGCTCTGCTTATTTCCAGAATCGACCAAGGCCTGTCGGAGTGGACTGAAGACACCATCGACAAAATCTACAGGTGTTCGCAATGCAGTCTATGTAAAGAGCTCTGCGAATTCAAGTGGGGGGAAGACCTGGTGGTACAGGCGGGGAGAGAGAATATCGTGAGCGGCGGGAGAGAGCCTGAAGCTGTAAAAAATCTGGCTCGCCTGCTGATTGATCGCAGGCCAGTCCACAATAAGCCTGCAAAAGAGCAAAAATTGCAGAGAGCTGCTGTCAGGGGAGGGCAGACCGATGTCCTGTATTTCGCGGGTGAGACTGCATTTTATAAGCATCCCGAAATTGTCGAGGCAACGGCAGTGGTGCTGGACTCTATGGGCATAAATTGGGCGATGCTGGAAAACGAGGGATCAACGGGTGTTGAGCTTTTTGAGCTCGGTTACAGCGGGGAAGCACGAAAAGTGGCAGGAGACCTGGCTGGAAGGATCATGGATATCCACCCCTCTATCCTGATCACGGGCTGTGCCCATGCTTACAGGGCATTTAAAGAACTCTATCCTCAATGGGGTATCGACGCTTTGCAAGGTATCCAGATTCATCATATTACTGAATATCTTATCAATAAAATGAGCGAAGGGGTGTTGAGATTGGCGCAGGACCCGGCTCTTTCCGGCGTAGCCTATCACGATCCCTGTCAGTTAGGCAGGAAGATGGGAGTTTACGATGCCCCCAGGAATCTGATAAAGGCCGTAACCGGTAATCCGCCTGCGGAATTGTTCCACAATAGGGGTGAAGCTGAATGCTGCGGCTCGGGCTCTGTAATGTATTTAACGAATCCCGATACAGCGATCAAAGTGGCGCGGAGAAGAATGGAGAGCGTGTTACAGGAGAGTGCCAAATCAGTGATAACGGCCTGCCCAAACTGTAAAAACATCCTCATCAAAACCGATGCCGACATGCATAGTGGTGTAAAAGTGCTCGATATCGTGGAATTAATAGCGTCGCAGGTTAAGGGGAAATGTGAGGATAAATCCCGTTGAACATTTATTGAATCCTCACTATACTTATTTGAATATTTGTGCGAGGTAGCGGAAATGGGTAAAAAGCAAGCGGCTAAATCCGGGGGGCTTAATGATTTGCTTCCGGTGGGAGGGGAAGCTGATGTTGTGGTGATAGGGAGCGGAACTTCAGGAATTGCCGCCAGTATTGCCGCAAGCAGGAAAGGCGCAGAAGTCATCCTCATTGAAAGGTTCCCCTTTGTCGGGGGGATGTCGACATTAATTCCTGTTGCCTGCTGGCCTTTAAATACAGCGGTGGAGACGGGTGAACTGGATATGCCCTACGACGGCATCTTGGGCGAGATCCGGGACCGTATGAAGGCCTTGAATGCAATAGACCTGCGCACACTGCAGGAAGGTGTTGATAAGCTAATTGGTATTGCCGACGATAATGACAGAATGGCCACCAGCAAATGGTACCTTTTCGACCCCGAGGCGCTCAAGTACCTTTATTTCGATATGCTGCGTGAAGCCGGGGTGAAATTGAGGGTTAACTCCCTGGTTGTGGACACAATCGTCCGGGATAATAAAATCGAGGCTATCGTAGTAGAGACCCTGACGCGAAGAGAATTGATTAAAGGAAAAATCTTCATAGATTGCACGGGTAGCGCAGATGTCGTTACACGGGCTGGTTCTGAGGCAGCGCTGGGTACGGGCGATAATGACGGAGTCCCGGCCGGTTTAATGATACCATCGTCTACAACCTTCCGCATCGCCGGTGTAGACACCGATAACATCGATCTGGATGAGGTGGGGAAAATTTACGAACAACACCGGCTCAAGGGTGAAATCAACGTCCCCTTTGAAGGATTTTTCCCGCATATTGTATGTAAGGGTGTAATCCAGATATTCGGCACGCGTGTATTCGATATCAATCCACTGGACCCTGAAAAAGCAGCCCTGGGAGAGATGGAACAGAGGCGCCAGGTAAGGGATATCACGAACTTTCTCAAAAAGGAGATACCGGCATTCCATGATTGCCAGCTCATAAATACCGGCATGTCCATAGGCATGATCGGTACCAGGCGTATAAGGGGAGACTATTTTATAACTCAACAAGACATCATAGATGCCAGAAAATTCGAGGATGCAATTGCCGCCGGCACTTACAAGCTCGAGGTATGGGAGACCGACGGCGCTAATGCGCACTTCCACCATATAGTCGGCACGTGGTATACGATCCCATTTCGCGCTCTTTTGCCCAAAGGCTTGCAGAACGTGATAGTGGCCGGCAGCTGCATATCGGGGCAGATAATAGCAATGGCGACATGGGCGGTTATGCCCATGTGCTACAAAACAGGCCAGGCAGCCGGGACAGCAGCCTCTCTCTGTATCAAGGGGAATGCGGGGCCGCGGGACATCTCTGTCGCCGAGCTGCAGCGTATTCTCCGGCTTGATGGTGTTTTTCTCGGTTAGTTCAAATTTGATTGCACCTGATAATACCTGAATCTTGTTTTCCTTTATAAAGGAGATGCTATGGGTCAATTTGAAAAACTTTCGCTGAAAATCAAACTCGGTTACGGCGCCGGCGAATTCGCCAGCAGTATTTTCTGGATCACCATGGCCTTCTGGCTGATGAATTACCTGACCGATGAGATCGGTCTGTCGGCAGCTCTGGCGGGTGTGGCGATCATGGTGGGGAAAGCGCTGGATGCCGTAATCGATCCGGCGGTGGGATTTCTCTCCGACCGGACGCAGAGCAGGTGGGGAAGACGTAGACCCTGGTTTCTGTGGGGAGCAGTCCCCTTCGGTATCGCCTATTTTATAATGTTTACCAATTTCCATATCGCTGGGCAGACAGCTATTTTCACCTGGGAAAGCCTGGCTTTTATTTTGCTGTGCCTTACCTATTCATGCACCAATGTGCCTTTCAATTCACTGCTGCCGGAGTTGACAAAGGACTATAACGAAAGGACATCCCTTACGGGATACAAATCCATGTTTGCCGTCGTCGCCACCCTCCTGGGAGCCGGAGCAGCGATGCCCATCATGTCATCATTCGGCAACCGGACATCCGGTTTTATGGCTATGGGAGCTATCTTCGGCTTTATGATTATTATCTCGGTTCTTATACCATTTTTCATCGTCCGCGAACCGGCCTATGTCAAAAGCGAAAAGTCTCCTAATATATTTAAGTCCAACCGGGAGGCCTTCAGGAACAGGCCTTTTGTGCTTATACTGATCACCTGGACCCTCAATACCTGCGGTATCACGGTTGTGACCGCCACGTTGATCTACTACTTCAAGTATTTATTCAACGATGAGCAGCTCATAACACCGGCTTCGCTGATTATGCTGCTTACATCCATGATTTTCATCCCGGTGGCGGTAAAGGTTGCGGCAAAGCTGGGCAAGAGAAACACCTACCTTATAGGCATGTCCGTGGTGACAATTGCATGTTTGCTGATATTCTTCATTGGACACACGGCGGGCATTTATGCGGTTTATATAATCATGTTTGCCACGGGCATCGGTCTGTCAACGCACTACGTGCTTCCCTGGGCCATAATACCCGACACCATAGATTACGATTACTCCCTGAGTGGTGTGCGCAGGGAGGGAGTGTACTATGGCCTGTGGACTTTCATGATAAAAATCGGACAGGCGCTGGCGGGGCTCTTTGTAGGCCTGGTGCTGGGTCTTTTCGGCTACATACCCGACATTGCCCAGAGTGCATCCTCCCTATTCGGGATCCGCCTGCTGATAGGCCCCATCACGGCGGTGTTCTTTATCGTGGGGCTTGTATTCCTGTATCTCTATCCGATCGATAAGAAACGCTACGAAGGGATACAGCAGACCATTAAAGATTTGGAAGGGAGCAGAAAGGCAGCAGCTTGATGTGGGATGCGCTGCTTTTCATCACCAGCGGTTCCAATTAAAGTCCAGCTTGCCCATCCCGCTGATCGGCAGGCGCTCGCCGCGCACCCAGGCCGAGCCCTCGACTTCGAGCAACTGTTCCTGGTAGTCGATATCAATGTAGGTTAGAAGTGGGGGAATCCGCATCCTGCTTCGATGAATCAGCAGAGGACGGATGTCGAGTTCCAGGTCGGGGGAACGCACTTTCCAGGGCGCATCCGGGAAGGCAGGATCGAAGCTGAAATGCGCCGGGGAATACAGTATGTTTTCCCCGCCCGGGCGCCAGAGAAAGGTGTAATGGTGGGGTACGCCGCTGTCGTAGAAGCAGCTGAGCACTACGCCTGCCAGGTTTTCGCCCCAAAAATGCAGCCAGTACGCCGTCGAGTGGCGCGGCTGTATCCCCCAGTTGTGTTCGGTATATCCATAGCCGGCAAAAGGACGTTCCTGCCCGTCCAGTGATACCATGCCCTCGGTCCGGGTAGAGACAAATTGCTGTATGTAATAGTCAATGTGCTGAGTCAGCAGGTGGTCGCGATGTACCGGTGACAGCTGTTTCTGGAAGCATTTTGCACGTACCTGAGGAGTTTCAACCTCTATCTTCCAGCCATCTTCGGCGCGGCCTGAGAAATGCAGGCTCCCCCACTTTCCACCGGCGGAAACTTCCACGGCATCGCCGGCGGCGGCGTGAAACTTGCCAAGGTGGTCCTCGTTCCAGCGCCGGCCATTATTAAAGTCTATGACCTTGACCGAAACGTAGTCTGACGGAAAGGCCTGCAGGGCGAGGAACACGAAATAAAGCTTCTGCTGCGGGTCCAGCCCTTCGAAGTACCACCACTGTTTGCTGCGCAGAAATGCCAGCGGTCCAAAGCGGCGGGTATCGATAGCAATATAGCCTTCATCACGCATTGCAGGTTCTCCTTCGCCACGTACAGTTCTAGAGGCGACTATG
>Ga0265595_1001379_pt1 | contig 18733 bp, 16 predicted proteins | sample saktaG_15_FD_190148 | JGI IMG/M metagenome (GOLD analysis project Ga0265595, IMG submission 190148) | Saline water microbial communities from Sakinaw Lake, British Columbia, Canada - sak_2013_06_06_50m | ecosystem: Environmental > Aquatic > Non-marine Saline and Alkaline > Saline ... | reverse complement strand
CAATAATTCAATTCAGCTCTGACAATTCCAGCTGGTATAACTCGGCGCATGTTTTGGATGGCTCAAATACTTTAACTACCGGCACAAATAATGTTATTACATTATCCGGGGGCTGGCCGGGAACTGGTTTTTATTACAAAGTAACATTTACTTCTGATGGAACTTACCTTTACACTCCGGTTTTAGACGATATAAGTGTGGCTTTTACAAATGACACTACGCCGCCTACCGTCAGCAGTGTCGCAGTCCAGACAGGTTTGACAGTTAATGTTGTATTTTCTGAACCAATGGGAACAGGCGTTACCACTGCCTCTAATTACACTGTGTCGGGAACAGGAAAAGGAACATTGGCAAACAACCCAAACACCGCAGCCCTTGTTTCCGGAAACACCTATGTATTAACATGGTCGTCTGGAGAAATGTTTAACGGAGGCGACATCACCATCACTGTTGCCAATGCCCAAGACCTTGCTGGAAACGCAGTCGGCAGTCCAAACTCAGGCACCCACACTGGCGGAGGCATTGGCACAGCTCCAACTGTCTCTATTACTTCACCAACTACTAGCACCAGCGTAAATGCCAGTAAGGTAATTACATTTTCAGATAATGAGACCACCAGTCCTCAATGTTCGGTTGATAACATCAACTGGACAGCTTGCACAAGCAACACAACTACTCTCGGCAATATTTCTCAATTTGCAGGTCTTATTGAAGGAAATACTTTCACTCTATATTTGAAAGATACTGATGCGGCAGGCAATATCGGCACAAACAATGTTGCTAACATCACTAAAGACACCACTGCTCCAACAGGCACCATAACTCTTGGCGGCGGAGAAACTTACTGGACAACAAATACTTCTCCTACTATTGCATTAACGACAGACGATGCTTCTCAATATCAATTATGTCTAGATTCTGCAACCGCAGGAAGCAATTGCGCATCAGTAGCTAGGGCATGGGCCACATATGCCGCATCGCCGGCTGTTTATGATTTTTCAACTGACGGAGTAAAAACCCTCTATGTCCAATTTAAAGATGCGATAGAAAATATTAGCGCAACATATTCTGACTCAATAACAATCGACGCCTCGGCGCCGAATGCTGCCACCTCTCTTGGCTGGTCAGAATCTTCTCCGCACAATTCTACTGCGGTTAATGCTTTGTGGACAAAATCTAATTCATCTGACTTAGCTAACCAAAAAATTCAATTTTACTCTGATGCCAGTTGTAGCTCAGCGTCGGGCAGTTTAATTGACCTTGCATCAAACACTCTGCAAACTCGAGCTTTCACCGGTATCGACGGCACAACTTACGCCTACAAAATTACCAGCATAGACAACGCTACCAACTCAACCGTCTCCGCCTGTTCTTCTGCAATGATTATTGATACCACTTTTCCAGTTATTACCATCACTAACCCAACCACCACTCCAGCCCAAAGTAAAACAATCACTGCCTCAACTGACTCTGGAACATTATTTATGAGTAACACCTTTGGCTCGGACTGCGATGGGACTCTGTCTTTTGACGCTTATACCAGCCAGACATTTTTAACCGAAGCAAGCAACGGTAAGAAGGTTTGCTACAAGGCAGTAGATTCAGCCACCAATACAACTTACACAATGTCAGACGCCATTGCCGGAATTGATACTACTTTGCCAACTGCATCCGGATTTAATCCTGCCAACACTTCTATAATCAACGACAGCACTCCAACAATTACATTTAGTTTAAGCGAAACCGGCGATTGCTATGCCGCAACAACTGACTGGGGTTATGAAGATATGGCCAACCCCACCAACGGAGCAGTTAATTGTTCAGAAAATGAATTAAACATCACCTGCCAGATGCTAGACCTTGCCCCGGATGGGACAAAACAAATATATATTTCTTGCGAGGATTGGCCAGCCGCAAACAAAAATACTTCAGCAAATAATACAAACTTAACATACACATTAGACACCACTCCACCCACTCTTTCTTTCACCGACGACGTAGAAGTGGGACCAGTTGTATCAGACACTATTACCGAAAGCTGGGGCGATGCGACAATCAAGAAGTGGGACTATGATAGCGACGGAGTTTGTTCTGTAACTTCAGGCGATTACTCCAAAACCGACAGCGACTCTATGGACCAGAGCGTCCAAACCAACAACGGAAAGTACATCTGCTTATACGGAGAGGACGCAGTAGGCAACTCGGCAACACAGGTTTCAGCCAATGACATTAATATTGATATTACAGCCCCAACTGGTGCCAATATCTCTGTAATTACAGCTGATTCTGCGAATCAACTTACTATTATTGCCAACACTGCCACAGACGCAGGAGTTGGTCTGCACGCCACTCCTTACCAATTCCAGGAAACCACAGGCAACGATGGAGCTGATTCATCTAGCTGGCAAGCAGATACAAACTATACAGACACAGGACTAACGCCTAACACCCGATACACCTACAAAGTCAGAGCCAAAGATATCTTAGACAATACCTCTGGCTATTCTGCTGAATCTTCCAAATACACGCTGGCTGACACGCCGGGTGCCCCAACTCTCGCTGTTGATTCATCAACCCAGATCACAGCCACTTTATCAGCTGATTCCAACCCAGCAGGAACATATTATTTGATAACCAACACTACTAACTCCGACGTAAACTCTGATTGGACAACCGATGAGGAGTGGATTTCATCTGGCCTCACTTGTAACACAGAATATACTTTTACAGTCAAAGCCAGAAACGGAGACGGAGTAGAAACAGCAACAGCAACTGCAACAGCTACCACTTCTACCTGCGCTTCACAGATAACTGGCGGCGGAGGAGGTGGCATCGATTTCAGGTTTTTGCCACCCACACCTCCTTTAAACGGTTTTCAATTATTAATCAATAACGGAAGCCTAATTACTAGTTTGCAGGATGTAACACTCTTTATCCGAGGTAGCAATACCACTCCTAGAATGTCAATCTCCAATGACCCTAACTTTACAAACGCAACGCAAGAATCTTACGACATAGTTAAGCAATGGAGGCTGACAGATAACCAAGGCCAAAAAACAGTTTATCTCAAATTCTTCACTGCATACGGAGTAGCGTCAAATATAATTACTGCAACTATCAACTACCAGAAACCAAACATTATTACTCCAATAATCAACATAATTACTCCGCCGACGACAACAACAACTCCGCCAGTAATTACACCAATTCCGCTCTTGCCCCCAGTCACAGAAGTTGTAAAACCAGAAGCTCCTCTTTCGATGCAAGATATTTGGAACATTCTTCCAACAAAAGCTATCAACCAGTTTGTCTTAAGCCCAGTGCCCCAAGAGATAAGTGATTTAGTTGCCAAGTTTCCAAACTTAGAGAAAACATTCCAGGAGATTGGAATTCTCAAGATAACCGACATTAGCAAACTGGCGAACAACAACCTTACTCTGCCCAACTTGTCGCAGATTGTTAACCCTGTTGCCCAAAATCTAGAGCCGGGTCAGATAGTGATTCCTAATTCAACCGGCGCGTCGTCTTTGACTCCAGGCCAGTTGGCAAATCTTGAAGGAATACCGCTAGAGAGCTTAACTTCATCAGCTAAAACTAAGATTCCAACAGAAATACTTTTTGCCAAATCCGCTGGCGGTCTGGTCGATTTCAACACGATGCTGTCTTTAAATGAGCAGGGGCATCCTCAGCAACAATTTACTACTTTAGTCAACCAGTCCATCCAATTGATTATCAAACCAGACAGTCCGGCTAGAGCCATCAGAGGATATTTTGTGTTTAAGCAAAACAGTATGAAGTCGACATCGAAATTAAACAATTCCCAATTTACAGCCTCTTTATTGCAAAAAGAAATAGATATTAACCAAGTAAAACAACTTACTGATTTAAAACAAACATTAGTTTTATCAGTGTTTGATTTTGCCGACCCAGACAAAGATAGCATCTGGACGGCAGATATTACAACGCCTCCTGTTGATGGTCAATATGAGATAATTACTGTCATTGATTACCAAGACCAGAGATTACAGCCAAAAGAACTGACGTTAGTGACGGTAGTGGACCCAGAGGGGTATGTATACACTCAAATGGCAGGAGGGATAAAAGGAAGGGTGCCTAACGCCAAGGTCTCTATTTATTGGTTGAATCCAGCGGCCGAGAGTTATGAACTTTGGCCAGCCAAAGGTTATCAACAAGTTAATCCGCAAATTACCGACGATACTGGTAAATATTCTTTCTTGGTTCCCGAGGGTACATATTATCTAAAAGTCGAGGCCAAGGGTTACTCGGTTTACCAGGGTAATATTTTCGAGGTAAAAACAGGCAACGGAATCCATCAAAATATTGAACTGCAAGCAAAAAATTGGTGGTTGCAATTCTTTGACTGGAAAGTCGTTGTCTTAATTATATTCGGAGTTCTTCTGGTGTATAATTTTTATAGTGATATAAAAAGAAGAAAACAAAACAGTAAGGCGTAAAAAAATAAAAAAATAAAAGCGATTTGTAATAAAATAGGCATATCCTTCCGCTTCGGCATAAGCACTCAGCGTCAGGATGATTTATTCACTTCGTTCATAAATCACATGCAACTAATTAGAAAAGAAAGCGTCCCATTTTTAATCGTACTGGTTTTGGTAGCTGTTATAATTGTGCTGGGAGTACAGCTGTACATAGCCAACCAGAGTCTAACAATTGCCAATAACACGGTGAAAACATTCCAATATGACCAAAAGGTTCTTAACTTTACGAAGCTTTTTATCACAAAGGTTTTGAAGGCAGATGGAGAAGTAGGTTTTGAAGACCGTCTTCAGCTAGAGAATGCAGTAAGAAGCATAGACGACAAAACAATCTTCGACCAATGGCAGAAGTTTGTGAACGCCAAAACAGCCCTCGATGCCCAGATAGAGGTGAAGAACCTGTTAGAGCTGTTAGTGGACAAGATTAGCATATAGCGTCCGTCCAGCCACCTTCTAATTGGTTTTTTGATTTGCTTTTTTAATATTTTGTGTTAAGATTTTGTTAATCTCTGCTTTTTTGTTTCCTATATTTTCAAAGATTTGGTTTCGGATTTTTTTAATTGAGGCAAGCCCAAAATTTATTTTTAAAATAATGCTGAATTTTTCGGGCATCGGCATGGGACATAAAGCCAAGATATGATTGCAAGGTTTGCAAAAGCGAATCTTTAGAAATAAACCCTTGCTTATATCCCTTTATTTTTACCTCAAACTTTTTCATAATTCGCCTTTTGGTTTTTGTCCTGATTAATCTATGATTCACAAAGACCACATAACCAAGGAAGTCTATCCCTTGGCTTGTTTTTCGTATTTTTGTTTTCTCTTCGTGGATTTTAAGTAAAAGATTTTCCTCTAGAAAATCAATTATCTTCGGCACTATATTTTCTAAATATTTCCTGCTTTCAGAAAGTATTAAAAAGTCATCTGTATAGCGAACATAGTATTCTACCTTTAATTCTTGTTTTATAAATCTATCAAGCTCGCCTAGATAAATATTAGCAAAAAGTTGAGAAGTCAGGTTACCGATCGGAACTCCTTTGTTAATGCCGAGCAATGAATAATTAGATGAAAAGCTTGATATTATTTGCCCTAAAAGCCAAACTGTATCATCGTCCTTTATCTTCTTTTTTAACATGGCGAGCAAAACATTATGGTCTATGGTGTCAAAAAACTTTTTAATGTCGCATTTCAAGGCAAAACATGGAATCTTGCTGTTTTTGTTTGCCTTCCTTAGTATGTTTTGCAAAAACTCAACTCCTTTGTGCGTGCCGTAGCCCACCCGGCAGGAAAAAGATGCGGAGATAAAACCAGCTTCAAAGATGGGGTTTAAGACTTGAAAAACAGCGTGGTGCAGAATACGATCTCGGACTTGCGCCTTGCTTATATTCCTTGGTTTAGGATCCGAAATGTTAAATGAGCGATAATCTCCGTGTTTATACGTTTTGTTTCTCAAATCCCTGTGCAATCTGAATATATTCTCCTCAAGATTCCATTCAAAACGCTGGACGTCCTTTTTGTTTCTTTTCCCGTTTTTAAATTTATCCCAAGCTGAAAATAGGTTCTCTGCAGAAACAATATCGTTAAATAGGTTTCTATAAATCTTCATAAAATTAATAATTAATTAATAAAAAATATGACAGAAGAATTTGACATACCAATATTCAAAAAAGGTTATGAGTTGTATAAAATGTTTTACGCATTCAGGACAACTGTTCCAAAGCAGGAAAAATACACTGTTTGGCAAAAATCAGAAAATCTGATTTTGGAAATCCTGGAAGGAATATTGTCGGCCAGCTACAAACAGAAATTTGAAAAAACTCCCATATTGGAAAAAACCAGTTTAAAGCTTAATGTTTTGCGTGTTCTAATTAGGTTGATGAAAGATATTAAGGCGATTGATAACAAAAAATATTCCTTGCTGGAAGAAGCCATTGACGAGATTGGGAGAATGCTTGGCGGGTGGCTACGATCCACCGTTAGCAGGTAAATCCAATAAGACAAAAGGCATTCAATATTGAATGCCTTTTGCATTTGGTGGGGAGAGACTTCGGGAGACGGCCCGAGGCAGAGCCATAGTTCTCGTTCGGGTTGGAGACATCGTTCGTGTCGAACTTGACCTTGTCGTCGTTGAAGTTGAGGTACGGGGCGTGATCGAAGACCTCATCGCCGTCATCGGAGAATTTACCTTTATCCATCCACATCACCGGAGGCAGAGGTTTGCGGCCTTGCGGCATATATCCTCCTTTTAACCCCCTGAATTTTATTCGACGGCATCTCTATAAAAAAGAAAACCCGCCACAGATAAGGCAAGCAGTATCTCCTCAAGACAACACGCTCTCAGAAACCGTGATCTCTAAGACTCTGGTTGTTATTGAAAAGAGAGTTCGGTGACAGCCATCCGTAAACGACTGTTCATTAACCTAATCTCATTTTAATTATACAAAATTAAAATAAAAAAACAAGCGGCTTCCCACGAACAAACTGTGGGAAACCGCTTTTTGGCCGCGAACGAAAGATTCAAACGAAAAGGTTTCGAAAGAATCAATCATTCGAAGCTTAAGGGTCTTACTGCGGGAGACGGCCCGAGGCAGAGCCATAGAGCCCGTACGGGAGGGAGACATCGACCGTGTCGAACTTGACCAAGTCGACGTCGCCGTCGAAGAGGAGGTACGGGGCGTGAGCGAAGACCCCATCGCCGTCATCGGAGAACTCGTTTCCGGGCAGATCCACGTGTAACTGATCCCAGCGGACGAACCGGTTGGAAGTGAGAGCGACGGAGCCGCCCGCCACGGTTTCGAACCCGAACTCGTCGCCCGGGATCATAGCTTCTGGCGGCCGCTCGCTTCCGACGAACAGATCGCGGGCCAGGTTGACCGAGCAACCGCGATAAAGGAGCCCGAGCTGACCAGCGGCGATTATGAAATCGCCATCCTGACGGTCGCCGAGTAGCTTGATCGCGTGCGCGGTGCGCGGATGAACGCGGAATTGCTCCGGCCGGATCTGGCCTCGCCGCCAGCTGTAGAACGGCCTGGAGGCAGCGATCTTGTCCAGCACGAGCTGGGCCGCCATGCAGTCTTGCTCTGCGGGGTTTGTGACGGACTTGAAGTGCCGGTTGGCCAGGGCCTGAACCTTAGGCCATGCGAAGTATCCTTCCGTGCCCTCTGGGAGCTTGGGAAGCGTCTTGGCGATCACAATCGCCCGGCTGGCGTCGAGGCCGAAGATCTCGGCAAGCGCCGCGATCTGCTTCTCGACGGGCACGTACTCGTATTCCGGGGGATAGGCCCAGGCGGAACTGACTCTCTCGTCGGTGTGCACGGTGCGTTGCATCAGTCTCCTGATCGACGCTTCCGCATCGTCCTGGAATTCCCCGCCCCTTTCGAGAAAGAGCTGGAACTCTTCGGAAGAGACATCTGCCATCTTCCTGACCCTTTCCCGGATCAAATCCGCCGCTCGATCAGTCTGTCTGGATGTGATCGATGTTTTCATCGTCATCATCCTCCTTTCTGCAAGCAATTTCTGGGAATAGAAACGACGCTACGGTTCTGCCATTTTCACCTCTCTTTTTCTCTTCCAGAATTCTGTCTGGCGCAGTTTGTTTTGATATGAGACAAGTATTTAAGGAAATAATTTTCTATCGCCCTAAACGCTTGTCTCATAAGATTGAACCTTGTTATTTTTATATTTTAAATGTGCAATTTTATGATTATTATATCAAATAGATAGGTTTGTGTCAAGTTTTTGAAATGCATATTTACAAATATTAGTTATTCTATTTTTCAAATTTTTAATATACAATTTGTTATATGGAATTTGAAAAAGCGATTAAAACTATAAACAGATTGTTGTTAAAGAAAAAACCGCTGTATTTTAATAGTTCGTGGATATTAAAGTATAGCCCAGAATCCTACAGATTTATTCAAAAAAATATAAGAACGGATTTTGGTAAAATTGATTGGGACAAAGTCACACATGCCTTGGATCATAAACTTCAAAAATTGTGGAGACCAGCACACAAGCGAAATAGCAATAAAACGTATAGAGATTATTTAGAAGTTAAATTAATTATAAAGAAATATAAGAAAAAGCAGTATGTCTTTTTAGCATCTCAAAATGCAGAAGATAGGCGAGTAAGAGACATTATTAGCATCTCACTTGTGCGCCTTGCGCAAAATGGAAACCTTTCAGCAAAGAAAAAGATTATGGAGTTGGCCGGGCATACAATAAATGATTGGATTTATAATTCCCATCATTTATCATATTTAACCCGATGGCAAGGTCACGAAGCCGAAGCTCAAGAACAGTTGGAAGCTTGTATTAGAAGGTACAGATATTCAGGGTCATTTATAAAATACCTATCCATAACCCTTGAACGCACAGGCATGGGATTAACTCCATTTTATGCTTATTCTTTAGACAAACCCGTTGCTTGGGATGTCAAGAAGTCTATAATTGAGAACGTCGTGGCGGATCCAGAAACTGGAAGAACAAAAATGTATGATAGCGCAAACTACACAGATTTCTTAGAGTAATTTTATTATGCGACAAGTTATTAGAATTTTTATTTGCAAAACCTCGAGTTGGTAACCTGTCGGTAACTTATTTTACAAATTTTTTTGACTAAGCTAGGGTGGTGGACTAAGAGGTCGACATATTGTATCATAGACTTAACAATTAAGTAATTGCCTAACCCCTATATGAAGATATAGGATATGGTAAAAAACCGGTAAAGGACAAAGAACCCATCATGTGGGACTACCTTTACCGGTCGTATCTGGAAACGGATACTGGAGGGCGCAAGCTCTCACTCATGTGGTGGGCTTTTTGTATATACCCGCCAAAAATAATTAACTTATTTAAAATGGACGTAACAACTTTTTTAGTAATAGTCGCATTTATAATAATCGCAATTGTTATTTATCGCGACAAAAGGAAGAAACAAAAAGCAGCAGAACAAACACAGCTTCAAAAACAGCTCGTTTCAGATGCGGAAAATTTTCTGGCAAGCGTAAAGAGACAGAAGTTTTTTACAACAATTATTTCTTCAACACCGCTTGATACGATACTTGAGAACGGAGAAAAAATAATTCTTGATGAAAAATCAATAAGACTATTTGAACCACGGGCGATAAGAAGAAATGTCGGCGTAGGTTTTCGTTCGCGAGTTACAAAAAGAGTTTCCATGGGCACTTGGTCAAGCCAAGGTGAAAGCCACCAGGAGTGGAGAAAAATTGACACAGGAAGAATTGTCCTCACCAACAGAAGAATAATTTTTAATGGTGCTATCGAACACAGAATAATTCCAGTTGATAAAGTTATTTCAATGCATCCGTATACCGATGGCATAGAAATCGGTTCGAAGTCCCGTTCTAAAAGTATGATTTTCTTTTTGGAAAATTCTTTTATGTGGGGAACCGCAATAAATATATTGCGTTCTATAAAAGATATGTCTGATTTGCGGACATTGGATTTTGGCGTAGCTTCCGGTTGGCTGAATAATTATCACGTAGAGGAGGATGAGAAATAAAATTATTAAAATAAAATATATGAAACAACTTAAATCATTCGTAATAATTTTATTGTTAACTATTTTAATTATTCCTTCCGTTGCCTCGGCATCTTGGTGGAATCCTTTCAGTTGGAGCATTTGGAATATATTCAAAGTACAAAACATTATACCTTCAGGTTCGCAGACGCCAATTATTACTTCAAATCCTTATTTAAATTCATCGAAGGAATCGAGAGGTTCCACTGCTCCAAATACAAGTAAGACCACAAAAGATTCTATCTCTAAAAATAGTCAGCCAACAAAACCAATAGTGCCTGCATCAACTCCGATATCTGTCCCAATCCCTCCGCCACCGCCCTCGACCCCAACGCTGACACCAGAGCAACAACAATTTCAAACAAATCAGCAGATACAACAGCAAATTGAACAACAGCTTCAACAGGAGTCTCAAGATATTTTAGAAAATCAAAATTTAAACCCAGTTCCTACACCAACACCTACACCCGTCCTAACGCCAGCTCCTGTACCGGCCTCGGTATCCGCGTTAACAGAAAACGATATCATATACGATTTTAATCCAAAAACAGTTTCGATTGGATATCACCCTTCCACTGACACAGTGACATTTTCGTTAAAAATAAACAGGCCCGATTTCGATGCTTCAAAAATAGATGCGATGTATTGGAATTTTTACGATGCCAACAAAAATATTCAAGTGTCTTTTTCCGGAAGTGCGCAGCATTCGTCGACCAACGAAGCGACTCTATTGTTTACGATCAACTATAATTCAAGTTTTGACTTTCAACTTAAAGATATAAAATATCAGATTAATTCGCGGGGCGAATATCCCGTAAAATCAGATATTGAAACCATTAATATCACAAACGGCCAGCATTTGGTTGTGCAATAAAAAAGTTTCTTTTGAAGAAGTTTTTCAGCGCCTCATTATTTCTTTCCTCCTAAAAAGTTTATCTTTCATTTCCTCATGATAAACGAGCATCGTTTCAAATTCCTTTACTGTTTTCTCAATATTTTTATCCCAGAATGCACAACTTGAAGACGTAAACTGGTATGTCATGCAGAAATGATTCCTCATCCCGGTGAGGCCGTATTTATAACTGCGCATAAAACTTTTTTTGAATTCTTCAGACATTTTTTCTGCAATGATGGGTTTTCTGATTACCAGTCCGACATTTTCCAGCGGAGTATCAATGTAGCCGGCAATTCTCACTCTGGGAATTACTTCAAGTTTATCGGCTTCCTCTCTAAGTATTCGCGCCCTTTCTGCGAGTGATTTTAACCACATTAATATTTTTTGTTTTTCTGTATCTGTCATAAAATTTGTTTTTTAATTTTATTTATCAAAACCAAGAAGGCTTTACGTGCCTTTCGCCGTCGTCGCCTGGACCTTCTGCCTTTTTCCTTTCGTCCTCAATAATTTTAAGATCTGCATCGCGTTCCAATTCCTTTAGTGTCTTTCCTCCTTTTTCCCACGGAGGCCTTGTGTCTAAAATTGTAGTTGTAATTCCTTTCTGTGGCGGCAGGTTTTGTTTTGGTTTGTCATTTTCTATCGGAGGGTGAACAGGCTCGGGATTTTTGTTTAGCTCAACAGCGTTATTTTGAGTTGACAAAACAGGACTGCCCACCCTCCAAAGCCAGATATTGTTTCCTATATTCTCTCTCATTTCTGAAAAAGCAAACCATAAAGCCATCAACGAGTCACCGGTATGAGCCTCCGGATATTCCCTCATTTCATTCACCAGTTGGGTAATAAGTTGCCTAGTCCGCGCATCTTTGTTACTGTAAGGCAGAATAAGTTTTCCCTGCGATAAAAGTATTGCAAGACTATTAACGCCGATGTCTGGGTCGTTCTTTTCACCGCCGGTATGATAGCTTCTAACTGGAATTCCTTTGTCGCCCAGATCTATTGCCATTGATTCTTGATAAGCCACGGATTCAACGCGTATGCCTATTGGTTTTACCTTGTAGTAGTGCCTGATTACTCTTTCCCTAACATCGTTTGGAGAAAATTTGCCACGCTCAATGTTACGGATTACATAATCTCCGGTTTTAATGTCGCCATTGCCGGTTTTAACTCTATCTAATGTGAGTAGCGCAGTATCGCTAGACATGATTTTCTGAGAAATTGCCAAGTCCAGGCCTGAGACCGTGCAGTCCGCCTGGTATTCTGTCGGATAGTCGTCCTGCAAAATCAGGTTCCTGCCTTTGTGCAGGGCTTTTTCAATATCCACTTCAGAAAATTTCTGGTTCGGCCTTATGGAGGGATCGCACTGGTACATTCTGCTAAAAGAATATGGATTGGAAAGCCTTTTAAGATAAAGTTCTGAATATGGATATCTCTCATGCCACAAAACTTCAACCCCGTCGTCCATTTCTTTTTTGTGTTCCGTGTAAAATTTTTCTGCCTTGGATTTCTTTTCTTCGGGCGGCAAGGTTTCATCCAGATAAAAGTTTGCCCACTCTTCCCACAAATCCTGCCTGTGCGCTTCGTGGATAATTGCAGATATTCTTTTTTTTACATCAAACTGCGGGTCTTTTAATAGGTTGGATATAAGGTCGTCGCTGTTCCAAGTGTTGCCAAGATAGATGAATCGGCCTCCAGGCACAAGTACAGGCATTAAAGTTGTGTAAACCCAATCTTTAATTTTTTGTCTTTGTTCTTCAGTGGCCGAATTTTGCTGGTCGACCAGATCATCCACAATTACAATATCCGCGCGCCTAGAAAGTATTGACCCGAAAAGTCCGACCGCATTAATCGTCGGATCTTTTATTCTCAAGTCATCTCTGTCGATAATAATGGATTCGCCGGTCCAATTTTCCTCTCTTCTGTTGTATTTTCTCTTTTTCGGAATCACGCCTTTGCCCGACGGATCAATGGCTTTTGTCCATGCAAAGTATTTTTTGTTCTGTTCAATGTGCCCGATGATTTCTGACATAAATCTTTTGCTAGTTTCGGCAGTACTGGAAACCAGCAAAATTCTAATGTTGTGATTTTTGCCGATTTCCCACAAAGGATAAGCCACGGAAAGGTGGGTGGACTTTCCGTGGTCTCTTGGCAGAGCAATACATATCTTTTTATTCAGTTCGCAAGACAAGCAGTCATCTATGTCGTTATGAAAAGGCGCGTTGTTTAGGCCGATGATTTCAGAAACAAAAATCCTGAAATTATTTACGACGAGAGTGATTAATTTCGCCAACCATTCTAAGCCTCTATTCTTTTGGTTGTTGTTCTCCATCTTCTTCTAGGAGTTTTTCAGTTTCCGGTTTCAGGTTACCAAAAAGCTCGAAGTATATATTATTATTTTCGTCCTTTGCGACTGTAAGGGCGGATTTAAAAAGTTTTTCCTTATAATCAGGATGCTTGTTTTTCAACCAGAAAATTACTGCCGTTAAGTTTCCCTTACTAATTGCGCTTAAAAGTTGTGACTCTGCAGCATCGCAAATATATTTGGTTCCTTCTGAAATTGCCTCATCAGCTTTTTTAGCAAACTCTGGATCATCCTGACGCATTCTGTAGTAGGTCGTTCTTCCGATGCCAACCTTGTTGCAAGCAATTTCGATTATTGGAGTTTTGCGCAACTGGGTAAGCATCAACTCTTTATTCCTTTCCTGCTTTGCGTCTACTTTGCTGATGATTAATTTATTATTGTCTTCTGCCATAATAGTTATTTTATTAATTTAGCGTCAATATTGAACACGCGTTTAAATCTTTCAATTGTTGCCAGACAATATTTTTCATCGCGTTCAATTAAAATGCTCGACCTTTGCGCCTGCTCTGCTGCCACCCCCAAAGTTGATGAGCCCGAGAAGCTATCATACAGAACGTCCCCGGGCAAAGTGCTGTTTAAGATTAGTCTGCGAATTAAAGCCACGGGTTTTTGTGTTGGGTGGATCGGACTCTTGCTGGGCTTGGGACAAAAGAGAACAGACTTATCTTTAGCTCTCAGTGGCCAGTGTTTTTTAAACCAACCGTAGGCGACCAACTCGTGCATCGGCAAATAATCTTTTCGCCCGATGATTGCCTGGTTTTTAATCCATATAAGTAGCTGTGAAAAATGAACTCCGGCATTTTCCATTCCTTCTCTTAAGGCAAAAATCATTGCATCAGAATTAAAAATATACAAACTGTTTTTAACAGCTAAGTGGGGAAGCAGAGGTTTTAGCCAGTTTTCTGTAAATTTTGTATATTCTTTTTCCGAAGTAATGTCGTCGTTTAAAATGATTTTTGGCGTTTTTAATTTGCTAAAATTCTTTTTTAGCTCTACTGTTTTCGTACCGTAGGGTGGGTCCAGGATTGCAGCCGTTATTTTGGTTTTTCCGATTACGCGGTTAACCAATTCTGTGTCCCTGGCATCCCCATTGCAGAGCAGATGTCTGCCTAAACGGTAAACCTGTCCGTATTTAATTGAGATATTTTGGTTTAATGTTTGGATTGAGTTTGACATAACGATTGACAATTAAGTCACAAAAATTTAATTCTAATTCGCACATAAATGCGCGGCGTTTTAATTGGTCTGCCGAGACCATTATTGATCCTGACCCCGCTGTAGAGTCCAGAATTATATCGTTGACCTTTGTGCAGCGTCTGATTGCTTTTTCGTGTAAATCCGGCGGTTTGCTTGTGGCATGCTGATAATCAATGCCGGCTAATCTTTTAACTAGCCATATATCCAGCTGATCTAAAACTTCTTCAATTAACCTGTTGCCCGAGCTGAATTCTTTGTTCTGGATTTCGCATAGATTCTCAATGCCTTTGGCTAAAAATGGTTTTCCCCTAATTCCATAAACCGCCGGCTCGTAGCACTTATTGAAACTGATGCCGGGCGTCGGGTTAAATCCATTTTTTATCCATAGGACTACACGTTTATTTTCTATTCCGAGTTCTTTGTACAACCCTTGAATCAATCCGATTTTACACTGGTCGCAATAGCAGAAAAAATGAACATCGTCATTCGCTACCATCAAAGCATTTTCAAAAATCTGTTTTAAAAATTCATGATATTCCGCGTCTGTTCTGCGGTCGTTGACGTTGCCGCCGTAATTTTTTTTACCGCCCAAACCGGCATTATAGTCGATATCCAAATTGTAGATTGGGTCCAGATAAATTAGCGAAGCTTTTTCTTTGCCAAAAAGTTTTTTGATAACTGCTGGCACAGTTGCGTCACCATTGATTAACACGTGCGGCCCAAGCAAAACCATTTGGCCGGGTTTAAATATCGGCTTTTTAATTTTCGCCAATTCTTTTTCCACATCGAACTCGTCGTTTTCAACTTGCAGTTGCGCATCCCAAATGTTTGACATATCGCCTTCACTTGAAAAAACATCCAACAGCATTTCTGTACTAAAATCTTTTATTAGGGCCTCAAAATCAAACTCGCCATGAAGCGCATTGCTTGTTAAGAGATATTGTTTAAACTCTTCTTCTGTGAGTTTTCTGTTCGGAACTCTAACTTCAATTTCTTCCTGGCCGCGATTTAGCAACTTGAGAACCATGATCCTTTGGTGCCCCGCAGCAATTTTGTTGTCCGTATCTATCGCCGGAAGTTCCACAAGATTAAACCTCCTGAGGCTTCTTTTTAGGGCCTCAATTTGTTCCTCGGATATTATCCTTGGATTTTTAGAATAGGGGACAAGGTCATCTACCTTTCTCCTTTCTGTATGCCACTGCAATTTAATTTCTTGCTTTGACATCTTTTTGGCGCAACAACTTCATAGTATTGCTGACTTTAAAGGTTCAGACAATAAGTAAGGTTTATTGCACGTTAATATTTTAATCGTTGGTTGTACTCTTCCTGCTCACCAAACAAAAAGAGCACCAAAGTCAGGCGCAAAATTTCTATTTTGCGAATAACTTCGGTGCTCGAGTAGGGTCCTACGACCTGCAACCCATTACATCACTGCGAGCGGCGAAGTGACGCTGTGCTAAAGTTTAGCACACGGGCGGACAGGCCATCCCCGACCTGTCAGTTTAAAATTTTCAAGAAAGGTGCGTATACAATTATGACGTTGGATCAGCGATTTTGTTACAAAAGCATAAATATCTTTTACCAATTACCCAACCTAACTATATCTTACCAGACCATAAAACCATGTCAATCCCATGCCGTCCGGCGACGACAAGCTTTTGTCATAGTTAAAAATGGAACACGGTTTTCCCTTTTTATAGTGTTCCAACTGTTCCAAAATAGAGCAAAATGGAACGCACGTGTTCCATTTTTGGACACCCCAAATTTTCCTATTTTCCCAAAATCTGCTATACTTAGCCAAGACCGAGACCCGTCGTTTGGCGGGTCGCCGGAAGCCAAATCTTCCCTTAGGGAACTTGGTTATAGACTGGGGAACACAGCACAAGAAAGTCGCCTTTTGGGCGATTTTTTGGCCTTCCTTTGCTTGCTAGCTTCGGACGGACGCAGTAAAATAAAATATGGATTATAAGGAAACAATCGAAAAATTGCATAAAGACCTTAGAAAAAAATACGGAAAACCGGAGGGGCAGTGGAAGCTTTGGTGCAAGAGACCAAAAACAGGAAAAGAAAGAGAAGAGGTGCTCATTGGGGCAATTTTAACGCAGAGAACAAGTTGGAAAAATGTGGAGCTGGCTGTAAATAATTTAAAAAACGCCAAAGCAAATTCATTAAGCGCTATTTATAAGCTGGGAGTTAAAAAATTGGAGCCGTTGATCAGGCCGTCGGGATTTTATAAAAACAAAGCTCAATATCTGCTTAATTTAATAAAGTTTATCATCGAGAGCTACGGTGGCTTGGAAGGAATAAAAAAAGCGGAGCTTAAAGAATTAAGGGAAGAATTATTAAAACTGAAAGGCATTGGACCAGAAACAGCAGACAGTATTCTGCTTTATGCGCTAGACAAACCAATTTTCGTGATAGACGAATATACCAGAAGACTAGTTAAAAATTATAATTTGTCGAATAATTTAGATTATCATTTATTGCAAAAATTATTTGAAGAAAATTTAAAAAAAGATTATAGATTATATCAAGACTTCCACGCATTAATAGTTATTGACGCCAAAAATAAGAAAACATGAAGAGGATTTTTAGCAAATTTATAGACGAGGGGTTTGAAATCGGAGTTTTGCTTAAATTTATTCACGGATTTTTTGAAATTTTAACCGGAATTTTTTTGGCAACTCCGGGCCGGTTTATTACAGATAACGTAATTTTTTATCTAACCCAGTCAGAAATTGCAGAAGACCCGAATGACTTAGTTGCCAATTATTTAATTAACATTGGCAACAGCGTTTCTTCCGGGATTAATTTTTTTGCTGTTTTTTATCTACTTTTTCATGGAATAATTAATGCCGGGCTGGCGATTGCCTTATTCAAAAATAAAATCTGGGCATATCCGTGGGCTATTACTACCTTTGGAATTTTTATTATTTACCAGATTTACAGGTATTTTTATACCCATTCTTTTTTACTTTTAGTTTTAACCATATTAGATATGGCCATAGTGGTTTTTGTGGCATTGGAATACAAAAAGAGATTAAAAAAGAAAAATGCATAAAATGTTTTTAGAAATAGTACTTTTGATAATTGTAATTGCACTTTTAGTTTATATATTTTTTATTTTTGCTAAGCCCGTTTTTTCCCCAAGCATCCAGCAGAGCTCGCTAAATTCTGTTTGCGTTAAAAATAGGTGCTTTTTTGTTGAGTTAGCTAAAACCGATTCAGAAAGAGAGAGGGGATTAATGTTTAGAGACCAGCTGCCAAAAGACAATGGCATGCTTTTTATTTTTGACAAAGAGGGCGTTTATCCTTTTTGGATGAAAAATACCTTAATCTCTTTAGATATTATATGGGCTGACAACCAAGGCAGGGTGGTTTATGTCAGTCAAAGTACGCAGCCCTGCAAAAGCCTACTCTGTCCCCAAATTATTCCGACCAGCAAAGCTAGGTACGTTTTAGAGGTGAATGGAGGAATGTCAGAAGAGCTTGGTTTAAAGCTGGGAGACGAGCTGGGGATAAATATAGATTAAGATTTGACAGTGTCGTGGTACAATATAAAAAAGGCCGAATTTTATATTAACTATTCAAAAATAAAAATGAAATTAACCACATTAGACGTAATCGCGATTATTTTAGTTATTATCGGCGGATTGAACTGGGGCTTGGTTGGTTTGTTGAACATCGATGTTGTAGCTGCAATTTTCGGCGCAATGTCGGTTGTTTCACGCATAGTTTATATATTGGTGGGGTTGTCAGCCATTTATTTGGCTATTGTCTGTCCCAAGTTGGAAAAAAAGCAATAATAGAGTGCAAACAAAAAAGCGCCGTTCAGCGCTTTTTTGTTTGATATAAGTTTATCCCGCCAACGGCGGGATACCTTTTTATTGAGAATTGTAAATTGTAAATTAAAAATTTAGTAAAGATACCCCCACGTTTGCAGTTTGTCAGAGTCTTCATTCCATCTTAATCCGATATCTGTTCTGTAAAACATATTTTGTAAAAGTATGTTATCAAGCCGGCCATAAACCTGGCGCCTCGCGTCTTCCATGGTGGTGCCGGATCCTGTGACAACCAGAGCATATCCTGATTCTCCGGCAATGCTCCAGCTTTCGTCAACAAGCTTTACATCTCCCAAATGTATGCCTTCTGGATTGTTTTTTTTGAAAATGATAGACAAATCCTTGTAAATATTCATTTCAGATTCATCGCTGTAGGGAAATGGGGGA
>Ga0265595_1001378_pt1 | contig 18737 bp, 16 predicted proteins | sample saktaG_15_FD_190148 | JGI IMG/M metagenome (GOLD analysis project Ga0265595, IMG submission 190148) | Saline water microbial communities from Sakinaw Lake, British Columbia, Canada - sak_2013_06_06_50m | ecosystem: Environmental > Aquatic > Non-marine Saline and Alkaline > Saline ... | reverse complement strand
AGATACTGAGTTGTTAGAAGGAACAGAAAATATTAGGTGGGAAATGTATTTGGTAATCTTTGTGGGTTATCTTATTTTATTAGGAGTCATTACTTTTCTTCCAATTGTTTTTAGCCTAAAAGTTTTAGGATTGATAATTGGAAGTTTTATTTTAATAGATCTTTTTCGATCTTTAAAAGAAAAGATCTAGAAATATATGCCTGGAAAAAAGTATGAATCAAAAGAAGAAAGAAAGTTCTGGAACTGGAAACAAAATCGTATAATTTTTAATGGATTAGTAGAAGGTAAAAGAATTGATAAGATTGTTGAAGAGAATAAACTTCAAGATACGACTGTATCTAGAACTCTTAGTAATGTTTATTTTAATAAACGTTTAAAATCCTTTTTAAGCGCGCGCTTATTTGATATTCAAGTTCAAAAAGTTATTGATATCCCAACTATTTATGAAGATTTAAAAAAAGAATTTAAGAAAAGATTAGCATTAGCTTCAGACGATACAATTGTTAAAGAATATTTAAAGTTTTTGGGTCTTAGGATTGAGCAAAAACTTGTTAATCCTGAACTTATTAATATTATATTTGCTTCTATTATTGGTAAAACGGAGGAAACCGATCTGTCTGCTAGAAGAGCAGAAGATTTACAAAAGGATTTTGGTTATAAACCTTTAATTTCTATTCCTAAAAGCGATCAAACTAATGAAATCAAATCTCAAGATAGTGGAGTGGGTGAAGGAAAAAAAGATCAAAACACCGAAGGGGGAGCCAATTGAGTTTCATGATCATGCTTTTCTTTGGGATTATCTTGTTGATGAAGCACCAAGAATTGTAGTACAGAAATGTACTCAAATAGGAATTTCTTTTACTAGTCTTATAAAAATTATTTTTAGGGGAGATCAGGATCCATTATCAGTAATCTATACTCTTCCTACTTCAGGTGATGTAAAAGATTTTGTTCTTTCTAAATTTGATCCTTTGATTAATAGTTCAGTTTCTCTTCGTTCAAAAGTTACAAGAGATCCTTTAACAAGACGAGCAGTTTTTTCAACGGTTTTAAAAAGAATAGGAAATACTCATTATTTCTTTAGAGGTTCTTGGGCTTCTCATAGAGCTCAGACTATTGATGCTGATATATTAGTAGTTGATGAACTTGATTTTCAGAAAGAAGATGTTCGAACTATGTATGAAGAAAGACTTTCTGGTTCAAGCTCAAAAGATATTATTTACTGGATGGGCGTTCCTACTTTACCACATTACGGCATTTCGGAACTTTATGAAGATTCTGATCAAAGAGAATGGTTTATAGAGTGTCCATTTTGTAAGAGAAGACAGACTCTTAGTTTTCCAGAAAGCATTAGTTTTAAAAAGATATCTTATGTTTGTAAATATTGTCGAAAGAATTTGTCAGATGACGTAAGAAGAAAAGGAATTTGGATAGCTAAAAATCCTGAAAAGGAAATTCATGGTTATGCTTTTAATAGATTAATGGCTCCTTGGATTTCTGCTAAAAAGATAATTAATGATTATCATAATCAAAGGCCAAAACATTTTACTAATTTTACTTTAGGTTTACCTTATTTAGAGAAACATCAACAGTTTAGAAAAGAAGAATTTCAGGAAGCTTATATGGATCTTACTGAATTTAAGAGTTTTGAAAAGAATAAAATTATAATGGGAATTGATCAGGGAAATAATTTTCATACAATTACTGGATTTGGTAATACTAAAAAAGGTGTGGTTACTAAAGTAAAGATGTTTCGAGAAACTAAAGATTTGGAAAAAGCATTAGAAGTATATCGTCCGGATTTGATAGTAATGGATAGATTTCCCGATCAGCATTATGCTAAAAAACTTCAAGATAAATTTGGTGGAACAGGAAAGTTTTGGTTAGTTAACCAGAGAACTTGGATGAATCCATCAAAATTTCATGAGTTTATGGAACTTAGAAAGCCTGAAGGGATTGTAAGCCTAGAAAGAACTGAGGCGTTAGATCGAATGTATGATAAGATTAGGAATGGAGGATTACGTTTTCTAAGTTCAATGTCTGAATTAGAAGATTTTTATGATCATCTTAAAAACTTAGTTCCTGATTTACAAGAAAAGTTTGGAAAGAGAAAAAAGGTTTATAAGAAAATTGGACAAGAAGACTTTGCTCATGCTTTAGATTATTTTTCAGTAGGATTGGATATTCTTTTTCCATCTCTTTTCAAAAGACCGGTCAAGATAGTTCCTTCGGCAACTCTTCATGTTCCTTTAAAAGGAACTAAAGATTGGTTGGATGATGATTTTGAAAGAGCGATAAGAGGAAGCGCTAGAACTGGAGATACGATTATAATTCCGCGAAAGAAATTTTAGATCTATACATATTTAAATTAAATTTATGCAATTTTCAGATTTATATCAAAAAGCTATAGCTGCTCAAGTTCTTCATACTAGATTTTTAGAAGCAACTGAGAAAAATCTTAGTTATTATCTTTTTGGAAAGACTGTGCCTTTAGTTGAGAAGATGACATTTCCTCGTTTGAATTTAGTAGAAGTTATGGCTTCTTATACTCCTGAAGTTGATAACCCAATAGAATATTTGGTTAATGGCTTTATTGAAGAAATAGCTAATTCTGGATGGCGTGTTAAAGTAAAAGCTTTTCCTGTGGAAGGGAAAGAACCTTATCAATCTTATGCTGATAATTTAGAGAGTTATTTAGATGAGATTAATCGAGAAGCTCAGAGAGCAAAATATATTAAAGCTTGTATCCTTGAGATTTTGGTTCATGGATATTTTTCTATTTATACTACTGGAAAGAATTATTATTTTTTAAGTGCTTATGATTATATTCCTGGCGATCCTGCAATTTCAAAAATGGAAGATCAGCCTTTTATGATTAGAAGAACTCAAGTAAGAAAGTCTGTTTTAAAAAATGTTCAGGGGATAGACTGGAGTAAAGAAGTATTAAATTCTTTTGAAGTAATTGAAGATTTAGACGTGGTTGATCTTTTAGATGTTTGGTCCATGCCTTTAGATCTTAATGTTTGTTTTACAGCTGGAGGTAAAGTTCTTTATAGTCAGAAATTTCCATATCCAAAACGATATCCTTTTGCTGTAGGATCTGAAAGTAATTTAATTAATTCTTTCTATACTCGTCCTGTTCTTAGTTATCTAAGTCCTTTACTTGTTAAGCATCAGGCCGCTTTAAATAATATTGAAGAGTCATCAAAATCGATTGCTAATCCTATTCTTCTTTTTGATGAAGATGCTGGCATTGATATTAATGCTCTTCAGAGAGCTTTAAAAGAAGGATATAAAAGGATTATTGTAGGAAAGAATCGTGAAGGTGATTTAAACTTCAAGGCTCCTGGAATGTTACCTGGTTATTCTTTAGAGATGCCGAATCTTCAATTAAAAGATATGATGCGTCATCTTGGAATTTCAGAAGCTTTTTTTGGAGTTCCTGGAGGAGTTAGAGATAGGGGAGCTATGGGAAATTTGATGAAAACTACATTTAGAAAACTGGGTGCAGTGGTAGCTCTTCTTGAGACTGCCTTTACTGATATAGATAATTATCTTTTAAGATATCTTCAAGATCATCAAGGAGCTGAAATGCAATCTTCTCGATTTAAAAATATAGAACAAATATTTCAAGGTGAAGTAAAATATATTGCTGAAGAAAGTTTTAAGGGTTTTGGTTCTGAAGATACTAATGAATCTAAACAATTTACTTTATTAAAATATCAACATAAGTTAATTCCTCAAGAAGAAGCGTTAGAAGAAATGGGTCATCGACAACCACGTAGATTAATTAATAAAATTAAAGAGGAAGCAAAATTGAATCAGGAATTTGCAATAGAATTAAGAAAAGACATGGAAACTTCTAAAAGTCTTCTCGATCAAGTATCTGATCGTTTGAAAGGTAAATTACTTCATCGTTTTTATTTAATGCCTATTGCTGATGATAAGGTATTAGTTCGTTGTTACGTGGCTGAACAGAAAGAAATTGCATTTATTTTATCTGATTTGACTGATAAAATATTAATTGAAACTATTAATGTAAAAAGTCCTGCTACTCCAGAACAGAAAAGTCCTGAAGTAAAGGTAGTTCAACCAACTTCGGCAGTAGAAGCTCCAGCTATTCCTTCTTCTTCGCAATCACAAACTTTAAATAAACCTGTTGTAGAAACAAGAGGGAGGCCAAGAACAAAACCAGTTCCACCTGGCGAAGCTTTAAAAGAAGTTCTTAGAAAAATAAGTGCTACAAAAGGCAAAGAACAAAGTAAACCAGTTGAAGAAAAAAAAGCAGAATCTTCTAAAAAAGAATCTACTAAAAAATCATCTTCTGTTTTTTCAGAGACTAGATTAAAGAATCTTATTTCCAGATCGCATGTAATTAGAGATCCTGAGAAATATAAAAATCTAGAAGGTTTATATATTGTGGAGCCTCATGCTAAATGGATATTTACTGGAAAGAAAACTTTGCTAGTTAAAGCAAAAGAATTTGCTTATAAAATTAATAAACCTCTTCTGCTTTGTAGTAAGGATTATGTTTATGGTGTAATAACAATTAGAGATATTATTGAAAATTTTGATCTTGAAAAAACTCAAAAGTATCATTTGGTATCTCCTGGTCAAGCTAAAAAATGGTGGAAAAATAAAAAGCTTTATCTTTATCTATTTGAATTTAATCCATTTGTAGAACCTATTGAATATGAAAGACCTCAGGGAGTTCAAACTTTTATTAAAGAGGTTAAATTTAAAACTGAAGATAAAGGTTTGCCTGCTACAGGAGATTTAAAACCAATTGGAATAAGACCAGGAAAACTTCCGGAACCTCATAAACCTGAAAAGAAAGCATTTCAACCTCATGAAGTTTTTTCTATAGAGAGATTAAAAGAACTGATTCCTGAAGCTGATTATGATATTTCTTTTAAAGTAGATGGATTAAGGGCTAGGGTTTGGGTTGTAAATGGAAAAGCTAAAATGTATTCAGATACTGGATCTGATTGGCCAAGAGAACGAATAAAACCAATATTAAAAGCTTTAGAAGAGAAATTTAAAAAGAATAATGTTCTCTTGGATGGTGAAATAGTAATGATAGATATTAGAAGAAAGGATATTGCTGGATATATTCATGGAAAGTTTAAACCAACCTTAGAACAATTAAATGCTTTAAGATATATTTGTTGGGATATTCTTTATATAAAAGATAAGAATCTTGCTGGAATGCCATTTTATAAACGATCTTCTATTTTAGATCTTTATTATCCTTATAAATCAAGACAGTTAGGAGTAGTTCAGAGAGTTCATCACATCGTAACTAAAGGTCGAGATAGCGTGGGTCCTGCGGTAAAGAAAGTTTCTTCTAATGAAGGTGCGGTTATTCGGGATCTTAATGCTAGTTATTGGGCTACTCATTCTACTTATAAATGTAAGTATCAATTCGATATTGATGCTAAAGTATTCGCAGTTTCTAAGACAAAGACTAATTTGCCAATATTCTTTTGTGAACTTCGGGATGGAACTTATATTGGGTCTACTTATGCCCAAAGTGAAGTAAAAGCAAAGCCTGGTGACGTAATTAGAGTAAACGTAGATCATGTGTCTATATTGCCTGAAGGAAGGGTTAATTGGTATGGACCCAAGCCTAGATCTTGGAAAGAAGGAAAAGTAACACCCAAAAAGATTTCTACAACTCAAGTAGGAATAGGAGGCGCTGATAGATTAGATTTGATTAAAGAAATTTATTTAGTTACAGGTGGATCAAAGAACAAGTGGGATGAATGGTATCCTACATATTTAATTTGGAAGAAAGAGAAGATGCCTGCTTTGAAACAAGAGATTAAGAAAAAGGTCGCAGCCGGCATTGAAGTTAGTAAAATATAAATTGTAAAATATAAAATTATGCAAAATTATATTGTTAAGAAAGGAGATACTCTTTCTAAAATTCGAAAGAATCTTAATTTAGGATGGTTATCTCTTGAAAGAATAAAGTCATTAAATCCTCAAGTAAAGGATATTAATGTTATTCAGCCAGGTTGGAATTTAAAATTACCTAAAGGATTTGTAGAAATGAAAGCAATAGCAAAGATTGAGAAAAAACCAGTAAAAGAAATTTCGGAAGGTTTTGGAAAGATTGTTAAAAGTCCTGAATTAAAGGCAAGTGAAACTAAGGCTAAAAAATTATTTGAAGTAAAATATCCTACAAAAGAAGTAAAACAATCTTCTGTTTCATCTTCATTAAAAAAGAAAGCTGCTAATATTTTGAGATTAACTCCTGAAAAAATTACTTTAAAAGAAACTCTTCCTTTTCTTCCTGATGCTATTAAGGCAACAATAAAGGAAAGACTTTGGATGCCAAGATCCTTAAGAGATTTTTTTACAAAACATTTTCCTGATAAAGAAACTCGTATTAAGAAATATGTGGCAAAAGGATGGACAGAAAATGAAGCAAAGACAAAAGTTATGGGCGAAGATCTTACTTCTATGGTTGTGGCTGGAGGAATTTCGCCATTAGGTGGTAAGATGTCTCCAATCTTTAGAAGGATGGATAAATTTCCTGTAAAAAAGATGACTTTAAATCAAGCAAGAAGTCTTGCTAATAATCTTATAAAAGATGGCTATAGAAATATTATTACTTATGCAAGAGGATCTAAATCTATGGTTAATTTTGCAGATGATTATTATAGAATTTTAAAGAATGCTTTTCCTGAAAATGCTAAATTTTTGTTAGGATCTGAGCTTTCAACCCTTAATAAACTTACGGGAAATTTTGTAAAATGGGTAAAAACATTTAAACTGTAATTTATTTAAAATTATGGCAAAACCAAATCCTTGGATTATATTAGTTAAAAATCAATATTCTCGAGTAGTTTCTGAGAAGAAATTTAAGGGTAGTGCTGCTTTACAAGAAGCTATTAAAAGAGCTAAGAAAATTTATATTAAAAAGAAAGAGATTGTTAAAGGAGGAAAAGAAGAATATCTTGCTGGAAAGGCAGGTCGCAAAATAAGATCGGTGGGTTTAGGAAGAGGAGAAGGAATAGGAAAAGGAAGGGGACCAATTAGAACTCCAATTGTGGGAAGAGGAGTTACTTCTTTCCAAGATTTAACTTAGTATATTTCTAGTATGAAAAAATTAGAATCTAAATTTAATTTGAGTCCTATTACTTTAGGAGAAATAACTCGTCTTTTAAGAACTGTTCGTGGTTTAAAATCGCATGTTTATGTAGTTGGAGGTTTAGTTACAGAAGGACAAACTCTAAGAGATATTGATATTGTAGTTAGAGATCTAAAAGATATTTCCAAAATTAAAGGAGCTCTTGGCCAATATGCTAAACGAGCTCATTTTATTTTAAGACAAGCAAGTCCTCCTGCTCCTATGTATGTTAAGATAACTGGAGAGAAGCCTGGAACAGAAGGGATTACTAGGGTTAGCAAGGGAAAAAAGATTCCTCCAAATGAGTATGCTGGGTCTAAATAATATTGAAATAAATTCATGACTTTTTTACCTACACAAGTTTTAAGAAAAAAGCATTATGCTGTTTATAAAGAAGCTAGTGGTGAAGTTAAGACAAAAGCAAAGCTCTTAAAAGAAGCTTTGAATGTAGCCTTGAAAAAGGGCAAGCATGAAAAATGGATAGACTTTATTCCAGCTAGATTTACTTTGCAACTTCATGGATGGATTTCAGAAGATTCAGATATGAAAAAGTTAAACGATGTTCAAAATGTTATTCAGAAAGCTTTGAAAACCGGAAAGGATCCATTAAAAGAAATTGATAGTCATAAGGCAAAGACTCATTATGATTTAAGAATTCAAAAAGCTACAGCACCTACTTGGTTTGGATTAACATGTTTCAGAGCTCCATGGCTAGGAACTATTCTTAATAAAGTAATGGGAACAGTTAAGGGATATCAAAGCATAGTTTCTGGTGGAAAGAAACTTTCAAAGTTCTTATTAGAGAAGGCTCAGAAAGAAATGGTAAAAGAGGGAATATCTGAAAGACAAGATAGAACAGAATGGATGAAAATAAAGGCTCAATGGTTTAAACCAAATTCTCCTGGCAATCCTACTAAAAAACTTTCTGCTTTTATGATTGCTATTGAGTATTATAAACCAGCTTGTCTTCATCGTAGAGAATTAGATTTTGTAGATTGTACTTTTTTTGGTAATCATTTAGAAGGTCGTTATTATAATAGATTAGTAGAACGAGAAGTAAAAGGAGATCAATTAATGGAGTGGCAAAAAGTAGCTATTAAAAAAGGAATAACTAAGAAATTTTATAATTTAAGTTTTTATTTTTGGAAAGCAAAAGATCAATGGGGAAGTGCTAAAACTGTTTATTCTATGGAGGATGTTAAGGAAGCAGCATTAGGTAAAAAAACTTTAAATAAGATTCCTGCTCCTTCTTCAAAATGAATGATTCAAAATGGTTAAATTATTTGGAAAGATTTATAGGTCCTATATCTGATCGCGCTATTCCATGTTTACCATATCTTGATTGGTTAAGTGATAAAAAAGAAATCTTAGATGTAGGTTGTGGAACAGGAAGATTATTTAATCATTTAATTGAGATAGGAAAGAGAGCCAGAGGTATAACTTTAAATAAGAAAGAGATAAAAGGATTAAAAAATTCATCAGATCTTTATTTAGGAGATGTGCATAAACTTCCTTTTCGAGATGCACTTTTTGATGCAGTTATAGCTTGGGATGTTATAGAACATACGGTTGCTCCTTTCATAGCTCTTTCTGAAATTTATAGAGTTCTAAGGCCGAAAGGAAAATTTTTATGTTATATTCCTGGCGAAGATTGGATTGATTGTGATTATCATTGTATTGTGCTTAATGCAAAACAGTTTAAACATTTATCAAAATTAGTAGGTTTTTCTTCAGTTGAAGAAGAACATGATGAAACTCGTTCGGCAACTGGAGGTGGAACTATTTATAAAGTTATTAAATAATTATGCCTTATCAAAAGTTAATTAAAATGGAAAGATTTAGCGAACTTCGTATTAAACAGTTATGGGATGAATGTAGAATTTTTGCTGCTTGGTATTCTTTTATAAAAAGAAAAGCTATAGTTCATGATAAGAAAACTAAAAAGATATTAACATTAGAAGATTGCATTAAACATTATGCTCATGCTCGTGGACTTCTTCTTGCCTTGGGTTATGTTGTAAAGAAAGAACCTAGTTCTAAGAAAACCACGCCAGAGTTTAAAGAAATGTTTAAAAGAGCTTGGCCTCGAGTTAAGAAATGGTATGCCTACTATAAAAATAAAGTTTCAAGAATTAATAAAACTTGACAGACTATCCAAAGTTATTTTATACTTGAATTAGAAAATGTTTCATTATGATCTTGTAGGTCGACAAGATCTTTATTCACAAAGTTAACCGGAGAAATAATACTATGGCAGAAAATTTACCAGAAGGCTACGGTGCTGCTGCTCCCGAAGAAGGTGCCACCGTTTATGCCAAGAAAAAGACTAGAAAGCGAGCAGCCCGGGTCCTTAGACGAAAAAAGAAAGTAGCAAAAGGCTCTTATCGAGCTTTCGTCAAAAAGTATCTTAAAGATAATCCAGGCAAAACTATTGTTGAAGCCGCGAAAGCTTGGAAGGCCGAGAAAACTGCTTAATTTTAATGCTTCCCGCTTCTTTTGATTTCTTCGGGAAGCGTATATCTATGGATAATATTAAATCTTCTAAACCAAAAGACTATCTTTCCTTAGTAAGAATGCTTTATAAAAATAAAGGTATGCGCTCTTTAAATGTAGCAATGAAAGAAGCATCTAAACAATGGAAACAAATGTCTAAAATTGGAAAGAAGAAAAAATAATATGCCTAGTCCAGAGAAAGTTGAAAATCCTGAAGGTGCTCCAGAAGAAAAGGCTGCACCCGTTGAGGATTTTAAATCAATGTTAGTAGAAAAAAACACCAGAATAGAAAGTTTAGAAACTAGAAATGATGATTTAGAAGGAAGAGTTGATTCACTTCAAGATTCATTAGATTCAGCTTTAGAAGAAATGGCTTTAAAGGGTGGGTCTCCTGAAGCTGATGAAGAAGAAATTTCAGGAACTGAAGCGCCTGTAGCTTCAGCTCCAAAATCAGTTGAACCGAAAGTTTTAGAAGGTAGTAAAGAGGGAGAAATTGATACAGGAGTAGAACGTCAATTAGAACGAGCTATTAAGGATGATTTAGATTTTCGTGAAAGAATAGAATTAAAAGAAGAGATGAGAGATCTGAATGAAGAATTAAATGATGTTCTAGAAGTCTATCCTGAGGCCAATGAAGATGAAATTCTTTTAGGCATTGAGGATGGAATTGAAGAAAACAATCTTAATCAAGTTGAAGCTTTAGCTAAAGCTTCACATGATAAACATTTGAGGTTGAAAGAAGAGATTAGAGAATCTCTTAAGGAGGAACTTGGAGCAGAAATCTCTAAAGAGAAAGAGGGCGGAATTAGCGTCCCTCAGTCTCCGGGAACTCCTACTGCTTCCCCAAAATCTGATGCTGGAGAGCAAGCTATTTCTTCTCCTCTTACTGAGGATGATGAATGGTCAAATGCTCTCAAGAAAGCTAGGGTCGAAGGTTTGGGAGCATAGTCTGCGTTGTATTATTTGTTAGATCTTTAAAAATTTAAAAGATATGGCTTTACCATTGGAAGAATTAGAAACAGCGACAAGAGAGCATTTTATGCCAGTTGTAACTAATCAGATCTTTAAAGTCTCGCCTGTTCTATGGAGAATCTTTAAGATGGCTCAAGAAGGACAATATGGATTAGCGTTGCCTAAACTCCAAAACTGGGCAACTAAAATTCACTTTGATACGGGGAAAGCTGAGATTGCTAACCCCCGCCAAGCCGGAATATGAAAAAAGAAAAAGCTATTCTTTTAAGCTATGCTGCCGGAATAATAGACGGTGAAGGAAGTATTACTTTTCATCACGATAATTCTTTTCTAACAAGAAGAAATAGAAAAAAAACCGAAACATGGTATCCCAGAATTACAGTTAAGATGAATGATGGAAAAGTAATTAATTTCTTATTTGGTTTATTTGGTGGAAGAATTAGCATTGGAAGAGATTTAAGAAAAGGAATATTTCCAAGTTTTACTTGGGAAATTCATTGTCAGAAAGCAGCAAAAATAGCAAAAAAATTACTTCCTTTTTTAAGAACAAAGAAGAAACAAGCTGAATTAATTATTCGTTTTCAGCTAAGAGTAGATGTAGGAAAGAAAAAATACATAGTTGGAAAGTATTGGCATAAAGGAATTCCATCTTATGAAGTAGAAAAAAGGAGAAGTCTTGCTTTAGAGCTTAAAAGATTAAATGCGGATAATATTCATATTCCAGCAGGCTTAACGACTGAGCAAGTGAAAAGAACGAAAGTTCTTATGCGACAGTCTAAACTTATTGGAAAGAAGAACAATAAGATTTATGAGTTTTGATGGTCGGGCAATTGTTGAACCAGTTGAATATGGAGAAGTTGCTGGTGATAGCCAGCATGGTCCTTATGGAAAAGATACTACCTGGGGAGCTGGAACTACAGAAGTTCTTACGGGTGCAAAATTTCCCTGGAAGATGTATTATACAGGATTGAAGATTCATAACTTAGATACTGAGGCCAATAAGGGACGAGAAAGATTATTTGATTTAGCTGCGATTAAACTGAGGAATGCTGTCCAAATCTTGAGAAAAGACTTGATCACAGACTTCTATAAGAAAACTGATGATGCTGGTGATACCGAATTAGCCGTTAAATTGACCACAGTTGGTAGCGGAAGTGCTAAAGCAGTTCAAACAATTACAGTAACTGGCACTGCATTGGGTGCAGCAGAAGACCCAGCAGCAGCGAATGTACTTGTTTATGAAGTAGCTGGTGCACAAGAAGCGGTTTCGGTTAATATCGCAGCGGGTGATACGAATGCAGAAATTGCAACTGCAATTGCAGCAGCAATTCATGCTCATGATGACTGGACAGCTACAGCAACAGATAATGTTGTTACGATGACTGCGGCAACTAATAATGCACTTCAGAATGGCTTAACAGATCCAGTTCTTTTAAGAGCCGCTATTAATGCTGCTAAGGCAGCTGGCTCTTTAAGCATGATTGGTCTTAGAGCATTATGCGCATCCAATCTTACTGTGGGTGAAATTGCTCAAGGAAGTTATGATTGGTGGCAGGGAAACATAAATACTGCTACAGCTGATCGCGATCTTACTTGGTTATTGATGAATCAAATGTATAATATAACCAAAAAGTATGGTGCAAATGATGCTCCTACTTTGATCGTAGGTTCTGAAGGTGTATTGGAACAATATGAAAATAGCTTAACTAAGATTGAATCTGGAACTCCTTCACCTCTCATTCAAGTAGTTGCTCAAGCTGGCGCTCCTAAAATCGTTGATGGTGGTTTTGCTGCTCTGTATTTCAAGAGAATTCCTATGATTGCAGATCCTTTCTGTCCGGCAAATAAACTCTTTTTCATCAATGAACGATATGTTCATTGGAGAGTATTAAAGAGTTTTGTTTCGACAGGTTGGGAGCAATTAAGATCTCAAGGAAAAGATTGGGCGCAAACAACTATCTTTGGTTATGGAGCTCTTACTACTAGCTGTAATCGAAAGTTCGGTGAGATTGATCGATTGAACGAAGCATAAATTTGTAGCTAATTGTTGATTTACTTAATATTTGTATCTTTCTTGCGGTACAAAGAAAAAGACTCTTTCTTTTGAAGGAGTCTTTTTTTTGTTTAAGTAATTGACTTTTAATTTATTGGTGTGATATTATTAGTAATATTATGTTAAGAATAAAAGTATTACCTCCTAAATCTTTCCTTATATCTTTTCTTCATACAAAAGGATTATTAATAGTAGATGATAAACCACAGATTTTGCATTATATTGGAAATAGTTTAAAAGAATTAAAACATTTATTGAAAGAAGACAAACCTGATTTACTTATAAATCATTCTTTTCCAAGTTTTGAAATTAAAGATCAGATTCAAGTTTATCATCCCTTGAAAAATGAACAAGAACTTTTTGAAGTAAAAAAAGTTTATACAAATCATTTTGGACTTTGTCAATTCTATTATCAAAGATTGGGATTACAAGAATATATAGTTTTAGTTAGTTCTAAAAAAAAGAAAAAATTAAAAGTGGAAGGCAACTTCCAATCTATTCTTAAACGCATATCTTCTTTATGGAATAAATTTAAAGATTTTATGAGTTGGGATTAGTCTGTTTAAAAATTGAATTTTATGAAGGAATCATATTTTACAATTAAGATTCCGGGCGGAAGCACGGCTTCAGGATTAGCAAAGAAGTTTTTTACTGATCTTAAAACAATACAGAGACTTAATCCTCAAATTACAAATATTAATTTAATTCAAGCAGGAGCTCCTTTGAAACTTCTTAAGTTATCTTCTGATAAAGCTCCGGCTTCTTATAAGATTGATTTTCAAAAAGAACTTCAAAAATTGCTTTTTGCAGGAGGTTATAATAGACAGAAAGCCGAAGAGAAATTAGGAAAGCAATTAGAAATTCTTTATCCTTCGATTGATGTATGGCCTGATGTTTATGCTAAAGTTCCTGAAGCTTGGATAAAAAAATTAACAGTACCTTTTGTAATATCGAAGAAGGAAATAAAACCAAAAGTTAAAGAATCGGCTTGGTCTAAAGTCGGTTCTTTTATTTCTGATTATGTTGTAGAACCAATGCAGAAAGTAGTTAAAAATATTTCTTCTAGATTTTTCGCAGAGCTTCCTGATACTCCTGATCCTCAAGAAGTCTTTGACAAAGCAATTGATATTGCAAAGTTAAGAATCTTTGAACCAGCAAAAGATAAATTTATTGGAATTATGGATAAGATTTATGAAGTAAGAAAACCTATCATAGATAAGATAGATAAAAAGATTGAAAATTTTACAGGAGCAGTTATTAAACATTTTACTGTAGATTTACCAAAATGGTATAAGGAAGATCTTGATAGAGAACATAATAAATTAGCAGATGTATGGGTAAAAATGGCAAAGGTTCCGGTACTATCTTGGACAGGAATTGGAAAAACTATTTTAGCAGAAGAAGAAGAAGCAAGAGCAGCTGGTGAACAAGTAGAACAAATAAGGAAAAGTCGGAATATTGATTTCGATACTTTCTTAGAAGAATTTGCCAATCAACCTACAGGGATTATGGCTATGTGGAATGATCAATATAGTCAGTTAAGTCGAAGATTTGAAAAGGGAAAAGAAGAATTAGGATTTGATTTTGAATTAAAGGACGGTCAATATATTTGGAATGAAAATGCTATTCAGGCAAATGTAAAAGCACGACAAGAAGAATTGCTTAAAAATATTGGAGGCATTAATCCTTTAGATGCTGCAGCTGTAAAGGTTCAAACTGACTTAATGTTAAACATAAAGGATCTTGGATATATGATTGGTGAAAATGCTAAGGCAATAAATGATTGGATGTCAGAACCTGAAAACTTAAAATCAGAAAGAATTAAAGATTATCATAAATTATGGACGGAGAAGTTAGGACAACCTGATAATCTTAGAGCACTTGATCCTACCTTATTAAGTTGGGATGAAAATTTATCTCTCTTTGGTCGTTCTCTTGGAGATGCTGAGAAGTTTTATGAAGAACAGATTCCAATATGGTGGTCTGATTTAGAGAAAACGGTTCCAAAAGATTTATTAGATTTACTTCAAAAATCTGATTTAAGTGATTCTGAGAAAAATAAAGTTGAGGAGTTAATGAGTACATTATCTGAAGATAAATCTCTTAAAGTAATTGAATTAATTCGAATGCTTGATCAGGCTAATACTTTTGTAAATGTAGAACAAGGAATATGGAATTTTACTCAGGATCCTGAAAGCTGGCAAATTATTCAAGAGTTTATCGAAGCCAAGACTAAACCAGATTCTCCTCTTCATAAATTAGTTGCTAATATATTAGAAAAGAATAAATGGATTCAAGATCATGAAGTAGATTCAAGACAGACTTATCTTAATGAATTAAATCAAGCTAAAACCGTAAAAGATATTGAAGGATTAGAGAAAGGAATTCAAGAAAATAAAGCATTATCTTCTGATGCAAAAAAAGCCTGGCTTGATTTGTTTGATTATAATAAAGCTCTTATGAGCTATGATCAGGATATTATTGAAATAACTCATAATCTTGAAAAATGTGCCGCAGCTTATGAACGATCTTTGAATATAGAAATGATTGAAGAGCAGGGTAGATATATAAAGAAATTAAATTCTGCTATTGAAAAATCAGTATTTCATTATTCGAAAGAAGATTTTTTAACAATGTTGCCTTTTGTAGGAACAGGAATGTTAGAAGCTTCGCTTCCAGTTCCAGTATATAAAAATCTAGTTCTTAAGAGAGTAGAAACTCCTTCTGGACCTAAAGATATTTATCTTCCACAAAATTGGGTACCAGAATTAGTTAAAGTAAAAGATGTTTTTAAAACATTAGGCATATATTATAACAAAATAATACTTAAAAAATTGATTCCTATAACTTTGACTGCAATGGCAACTTATGCTGATCTTCTTAAGTTTTCTGGAGAAGAACCTTATGTGTTTGACTATCATTGGTATGGTCCTGAGATAAGAAAAGCAGGAGAAGTAAATTTAAAGACTTATAAAGCAATTCAAGAATGTGTTAATTTACCTTCAGAAAAATTTCTTCCTAATGATCTTAATGCATGGGATGCACTACATTCAGGACAATTAAAAAAATATTGGACTCAAACTTATAGATATTATGCAAGTCCCGAAGCTTATGAAACTATTAATATTGGAGAAGATACTAAAGTTCATTTTTATGAAGGAAAGGTTTCGGTAGGACCTTATACTTTTGAAACATTAGCAAACCCAGAACAGTTATTTGCTCTTAATCCTCAACTAAAAGATAGTCGTATTATTCCTGGAGGAACTGCGCTTGTTGTTCCAAAGTTTTCTTCTTTTCCTCAAATTAGTGATTTCTGGAAACCAGATCTTCGTTATCAATTATTTAAAGATCATCCAGTTGCGATGACTGCTCTTGATGCTTATGTTCCAAATATACTTTTAGATCCTTTCACTTATATTTGGGAGTGGGATATTATTAAAAGAGCAAGTATATCAATGGCAAGAGGATTTACTCTTCCAGAAATTTTTACTAAGATAGGATTAAAAAAAGTTACTATAGTTCAGAAAGGAGTAAAAGGAGTGAAGGTGATGGCAAAAGTTCCTGGCCTTGAAACTTTTACTGTAAAAGCTTTTGGAGAAATAGGAACGGCATTTAATAGAGCAGGATGGGAATTAAAGATGCAAAGATTTATGGGTTTTCAAGACGAGCTTTATCGTTTTTTTACTGGAAAAGCTATTCGTCCTGATCTTTGGCCTAATTGGGCTCAAAAAGTTTTACCTAGAGCTTCTGAAATCAGAGCTGCTTTTTTTAAAACAACATTATTTAATAGTCTTAACATTAAAGCTCAATTCTCGCTTAATGCTTCTTCAGAATTTTTTAGAGACCAAGTTTCTCGACCTTTGAGTTTTTTAAAACTTCAAGATGGATTAAGAGATCTGGCCAAAAAAACTGGTAGATTAGAAAAATTTGATGCAGCTGTTTTAAAATATATTGCAGATCCAACGATGGATCCAGGAGCTGCAGTTATGGCAGTTTTAAGAACTTTGAATTTAGATACCAATGATATTTTTGAATTAGGAAGACAGATACCATTTCTTAAAGAACCTTTATCAAATTTTATTAATTTGGTTTATAACAAAAATAGAATAGCTGCTTCTTTACGAACTGCTTTTGAACTTACTCTTCAAAAAGCTAGTCCTGATGCAAGTTCTTATTTCTGGAATTTATATGATTCTACTATTACAGAAGGAGGAAAATTAACTTCTGATGTTTGGAGAAAATCTTTTAAATCTTGGGATGAAGCTTTAGGTAATTTTAAATTAGAATATTTAAAGAAATATAAAGGAAAGAATTTAGACGCAGTTCTTCCTGATGTTCAAGGAGGCGAAAAATTATTTAGAGAATATTTGAACAGTGAAGAAACTAATCTTTTACTTTATAATAAATCAAAGTTTTATGCTGAGATTCCAGATTGGATTGAAATTCGATATGCATCAAAAGATATGCGATCTTCATTAACCCATGGTCGTTATAAACTAGTTGGGAAAGATGATGGAGGTGCAATCTTTTATATAGCAGAGGATGCTTATAAATTAAGAGAACCCCAAATTATTGTAGATCTTTATGGGGAATTAATGGAAAGAAGATTAATAGATTTAGATAAGATTACTTATGCGACCATAGGAAATCAATTAAAACATACTAAGACTGGACAAATAGATGTTCAACAATATTGGGATATTAAAGGAAAGAATTGGATAGACTTACCTGATGGAAAGGAGAGAATTGCTATTCTCGCAAAAAGACCTAAATTACAAACTGTTTTAAAGGAGAAAACTTATACAGTTTTTGAAGGTCCTACTCAGGCATTAAAATTAAAAGATGCTTTTGTTTCTGAATTCTTAAGAGAAATTCAGCCTAAAATTTCTCCTGAAGCTAGAAAGAAAATTTCAGCAATTTTTAAAGACTGGATTCCAGAAGCAAAAAAACAAGTTGCGAGAGAACCAGTAGGTTTGTCTCATTGGGAATATGATATGAGGGAAAGAATTCCTGATCTTTTTAGAGATGATAAATATTCTCCATGGTCTTATACTTCTGTTATTCGAGAACCTAAGAAAACTTATGAAGAAATAATAAGATTTTATAAAGAAGCTGGTGCTTTAGATATGATGAAAGATTCTGTGGTATCTCGAAGGAATCTGAATTTTTATTTTGAAGTGTTAAGTAAGAGAGGAGCAACTAGATTATCTCCAGTTCAAAGACTTCATTTAGTTCTCTTAGAAGAGTTTGGAACCAATAGATCTATTCTATCTCCTTTTAGTCGTGATTTACTTTTGGGAGATTTTATTAGTTCTTCACAAGCAGATAGTATTATGTCAAAGTTAGGATTTTATATGGATAATGCTTCTTCATCTTATCTTAGTGCTTTTTTAAAAACTAGAAAAGAGATAAGTATAGAAAAAGTTATGGTTCAAAAAGAACTTTTAACTAAAAAGTTTGTTATAAATTGGGCAGAAGAAATTCAAAAGAAGTTTCCATTAAAAGCTAAAGAGATTCCATTTCAAACTTTGATTCCTGGAAAGATTCCTCATATTCCAAGCGGAAGAGTTTTTGGCGAAGAGATAGAAGATTCTTTAACTGCTTTAGTTGCAGTAAAGTCTAAGGCTTTAACTAAATCTTTAAAGAAACTAGATATATCTGATCGAAAGAAAATGATAGCTATTTTTAAAGAAATAGATGGAATTGATGAAGATTTAATTCATATTCAAACAGGTCTTCTAACTCAAGTTTCTGATTCTATTAAATTAACTCCTGAATTTCAAAGAGAAATTGCTGCATGGATAGGACTTAAAAAGAAAGAAGGCAAAGCCGCTTTCTTTTTGATTGCTGATAAAACCAAAAGAGATTTAGCAATTATTGAATTTCTTCAGAAACATAATTTGCCTTATAAAATATATAAGGCTCCAATAACTAAAGCTAGAATTTTAACTAAACAAGAATTAGTTTCAGTTTTAAATAAAGATAATATTTTTTATTCTCTTTTTAATACTAATAATTATTTTACTCCAGAAGGTTCTTTAAAGATTCTGTCAAAGAGTTATTCTAAATTACAGGCTAAAT
>Ga0265595_1001372_pt1 | contig 18791 bp, 22 predicted proteins | sample saktaG_15_FD_190148 | JGI IMG/M metagenome (GOLD analysis project Ga0265595, IMG submission 190148) | Saline water microbial communities from Sakinaw Lake, British Columbia, Canada - sak_2013_06_06_50m | ecosystem: Environmental > Aquatic > Non-marine Saline and Alkaline > Saline ... | reverse complement strand
GAATCAACAGTAAATATCAAATGGGATGGCATTACTGCTTCAACACTATTCCCAAGAATAAAACTTGCTAATGGTGGATGGATGGCATTTTTGACTGCAACAAATGTTACTAATGCTACAACAGTAATCTTGCCTGATGGAGCAACAACGATTGGTACTACAGGAAATGTTGTAAAAGGAGCTTTAGATGGCGCTAACATTAGAACTCTTACTACAGCCGCAGGAATGACTTGGAATATGTCGAATATAACTACACAAGTAGCTATAGATGGTTTAGCAAATAGTGTATCTGATGTATGTAATTTCAACTCTTCCTTTGGACCTGCCATATTATATATGGAACCTAAGAAATGGGATGATGGTACATATGGAGATTGGTTATGTATTCCTATGACAACTGCAGGAACAACAGAAATTGCTATTGGACAACCAAAATTCAATAGTACAAATTCTGGATTAGTTACATTGACATCTGACACTTACTTACAACAAGGTATAGACAAATACGGTACTCTTGTAAGCTTTGAATCTAGAACAAATGAAAATGGAAAAGTGAGATTAGCTGTTCCAAGCAGTCAAATGTATCTGGATGTTGTCTTTGCTGAAGAATCTGCAACTGTTACAACCGACGGTGTTACAACTGGCGGAACTACACAGCTTGGAGATGTTTTAGTTAAAGATAGTGAAGTAGGCAATGTTGCTACAAAGAACTTAATCATTGTTGGTGGAAGCTGTATTAATTCAGCTGCTGCTGCATTGGTAGGTGGTGTTAAATGTGGTCCTGCTTGGTATGCAGAAACTGGTGTTGGTTCAGGACAATTCCTGATTAAAGGATATGCTACATCAACATTAACTAGTAAACTTGCATTGCTTGTTGCTGGTTATGATGCTGCAGACACTGCAAACGCTGCTACATACTTGAAAACTAAGACTGTTGATACAAGTAAAGCATACATAGGTACATCTGCGACTAGTGCAACTTTGATTACAGAAGAGTCAGCTTAAATCCGAAACATTTAATTTTTATTTTTTTCTTTATTTTTTTCTTTTTTTAAGGGCCTGGCGGTAGCTTTATAAAAATTTAAATAACCTCTTTTTTTATTAATAGAAGAAAGAAAACAATAAAATGAGAAATATAGAATCAAAGAAAGAGATAGAGAAAAAACGAAGAAAAAACCAAATAATAATAGGGGGTATTCTTATATTCATAATGATGGCCAGCACATTTGGGATACTAGTTGATTCTTTTGGAAAAAATGCAAATGTTGAAAAAGTAGAATATAACGGGTATGAATTTACAAATGAAAATGATTTCTGGACAACCACAATAGGCGATTATGAATTTATTTTTAAATATAATCCTACCCAGGTTGAAAGAATTGATGCTGATTTAAGGTACCTGAATAGTTATTATGGTGTTCCGGTCTATATCTCTTCAGAAGATTATGTATCTGAAGTTGAAATATACAGAAATATGGGAAATATAGTTGAAAGATTCCAGGGTGCATGTCTGGAAGAAAAGGGATGCAAGGAAAATTGGCCTACAAAAGACTGTTCAAACAATTTTATAATAATAAGAAAAGCTAATGAAAGCAAAATATACCAAGATGAAAATTGCGTTTTTATAGAGGGGAGAGAAGAGAATTTAACCCAGTTAACTGATGAATTTCTATTCTGGATATTGAATATAAGGAAATAAATTTATAAACTTATGAAGAAAATAAAAATAATGGAAAAAAGAAAAAAGGACAGTAAAAAGAAAAAAGAAGTTCGTGAAATATATAAAGTTGAGAAAGATGGAAAAGAGAAAATAGTTGAAGCAAAAGGAATAATTGAAGAAGATAGTGCGAGAAGAAAAGGAGAAATTGAAAAAGAAAATAAACTATTGAGAAACATATTAATCTTTATTGGAATTTTTCTATTAGTGATTGTTCTTTCTTTTTTTATAATAAAATTTTCAAATCAATTCAAGTATAAAGGAGTAAAATTCAATATTATAGAGGAAGGAGAATTAATTTTTTATCATACTTCTTTTCCTGTAATGCATAATGGAGAAATTGCAAATTACAATATTTATTTGAGAAATGACCCAAGAGAGCTAGGAAAAAAAGTTCTTGCAAAAGGGCCAATTATTTCCATAGAAGATGCTGCAATTAATATGGCTGAAGATTTTAATTGCAATGGGGACGGAATTATTGCTATTGCAAATTTAGTAAACTTATATAATGCTCTTGGAAAGAATGTAATGAAAGATGATAATTCGAGTTGTGATGATTTAGGGAGATATATGATTTTAAATATAAATTCAGGGAATGAAACAAATATAGAAAATTTTGGTCCTAATTGTTATAATATAAATATTAATAATTGTGAAATCCTGGAAGGCACAGAAAGATTTATAGTCGGTATGCTCGTTAAAATTAATAGAGACCTCTCACAATGAGCTTAAAACTCCTTTATGCAATACTTTTGACTTTAATGCCAATTACTGAATTAAGAATTGGGCTTCCTCTAGCAATATCTTATGCACTTGAAAATAATGTCCCTGTTTTTCTTATATTCTTCCTAATTGTTTCTGTGAATATACTTCTAATTTTCTTTGTTTTCTTCTTTTTAGATTATATTCATAAATATCTAATGAATATAAAATTTTATAAGAAAATATTTCATGGAGTTTTAAAGAGATTCCGCAAAAAGGTGGATAAATTTGAAAGCAAATACAAAACTGCAGAAGTCTTATCCCTTGCTCTTTTCGTTGCTGTTCCTCTTCCAGGAACAGGGGCGTGGAGTGGCTGTCTTTTGGCTTGGATACTGGACTTAGACAGAAAGAAAAGCATACTTGGGATTTCCCTTGGGGTAATAACTGCCGGAATAATTATATTGTTTGGAAGCCTTGGATTTGCAAAATTATTTAATATGCTTTGATATTGATTTTATATCTGAATAGAAAGGGATTTCCTTTATCTTAAACTTTTTAACCTCTATGAACCATATCGCAACAACAAGAACTATGCTGCCAACATACCATGAAAGTTTATGGCTTATATCAAATAAATTTGGCTTTAAGATAAATATAGCAGATAATAATACTATCCTCATAATATTAACTATTAAAAATGAAACAAATGCGAAGCAAATCATTTTTATCCGCTTATAAAATTTTATGTTTGGAACTGAAAGATTAAAAATAAGAAGAAGATAATATGCAGAACCTGCAATACACGCATCTATTATTTGAATAGGGGAAAGGTAATCCCCTATAAAGATAGTATTTCCTGAAATAGATGCATTAAATAATAAATCAAGAATAAAATAAACAGGATACACTGTGAGTGGAGTAAATATAAAATAGAAAATCCAAAAATTTGGCAAAGCAGTGATTATAAGGATAAAATATCTTGCAAATATAGAATATATAAATTCTCTACCTTTCTTCATAAAAGCTAAAGTCAAAAAGCATTTAAATAATTTGAGTCTTATTAATTTTAACTATGGATAAAAATATTTTGGGAATATAATTATCAATAAATCCAACATTGTTTAACTATTAACTTCAATTCTATAATAATGTTAAAACTATGGTATATAATTTAAGATTTTACTAAGATAACTATAGAATTATTTTTTTGATTTTCTTGATATTCTTACTGCAATTACTATTATCAAAATTACAAGTATTAGGTTTAAAGCCCCGATTCCCCAAATATACTTATTGTCTCCTGAAAAGAAGTTTCCTGTTATTCCAAGTCCGCTCTTCTTTGTTATCTCAATCTGAACAGGCTGATTAGCTATTAATTTATTTTCTGCAAGAACTTCTAAATAAAATAATTTAACTCCTAAAGCATCTTTATTCACATTGAAAGTTAACAATACTTCTCCTGATTTTCCTGCATCTAATGTTAAAGAAGTTTTATCCAAACTGACTGAAGAGGCCCATTCAGCATATCCTGCTGCATTTAAAGAATAACTAATTGTTTTATCACCTGTATTTACAATTGTTGCTTTAACAACCAAAGGTTTTCCAGCTTCTCCTCCTGATTCCAAAACAGCAGTTACTGAAGCTTTAGCAACAGCGCAGCCCCCTTCTACTTTAAGAATATATTCAAATTTTGATTGGTCATCATTGCCACTTTCATAAATATCATGATCTTCATCATAAACTCTTAATTCAATTATATAGCTTTTTTCTCCCAAATCTTTAGGCAATTGAAATATGAAATCCAATGGTTCGCTATCAAAAGCATCTATATCTCCAATAAGAATATTTTCATTTAATCCCAATGCTTTATTATAAATATTTACTGTAACTTCATCCTGGTCATCTTCACCTATATTCCAAACATCTGCTAAAATCTGAACTTCAGAGCCGCACTGAACAACCTCTGGAGCTTCAATATTCTTAAGAATAACAAAATCTCTTTCTACTATTAATCTAGCCCCTTCTGAATCACTTGAGCAAGTATTGTTTCCTTTATACACCCCGCCAGCAATTTCTCCAGTTGCTCTTACATAAAGAACATAATTTCCTTCTTCCAAATCCTCTAAATCTTCATCAAGTTTATTATCCAGATTAAATGCAATTATAAATTTCTTTTCATCTCTGTCTTTCAAATCAAAATCCTTTTCATCATCAACTTCAATTGTCCATTTTTTTGATTGAGTATTATATAATCCCCATTCAATAGCAATATTATCAATATCTTCATTACCATCGTTTTCAATCAATAATTCAACCTCAATCTCATCAAAAATATACCAGTCATTGTCTTCTCCAAAACCTTTTGTCACCTTTACATCCTTTATTCTCACACTTAACTCACCTAGATTATTATACTTGCAAAAGTTTGAGGGTTCAAAAATTAATTGAATTGTAGCATCAGTAGAAACCAAAGCATTTGCAATTAAAGTTGTTTTATATTCATTTGGAAATTCAAAATTGAAATCTGGAGAAACAAGATAATTCATAGTATATGGTTGAGGAACTCCTGCTACAAAAGTATAGAATGTATCAGGAATAGTAGTAAAAGAGATTGTTTTACCATTAGAATCTGTTATTGTTATAGCAGTAAAATTGATTGTGTCTGTCATATTCACATCACTAGTTAGACTAAAATTAAAAGTTCCGCTTGTTTGAGGAATTAAAATTGGAGTTGTAGCAGATAAAGTAATTATTGCACTTGCAAGTCCTATTAAAAATACCAATGCAAAAATGCTTGCAAACAAAATGTTTAATTTTTTTGTTTTCATGTGTAGCCATTTCAGAGTTACTATGGTTTATAAAGATTTATATTTTTTATAATATATCTTTTTCCAGTTATATCTTGTAAATATTAATTTTGTTTGAAATTCATTTTATTTATATTATTTATGTGCAGATATATGTTGCTATATATATAGGCAGTCTCAGAATCCTCTCAATCTTCTTAATTCTTGCTCATCTTTCTTAAGTTTTTCTTCAACTTCTTTTATTTTATCCTTATTTTTTATTCGACTTAGCTCTCTCTGAGTTTCTTCTAATTTTTTCTGAGTTTCTTCTAATATTCCATAATAATTTCCAGGAGTGTCTTCTTTTTGCTCTTCCCTTAATTCACTTAATTTCTTTATTTTTATTCCACGCTTTCCTCTCTTTCTAAATTTCCTGGTAATAAAGAAAATAATTAATGCTAAAAGAACTCCCCCTGCAGAATAAAAAATTATTTCTTTTGATTTACTATTCTCTCCAAAAATAGTCAAACCACTTAAAAAAGATTTTTCATCTGATTTTTCTGTGATTGTAACTAAAGCATTTGTATCATTTGAACTAATATTCTCTGAACTTTCTGTTAAATTCTCTAGAGAAACATTCGAAATATTCCCCTCTTCTTTTGGAGTCTCTATTATTTTGAACCCTTCAGGAACCACTTCTATGTAAATATCCATCCCTGCTATCTGATTTCTCAATTCTTTAGTTCTGCCCTTATCTAATGTATCTGATTCATCTTTTACAAAAATAATTAAACCAAATCTTGTTTTGTCTGATGAAAAGACAAAAGACATATCTCCGTATTTGTCTGCATCTGCATTAAATCTCTCATATACATCAAAAGTTGATGAGACAACAAGCACATTTACATTCATATAAGGAACAGTTTTAATCTGAACATTTGTATCTATTGCGCTTACTACCTGTAAAAATACAATCAAAAACACCAAACAAAGGAATAATTTTCTCGTTTTCGTGCCCATTTTATAAATTATTCTAGATGAAAATAGTTTATAAATTTTTATATTCTCAATTCAAAAAGTTTATATATTTTGCAAACTGATTTATTTAATAAAATGGTGATTAAATCTCATGAAAATTTTGTTGGGGCATGGATCTTTCTTACAGGAGTTATCTTAGCTGTAATTATAGGGGTTGGAACTAATCTTTTTATTCCTGTTAATAAAATAGTTCAGTATAGTTCACCAATTTATGCTGTTTTGGTTATTCTTGGCTTAATAGTTGGGATGAAGCTAAATGTTTCAGGCAAAGACTCTCAAACATTTTTAGTTGCAAGTGCGGTTTTGGTTATTGTAAGCAAATTTGGCATGGAAAGTGTTACAGGTTCACTTATAGGGGTGGGTGTGGGAGACTTAGTTTCATCTGTTTTTGGAGCTTTGCTTGTGCTTTTTGTTCCTGCAACAATAATTGTAGCCCTAAAAACACTTTTCTCAATCACAAATGTTTAATTAATAAATTAAAAAGGCACTATATTAGTATATTACAATAATTGGGGGTTATATTACAGATAGATATATCATAATAGGCAGAGATTAGATTAATAAATAATATAATAGAGAAATATATTTCTTAATTGTTAAATAAGCATAAAACTTCCTGCCACTTTTAAAGCTTCAATTTCCTCTTTCCAATAGAAAATATAAATTAGTAATCGTCAAACTTGTCTTTTGGCTCAGGCTTTGGTTTATCAATCTTTGATATTTTTGCAAAGGAAGGTGTTGCAATAACAAGATTCTCGCCAAATCCAGCAATTGTCCCTTCAAGAGCATCTGTAGTTTTCTTAAGCTTTGATATTGCTCTCTTTAATTCAATAGGGTCTTTTTGCCTCAAAGTTCTTATATCAACTATAGTGATTGTGTAACCTTCTCTCAAAGCATTAAGAACCTCATTAATATCCTCGTATTGCTTTAAGGTGAAAAGTTTAACCATCACTTTATGATCTTTCTCTTCCTTAGTTAAATCGATTTCAATATATTCATCTCCATCCTTTCCACCAGAAATTGAAAAAGCTTTTTTTAATCTTTCAAACACCATGATAAATTTATAATTGAGATATTTATAAAGATTTCGGATTTTTTTTGTATATTTTGAAGTTATGCTTTTAGACCATTATCCCTTATTTTTTCCATGCGTTCTGCAAGAGAAACTTCCTGTTTTTCAAGATTTTTCATTCTTAATTCAAAAATCTTTATTTTGCTTAATATTTCTTCCTTCATTTTTGATTTTTCAGATTTAATCATAAGCTGTCCTATTATTTTAAAAACTTCATCTTTAGAATTTTCTAATTCTTTCAATGCATCTTTGGCCTCAGACAATTCCATTTGGAAAGCCTGCTTTTGAAAAAGTATATTTTGCAAACCTTGTTCCAAAAACTGTATCTCTTGAAGGTTTTTATCTTTCATAAATCACTCGGCCTTGACTATTTTTACTTTTGTTCTTGGTTTGAAAAAGATTTTGCTCCCACAAAAAGGGCAAAGAAATCTTTTTTCAAGATTTTTGTCTGTAACTTTCTTTCCACATTTAAAACATTTATAAGTTGCCATTTTATTAAAGACTATAAGTATCTCCTGCAAATTTTTTATCACACTTTGAGCATTTCCAAATTCCATTAGATAATCTTTTCACACCTAATCTTTTGCAAAAAGGACATTTTTGTTTTTTTCTCTGCTTAGATTCAACCTGAACAAGTTTATCTCTGACTTTTTTACCATATCTTGCTCCAAACCTTCCTGCAGATTTTGTTTTTTTTGATTTTGTTGTCATTTTATTTTTTACTGTTCTCTTCCAAAAGTGGGGCTACCCGGATTTGAACCGGGATCGCGAAGTCCCAAACCTCGAAGGCTAACCAGATTACCCCATAACCCCATATAAAAAAATAGCTAATTTCAATTTATAAAAGTATTTGATTACTTTTTCTTGGCTGGCTCTTTAGCTTTTTCTGCTTTTGGGGCAATTGCTGTTGCTGCAGGAACTCCCGTCGCTGCACCAGGAATTGCTGTTCCTGCTTTTTCTGCTTCAGCTTCTTTAGCTGCTTGTTCTTGTTTTAATATTAATTCCTGTTTTCTTTGGACTTCTTTAAAATAATCACTTAAAATTTGCTTCTTTTCAGGAGAGGTTTCAGTTTTTATCTGTGAAATCTCTTTATCATATTTTCCTGCTTCAATTTCTTTTTCAATTTCCTTTGCAAATTTATTTTCAATTAAAATTCCAAGACTTACACATGTTCCCACTACAACTTTTACTGCTGATTTCAAATCTTTGCACAATAAATTTTGCATCTTTGTTTTTGCAACAGAAATTATTTGTTCTATAGAGGCATTTGCAATTTGCGTTTTGAGCTGCATTCCAGACCCCTTAGTTAATCCTAATTCTTTTTTAAGCAATTCTGAAACAGGTGGAGAAAAGATTTTTATTTCAAACTTTTTTGTTTTCAGATTTATATCTAATTCAACTGGCACTTTTAATCCATTGAAATCTTCAGTTGCTTCATTTATTTTTTGTATAACTTGATTTATAGGAATCCCTGCAGGACCAAGTTTCTGACTTAATGCAGGTCCGGGCTTCATTGCTCCTCCTTCTGCTAATAATTTAATTATCATTTGTTTACTCCAATACAAGACAATTTATTTTCTAAATATGATCTATTAGACATCAACCTTAATTGTTCTAATCTATAATGATTGTATATAAAATCATTGTCTGAATTAAAAGCTGTTTCAATATTTTCTGCATTCTCTGTAAGCTTCTTATCAACACTATTCAATCTAATTTTATATATTATTTCTTTTAGTTTATTCATTTTAATAATTTCCTCCTGAATTGTCTTCTTCCTCCTCACGCCTTATAACTTTAACATTATCTATTTTAACTGTAACAGGCAATGGAACTACTGCTCCAAATAAACTGACTACAACCTCTTCTTTTTGTTTATCTATTCTTAAAACTTTTGCTTTTTCTCCTTTAAGAGTCGAACCAATCATCTCAACTATATCCCCTTCTTTAATTGAAACAGTTTCCATAGTTGGCTGAACCATTCCCTGGATTTCTGCATATTCAATAGTTTTTCCTATAATTCCTTTCACATAAGGCAAATTAAAAACTGCTTCTTCTGCAGATTCTCTATCTTCTGCTTCAAGAAAGATATATCCTCTTAAACCGTGGGGACGCAAAACAGAATATACATTAAGATTTTTCTTAGTTGCTCTTTCTGCAATCATATCGACGGCACGCTCTTCTTTGTTTGTTGTTACTTTTATTATAAAAATCATTTTATTTTGTCCAAACTACCCCTTAATATCTAAGAAGTAGATGTTAATTTATAAAATTGTGCATTTATAAAAGTTTGGTTATTGAATTTTTTGTATTAACTTTTCAAGATTCCCTTTTTCCTTGTGTGAAGGATTAATATAATATAATGTTTTTAAAACCAATTTAGTATCTTTGCTAAAATCATATTTATTAAATCCAATTAATGAAAAACCCCATAGGACAGAACTAGATTTATTTATTAACATCGAATATCTGCTTTTTAATCTTAATCTGGGAGCTCTCTTGCCTAAGTAAATTCCCTTATATTCCTCATCTTTTATCTTCACATCATAAACTTTTCCATATTCCAAAGGTAATTCCATAAAGAAAAAGATTGGTAATTATATAATAAAGATTTAGATATTATCTTGGATAATTAATTATTTTGTAAATATAGTCATAGCCATAGCAATTAAGAAGCCTAAAAGCCCCAATATTCCTATTCCTATTGCAGAAACTTTTGCTGTAAGTTCAAATTCTTTTTTTGTTGGTTTTTTCAGAACCTGCCAAACCCTTCTGCATTTCAATAAAAATGATTTTATTTCCATTGCTTATTTAAAAACGAAACAGTTTAAAAATTGTTCGGAAAATAAAATCCTTTAATTCTCAAAAAATTCTATTCCTAATTCTTCTTCAATTTCCTTGTGTCTTACACTTTCAAGAGATTCACTGTGCCCCAAAATTTGTGAAGATTTAACTCCTGTAACAATAAGTAAAACTCTTATAGATTTGTCCATATCTTCTGCTATTTGGGCTCCGCCTATTAATTTTGCATCTGGACTCAATTTTTCTCCAACTGCACCAATAATTGTTTTATACTCATCAAGACTCATGTTGGGACCTCCAATAACATTAACCAAAGCTCCTGTTGCATTTGATATATCTACATCAAGAAGGGGGTTATTTATTGCTTTTTCTACAGCTTCTATAGCCCTATTCTGACTATCTGATTCTCCCATTCCTATTAAAGAAACCCCTCCATTTACCATCACAGTTTTAACATCTGCAAAATCAAGATTTACCAAACCGGTCTTTGTTACTAATTCTGTAACTCCTTTGACTGCGTTTGTTAAAACTTCATCTGCAATTTTAAAGGCTGTTTGAAGAGGCAAATCAGGAGCAAGCTCTAGAAGCTTGTCATTTGGAATAACTATTAAAGTATCAACTATAGATTCGAGTTTTTCCAAACCATTCATTGCATTTTCTATTCTTTTTTTTCCTTCAATTGTAAAAGGTAATGTAACTATTGCTATTGTGAGGGCCCCTTGTTTTTTTGCTATTCCTGCGACAACTGGAGCAGCACCTGTTCCTGTTCCTCCTCCCAAACCACAAGTTATAAAAATCATGTCACTCCCAGTAATTCTTTTTTTTATTTCTGACTCAGATTCCTTAGCAGCTTCCTGCCCAATCTGTGGATTGCTTCCTGCACCTAACCCCTGAGTCAATTCGCGCCCAATTAATATTTTTTGGTCTGCATTTGCATAAAGCAAATCTTGAGCATCAGTGTTTATTGCTATAAGTTCTCCTCCCTTAATTCCTATCTCTCTCATCCTGCTTAAAGAATTTCCTCCTCCTCCCCCTATGCCCATTATTTTAATTTTTGCAGATTGTTTTTTCAGGAGCTCTTCCAACTCCTTATCAATTAAATGAACATCTGAAGAAATAGAATCAAAAGAATTCTCTTCTTCGTGTAAATTTCCCATGTTGAAGGAAAGTTATTTTGGTTTTTAAGGATTATTGTTATTTTTTGAAAGATTGGGAATTATTTGGGGCTTTTATTAATATCTTCAATTTCCTTCACTTCTATATCCAAATCCAAAATTTCTTTAAATTTATCCTTAAAAAGTTCAACAAGGGCTTTGAATCCTTTCTCAACTTCCAAAATTAATTTTTTATCATTTATAACAAATTTGAAATTCTTCCTGAACAAAAATTCATTTAAGGAATTTATTTTCTCATTTATATCTTCAACTTTTCTTAATATTTTTATTTTATAAATAACTTCCTTTCCTGCAAGAGGATTATTAAAATCAACCATTATTCTTCCGCCAGACACAGTGAGAACCTTCCCCAATTTATTGTCAAATGTTAAAACAGCTCCAGGAATTGGATTTATTCTGTGTTCTATAAAAACTTTCAAAGGAATCATCTGAATAAAAGAGGGATTTCTCACTCCAAATGCATTTTCAGGCCCTAAATCTATTTCATAATCTCCAATTTCTTTCCCTATAAGAAATTCTTCAACTCCTTTAAGAAACATATCCTGCCCAAGAGAAAAAATAAAGGGTTTTGCTTGCTGATTTGAATTTAATTTTTTTAATTCTTCAGAAATATTAGAATCAAAGACTTCTCCGTCTTTTATTCTTCCTGTAAATTCTATTTCAATAAAATCATTTTTTTGAAGCGCCATTAAATTTCTTAAGTAAAAACGTTTATAAATGTATTTTTTTTTGGTATGTTATGGTATTAAAAATTATTAATGCTACCGAAGTAAAAGTAGGTACTAATCTTATAGTTGATGGAACATCTTGTGTAGTAAAAAGTATAGATATTTCTAAAACAGGTAAACACGGACATGCGAAATGTAGAATAGAAGCAGTAGGAATAATTAATGGAACAAAAAAAGTTTTTGTGGTTCCCGGACACGAAAGACTTGAAGTCCCAATTGTAGATAAAAGAAAAGGACAAATCCTTTCAAAAGCAGAAGGAAAAGCAAGTCTTATGGATTTGGAAAATTTTGAAACTATTGAGGTTCCATGCCCCGACAATAATGTGTTTGAAGAACTCCAGGAAAATGGAAATTGCGAATATTGGGATATTGAGGGGGAAAAAATAATAAAGAGAAAACTTTAAAGAGTTTTCATTTGTTCGTTTCTAACGAACCAAACAAGAGAAAATTATAAAATGGCAAAAATTCCAAAAAATAAATTAAAATTAATTTGCTTTAATTTTAGCAAACACTGAAAATGGCAAAAATTCCAGAAGCACAAAATAGACTATTCAAGAATGTTTTTGTATGCAAAAGCTGCAAAACCAAAATAAAATCTGATATACAAAAAATTCTTAAGGGAAAAGTAAAATGCAGAAAATGCGGCAAAAAGGCTTTCAGGCCGCTAAAGAAAAAATAAATTTTTCATGCATCTTAATCAATACTTGAAATAATTAATCTGAAGAAAAAATAAATTTTTCATGCATCTTAATCAATACTTGAAATAATTAATCTGAAGAAAAAATAAGAGCACCATTACGCTTTTAAACCTAATTTGACTTTAGGCTTTGAGGTAAAAATGAATTTTGTTGCAATTGATATAAGCTTACTTGTAATATTTGTTATTTTCATTTCATTCTTTCTTTATACAAAAAGAAAAAATTTGAAAAAAGAGGGGTTGCTCTTTTTGTATAAGACAACCTGGGGAATGGAATTAATAGATAGAATTGGAAAAAAATATAAAAAAACCCTTAACTTTCTTAGCTATGTTTCAATAGGAATTGGATATCTTCTCATGGGTTCTATGCTTTATTTGTTTGGAAAAATAATTTATATATATCTTGCCTATCCTTCTGTAGTTAAGGCTATAAAAATTCCTCCTATAACTCCTTTGGTTCCATATTTGCCGCAGGTATTTAAACTTGATTTTCTCCCCCCTTTTTATTTTACATACTGGATAATAATTCTTGCAATAATTGCAATAACCCATGAATTTGCTCATGGTATTTTTATGAGAAGGCACAACATAAAGATAAAATCTACAGGATTTGGATTTTTTCCATTTTTCTTTCCTATATTTTTAGCTGCCTTTGTTGAACAGGATGAAAAAAGCATGAAAAAAAGCAGCCCTTTCAAGCAGATGGCTGTTCTGGCTGCTGGGACTTTTGCAAACATATTAACTGCAATTTTATCTTTTGTAATAATCTGGATATTTTTTACAACTGCTTTTGCTCCAGCCGGGGCAGAGTTTAATACATATTCTTATTCTGTAATTGGCTTATCTGGAATAACCTCCATAAATAACATTTCGCTAGAAAACCCAACTTATGAGAATATATTTAATTTATCAAAAGAAGAGGGTTTAAATGAAATAGAATCCAAAAACAAAACCTATCTCATAAATAAAGTTGGCTTGGAAGAACAAAAAGGTGCGAAAAGTTATTTAATTTTGTATGATGATTCTCCTGCCATAAGGAATGAAATTGATGGGGCGATAATAAAAATTAATGGAGTAAGTATAAGAGATTGGGAATCTTTTGGTGAAGAAATTTCAAAATACTCCCCAGGAGAAAATATAATAATAACAACTAAAAAAGATGATACAATTAAAAATTATGAAATTACACTTGGAAAAAATCCAGATGATTCTGAAAAGGCTTTGGTGGGAGTGGGATATGTAGAGCAAAAAAGAAAAGGACTAATTGGAAGTGTAGTTGGCGCATTATCTTCATTCAAAAAGAAGTATATTTATTATGAACCAAAATTCGAGGCAGGATTATTCATATATAATCTGTTGTGGTGGCTTGTTCTTATAAGTGTAAGTGTTGCACTCATAAATATGCTTCCGATGGGAATATTTGATGGAGGAATGTTCTTTTATTTAACAGTTTTAAGCTTGACAAAAAGTGAGAGGAAAGCTAAATTGTGGTTTAAAATATCCACAAACTTCCTGTTGTTCCTTTTCATTTTACTTATGGTTTTGTGGGGTATAAGCTTCATAAGTTAAATTTTAAAATGAAGTTAGGATATATTGATTATGCTTCCAAAAAATGTAAAAGAAATTCTTAAAAAACAGCATTATGAAATTGCTGGGAAAAATGAACATTCGGCTGTGCAGATTTGTAGATGGACAAAGAAATCCTTGAGAGATGAAGGAGTTTGTTATAAAGAAAAATTTTATGGAATAAATTCTCATTTGTGTTGTCAGATGACTCCCTCTCTTTATTGCCCAAATCAATGTGTTCACTGCTGGAGAGCCATTGAATACACAACAGGAAATAAAATTCCTGGAAAAATTGATTCTCCTTCGGAAATTATAGATTCTTGTATAAAAGCTCAGAAAAAGCTTCTTCAGGGATTTAATATTGATGAAAAATCTAAGAAGAAACAACTCAGTAGAGCAAATCAAAAGAAACTTAAAGAAGCACAGGAGCCCATGCAATTTGCAATTTCCCTTTCTGGAGAACCAACTATTTACCCCCTTATTGGAGAATTAATTTCAGAGCTCCGTAAAAGGGGGAAAACCTCTTTTTTAGTTAGTAATGGTTTATATCCTGAAAAAATTAAAGAATTATTAAAAAAGAACCAATTACCTACCCAATTATATATTTCTATTAACACTCCAAATGAAAAATTATACAATAAATTTCATAGGAGCTCTATAAAAAATGCGTGGAAAAAATTAAATGAAACCCTTGTTCTTCTTCCAAAACTCAGTAGTAAAACAAGAATAGTGTTTAGAATGAATTTAGTAAAGGATTTGAATATGTTCCCCCACCAAGCAAGAGAATATGCTCAATTAATAAAAAAATCACTCCCCCTATTTATAGAATTAAAAGGCTTTATGTCCGTGGGGTTTGCAAGAGAGAGATTGGGGTATGATAAAATGCCTACAAATAAAGAAATGGAAGATTTTATATCTGTTTTATTAAAAGAATTAAAGAAGATTGGATTGGGAGAATACAAATTATTAGATGAACATGAATTCTCAAGAGCCTATGTTCTGGGAAGAGATAAGAAAGAGTTGAGGATAAAAGATAGCCAAATTTAACAACAAATTTTATAACCCCTCATAAATTCTTACTCTCCTATGGCGTGGAATTTATATGAAAAAGGCAAATTTCTTGAACCCTTGAAATTTTCAAACGGAAAGACACAGGAAGATATTGTAAAAGAGGTTATTGATTCAATAAAGGAGGGGAATAAGATAATCTTCATTCATGGAAAATGCGGTACGGGAAAATGCTTAGATAAAGATTCGCTAATCTTCTGCAAACCAGAAGGAGAACAAGGCTTTAGTTATTATAAAATATCAGAAGTAGAAGGTAAGGAAGGAGAAGTTATATCTTTAAATGAGGAAGGAAAATTAGTTCAAACTAAATTCACAAATGTGAGAAAGACCGGGCAAAAGAAATTGTACAAACTAGTTACAAAAACAGGGAGAGAAATTATTGCCTCCGAAAATCATCCCTTTTTAACTATAACTAAAGAAGGTTATGAATGGAAGAGATTATCCGAGTTAAATCCATCTAATTATATATGTTTATCAAATAAAATTCTTTTAGAAGAGTGTCTTAATTATAATGAAAATGAGATAAAAATATTGGGGCATTTAATTGCAGAAGGTAAATTTGGTGATAAAGCTGGTTCTCCAAAATACTATCAAAATAAATATATCACCCCATTAATAAGAAAAGATTATGAAGAATCCTTAGAAAGATTATTTCCAGAGGGGGAAATTAGAAATAACCATAAAACAGAAGTTACAATTGTATTTAATAATAAAAATACCAAGTTTGGAACAACAAATAAATTAAGGTTATTAATAAGAAAACATGGTCTGGATGGAAAAAGATCTAATGAGAAATTTGTTCCTAAAGCTATTTTTAATTTAGATAAAAAAGGCATTGCATTATTCTTAAGCAGATTATTTTCTGGAGATGGAAGTATATATTCTAGAAAAGGGGGGCAAATTGTTATTGAATATTCTTCTATATCTAAACGATTAATCCAAGATGTTTCAATACTTCTTCAGAGATTTGGAGTTCAACACACTATAACCTCAAAGAAATTTAGAGAGAATAAAGAATATTGTTGGAGGATATCCATATCAAATCATAGCAATTTAAGTAGGTTTATTGAAAATATAGGCTTTATTGGAGAAAAACAAAAGAAAGCATTTGAAATATTACCTAAACTTAAAGATCATAAATTTACTAATATTGATAAAGTGCCAAGAGCGATAAGAGAATATCTAAGAAACCTTGGATTTAATTACAAGGAATTAGATAAGTTGCTCAACACTAAAAAGCAAGAGCAATATGTTTTTGTTCAAAGTAAATCTAATTTCTTGAGATCTCATTTAAATGAAATTAATCAAAAAATTAATGATAAAAATATTTCTTTTATTTGTAGTGATAATATCTTCTGGGATAGAATAAAAAATATAGAATTTATAAAAGATGATGAAACTTATGATTTAGAAGTGCCTAAATTAAACAATTTTATAGCTAATGGAATAATGGTCCATAATTCGGCTATAGCATTAAATATTGCAAAAGAACTTGGAAAAAGTTCTATAATTGTGCCTAGCAAAGCACTTCAACAACAATATAAAAGAGATTATGAAGAAAATAAATATCTTCTTAATAATAAAAATAAAAAATTAAAAATTTCTGTAATAACAGGAAGAAACAACCATCCATGCAAATTTCTTGAAGATAATAAAAATGCAATCCCCTCACAAAAGCAAGAAGTTAATTCAAAGTTGTATGATATATTTGAAGGAAGAAGAGAAAAATTAAAGGAACTTATCTCAAAGGATTTGTCTGCAGACAATAAGAATATTCCATGTAAAATTGAAATAAAAGAAAAAAATTTTCAAAGAATAAAAGAATACTTGAAACAAAATAAAAAAGTTAATTCAAAAAATTTTGAAAAAGTATCTGATATAAAAAGGATGTCTATAGCCCCAGTTTGCCCGTATTGGAGTCCAGTTGTCCCTGAAGAATATGAAATAAAAAATATGGAATATGAAGATAAAAGAAAATATACTGGGATTCAGGATAAAAATTTTGTTTTTTATAAAAGAAAAAAAGGATGCCCTTTTTATGAACAATTTAATTCATATATTGATTCAGATATTATTGTCTTCAATTCTCTTAAATACAAGCTTGAAAGCGCTCTGAATAGAAAACCTTCTACTGAAGTTGAAATAATAGATGAATGTGATGAATTTCTTGACAGCTTTTCAAATCAAAGAAATATAAATTTTGACAGGCTTCAAAATTCTCTTACTCACGCAGTAATCCAGAAGGAAGAAAGTTTTCAAATTATACATGAAATAAATGAAATATTAAATCATATTAAAAAAAACAATAAAATTAATGAACTTGTAAGAAATAAAGAGATTGTAGAATTAAAAAAAACAGGATTGTATGATTTGTTTAAGATTTTTCTTAAAAATTCTGAATTTATGAATGAAATAGATGAAGAAAGTTATGTTTATGATGTTGAAAACACCATAAAAATGTTTGAAGAATTTATGGGGGAAACTTATGTAATATTTGAAAAAAGAGAAGAAAATTTAATGGCGAACATAGTTACAATAAATCTTGCAAAGAAATTTAAAGAACTTGTTGATAAAAATAAAATTGTTGTTTTAATGTCGGGAACCCTTCATTCCAAGGAAGTTCTTTATGAAATTTTTGGGATAGAGAAATTAAAAATAATAGAAGCAGAAACCCAAAATCCAGGAAAAATAAAAATATTAAAAACCGGGAATGAAATGGATTGCAAATATTCAAATTTTTCTTCAGGAAAAACAGAAAGAAAAAAATATCTAGAGGCTCTTGATAGATGCATTGAAATTGCAAAAAAGCCAATTTTAATACATGTTAACAGTTTTAGAGATCTTCCTGATGAATTTGAAAAAGACAAATTTAATCTTAAAAACACAATTACAAGAGAAAACTTAATAGAAACTCAAAAAGAGGATAAAGAAGGCTTAAACATAAAAAAATTCAAGGAAGGAGAAATAGATGTTCTTTTTTCAACAAAATGCTCAAGAGGGGTTGATTTTCCTGGTGATGAATGCAGAAGCATTATATTCACAAAATTTCCAAATCCCAATGTTCAGGATGCATTCTGGAAAATACTTAACAGAACAAACCCCCAAAAATATTGGAGTTTCTATAAAGACAAAGCACGAAGAGAAATTCTTCAAAAGATTTACAGGGGATTAAGATTTAAAGGAGATGAAATTTTTCTTATGAGCCCTGATTCAAGAGTTTTGAATTTCTTCGGGTAAAATTAATTTTTCTCCTTGTGAGATATTGTGAGAGACATCTTGTTTTTTTACCAGAGCTTTCCATATTAAATATACAAATACCAAAAGATAAGCAATACTAATCCAAATCAAAATTGTGTACAAAAGATTGTGGGTTCTTACAAATGCTTCTCCAAGGTAAGTTTGTATAAAGATCATAGGAACAAGCCCAAATGAAGTTCCAA
>Ga0265595_1001369_pt1 | contig 18813 bp, 14 predicted proteins | sample saktaG_15_FD_190148 | JGI IMG/M metagenome (GOLD analysis project Ga0265595, IMG submission 190148) | Saline water microbial communities from Sakinaw Lake, British Columbia, Canada - sak_2013_06_06_50m | ecosystem: Environmental > Aquatic > Non-marine Saline and Alkaline > Saline ... | reverse complement strand
TATAATGAACCATAATGATAGTAGCGGAGTTACTTGGCGCTGGGTAACAGGAGGAGGTACAGGTGATGGTAATGTTCCTGCTGGAGGAATGGCTTTTCATAAAGATGGAGCTTTCTCTCCTCTTCAGATTAAGAATGATGGTACTATCTTTATGAATACAGCTAATGTAGGTATAGGGACTAGTAGTCCTAGTCAGAAATTAGATGTAGCCGGAGAAGTTCATGCTTCTGGAGATATTTGTACTGATGCTGGTGGAGGAAAATGCTTGAGTAGTAACCCTGCAATATATGATTCAGGATGGATGGCCGTTACTAGAAATACTACTTATACTCTTAATCATGGCTTAGGAAAAGTTCCTACTATTGTAGAGATGTGGTTTAGTGATACAGCTGATGGGTCTGGTCGTGTTGTTGTTGGACCTTATGGTGAAACAAATGCTCTTGGTATGAATTTTGTTGATATAGATGATACTAGTTTAAAAATAAGGGCTACGACTTTTCTTTGCAACGTTTATGATGAGAATGGCGCTCTTTGGCAACCACAAAGTGGCTACGTAAGAATAAAAGCAATAAGTTGGTAAATAATGAAAAAACAAACACTAATATTAATAACAATACCAGTATTAACTGTTTGTTTTGCTGTTGCTTTTTATGCTTTAGGCTGGACAGAGCCAACATTAGATCCTCCGAGCGTAGTTGCTATAAACATCCCACTTAATACTGGTGCTGATGGTCAAAGCAAAGAAGGAGGGTTAGTTATCAATACAGGTGGAGCTTCAAATGGATTAATTGTTTATAGTGGTAAGGTTGGCATAGGAATAGATAATCCAACAGCAAGTTTAGAAGTGACAGGAGATGTCTCTGGAGGTGCCTTTTATTATAGTTCAGATGTTAATTTGAAAAAGAATATCCTTACTATTGATGATCCATTGAGAAAAATATTAGATTTAAGAGGAGTTTCTTTTGAGTGGAAAGATAATGGTAAAAAAGACATTGGTCTTATAGCTCTAGAAGTAGAGCAAGTTTTTCCTGAGTTAGTTTGGGAAAGCAATGGTTTAAAGTCTGTGGAATATGCTAATTTAGTCGCTGTATTAATAGAAGCAATGAAGGAACAGCAGTCACAAATAGAAGAACTAAGACAGGAAATTGAAGGATTGAAATCTATTAATAAATGAAAAAGATATTTTTAAAGTATTATCCTTTGACACTGGCTGTCCTATTGTTTTTTTGGGCAGTTGGTTTTGTTTTGGCTATTAATTCTGTCGAAGAAGGATATCAGGTAAATATAGGGATAGCTCAAGAAATAGATGCTCATGGAGTTTGTAAGAATGTAACCAATAATACTAGTAGTAGTGTCTTTATTCCAACAAAGACAGATGCTGAATGGAGTGCTTTTAGGGACAATATTCCTTCAGGAATCTCTCTGGCTGATTGTGCTGTCGCTGGTCCACTTGGTTGTTTTGAAGAAGCTCTTTTTGGAATAATTTCTAATGAGCAATTGTATAATTTTGGGAAAACTTCTGACGGTGGATATATGGCCGTTGGTTGGAGTAGTGGTAGGCTTTGGTTTGTTAAGACTGACGTCAATGGAGAAACTTGTGACTATGCTCCAGAATACGGAGAATGTTATGAATCAGATTCCAAGTTTGCAAGAACATATTGGGGTTCGAACACAGATTACGGATATTCGATTGAGCAACAATCTGATGGAGGTTATTTAATTGTTGGTTATACAAATTCTTTTGGTGCAATAGGTTATGATATTTGGTTGATCAAAACTGATTCAGCTGGTTTAACTTGTGATTATTCAGGAGATGGAGAATGTTATGAGTCTGATTCTAAATTTGTACGGAGGTACGGCGGGTCTTCAAATGATCAGGGGTATTTTGCTCATAAAACTTCAGATGGTGGTTATGTTATTTCTGGAGCAACTTATTCTTATGGTAACGCTTATCAAACTTTTTTAATTAAAACAGATTCAGCAGGATTGACCTGTGATTATTCAGGCGATGGAGATTGTTATGAGTCTGATTCTAAGTTCGTTAGAAACTATGGTGGAAGTTCTTCTGATTTTGCTTATACTGTTGAGCAAACTTCTGATAATGGTTATGTCGTTTTAGGTTATACTAAATCTTATAGCTCTAATTACGATGTTTTTATGATTAAAACAGATTCTTCTGGCTTAACCTGTGATTATTCAGGAGATGGAGATTGCTATATCTCAGATTCTAAATTTGTCAGGATATTTGGTGATACTGGTTATGATAAAGGAATGAGAGGGATAAGAACTAGTGATGGGGGTTATGCTATTGCTGCTTATACCAATTCTTTTAGTGATAATTATGATGGCTGGTTTATTAAGACAAACTCGTCTGGTTTAACTTGCGATTACTCTGGAGACGGGAATTGTTATGAATCGGATTCTAAGTTTGTTAGAATATTTGATGCTGGCTTAACAGATAAATTCTATACTATACATACTACTTCAGATGGAGGATATACTTTCGGAGGTTCTGTACAGCTCCCAGACACCGGTCTTGATCTATGGATGGTTAGAACAAATTCAGCTGGCTTAACCTGTGATTATTCCGGTGATGGTGATTGTTATGAGTCTGACTCTAAGTTTGTTAGAGCTTTTGGGGGAGCTCTTTCTGAAGGAGGATACGATGTTTTGCAAATTATAGGAGGTTATGCTATTGGAGGATATACTTATTCTTTTGGCCATGGTGGTGAAGATTTTTGGCTCCTTCAAACGAATAATGCCGGAGTTCAAGGATGTGATGATGCCTGTAGTGTGGCAGAAGATTGTAGTGATTCAAACACTTGTACTTTGGATATTTGTAGTGGTACGCCAACATCCTGTTCTAACCAACCAATAACAACCTGTACTTCTGGAGATGGATGCTGTTTGCCAGAATGTTTAGGAACGGCAGATTCAGATTGTCCAGAAAGTCTAACATTTGGTGGATCAGAGTATGATAAGTTTTATGATTTAGAGCCAACTTCTGATGGAGGATATTTCTTAACTGGTTATACTAATACTTATAGTTCGTCGTCTAGTTCTGCTTTTTGGAACGTAAAAACAGATGCCTACGGCAATACTTGTGATTATTCTGGCGATGGAGATTGTTATGAGTCAGATTCTAAATTTAGTAGAGTAAATATCTATGAAAGTTCACAAGGAGAAATACCTGCTTATGAAGGTAAGCAAACTTCTGATGGGGGGTATATAACAATTGGGAATACTACAATATATAGTCCGTTGTATGATAATGGGATGTGGATTATTAAATCTAATTCTTCGGGTAATACTTGTGATTATGCTTCTGGAGACGGAGAGTGCTATGAATCTGATTCTAAATGGGTTAAGTTTATTGATTTTGGTGGCGGTGTGAGTAGTGCTGATTATGCTAGAGATATTGTAGAGATAAGTGGTGGTTATGTTATTGTTGGCTATGCTAGTGTTGGAATTAATGATTCTGACGTAGCTTTAGTTAAATTAGACTTAAGTGGAAATATATTATGGTCTAAAATATATCGGGGTGGAGATAATGGTGATTATGGGGTTTATATTATACAAACAAGTGACGGAGGATATTTAATAGGAGCTGTTACCTATTCTTATACAGCTTATGGAGATATCTGGCTTATTAAAACTGATGCTAATGGTAATACTTGCGATTTCTCTGCTACTGGAGAATGTTATACCTCAAATTCTAAATGGGTTAAGTTTTTTCGTAGCTCACATAGTGGCAGTGGAGAAAGTCTTTCCTATATCCAACAAATGCCAGATGGCGGGTATTTTGTAGGAGGAACTACAAGTGATTCTTATTGGAATCTCCATTGGAACGGTAGTTATAATTTCTATAATAACTTTTGGGTTATTAGGACAGATGCTTCGGGTAATACTTGCGACTTTAACTCGGGTTATGGAGAATGTTGGGAATCAAGCTCTAAATTTGCCAAGTTATACGGACAAGTTAATCAAGGGCATGATTTTATGTATGCTATGGATCTTACTTCTGATGGAGGTTATGTTATGGTAGGTTATTCTAATGTTTATCATACTGGTTCTACTGATGCTGATGGTTGGATTGTTAAGGCTGATTCTTCGGGTAATACTTGTGATTATTCAAGTGATGGAGATTGTTATGATTCATCTTCTAAGTGGGCTAAACATATAGGAGGAACTTATAACGATATGTTATATGATGTTTATCAGGAGCCGAATGGAGATTATGCTTTTGCTGGAGCCACTGGGGTTGCTGGCGATCCTGCTCATTGGGACGGCTGGTTCTTTAAGATGGACGGTCTAGGAAACATAGTCTATCAACAACCTGAACCAGGACCGGAGCCACAAATTAATATGTGTGAATCTATAACGTCTTGTGTGTCTGGAGATAGTTGTTGTCCTAACGGTTGCTTGTATGCTGATGATGCTGATTGTGCCACTGGACTATACTATGGTGGAACTGGCAATGATTCAGCCTATGCTTTAGATAAAACAAGTGATGGTGGTTATATAATGGCTGGAAGAACTAATTCTAATAATACTGATTTTTATCTTGTTAAAGTAGATTCTAACGGAACTAAGCAATGGGATTATGCGTATGGAGGGGCAAATGAAGATATAGCAGAATCAGTTCAACAAACAAGCGATGGGGGTTATATCGTTTTAGGAAGTACATATTCTCTGGGAGCTAATAATAGAGATATTTTAATGATTAAAACGAATTCTAGTGGGGCTCAGCAATGGTATAAATTGTTTGGTGAAAGTGGTTACGATACGGGAGATTATGTTCAACAAACTACAGATGGAGGATATATAGCTGGGGGGCAAGTGGGTGGAGACTTTTATATCGTCAAGACGAATTCTAGTGGGGTTGAGCAATGGCATAAAACCTATGGAGGTACTGGCGATGATACTTTAAGAGAGGTTCAACAAACAAGCGATGGAGGGTATATAATGACAGGTTATACAAAATCATTCGGAGCTGGGAATGCTGATATTTATCTTGTTAAAACAGATCCTTCTGGTAATGAACAGTGGAGTAAAACATTTGGTGTTGACAGATATGATGAAGGAGAATCGGTAAAACAAACAAGCGATGGGGGTTATATAGTTTTAGGATATGGAGATATGGACGGAGGAGATTATGATAACGATATTATTTTAATAAAAACAAATGCTAGTGGAGATCAACAATGGATTAAAACTTTTGGTGAAGACACTAGCTCAAATAACGATTACGGTTTACAGGTGATTCAGACAAGTGATTCTGGTTATGCGTTGGTAGGGTATACTACTTCTTATGGATTATTTTGGGATGGTTATCTTATTAAAACTAATTCCTCTGGTAATGAGCAATGGCATAAAACCTATGGAGGCGGGCAGTATAATACTGATTTTCTTTATGATTTACAGCAATTAGACGATGGCGGATATATATTAGGAGGATATAGTAATTCTTTCGGGGCTGGTAGTTCAGACTTCTGGTTTATTAAAACTGATTCTTTTGGAAACTCTCTTTGGCATCCTTAAAGCTTGTTTTTGTCTTGGGAATGATATAGTATAATAGATAAAGGTCTTGAATTAATTAAATAAAAATATGACAATATTATTATACGCTATAATAGGTATTATCTTTTTGATAGTCCTCTGGGTTATCTTCGCCTATAACTCATTGATATCTCTTCGTAATAGGGCTAAAGAAGCTTGGTCAGATATTGATGTCCAATTGAAAAGAAGATATAATCTTATTCCTAACTTAGTAGAAACTGTTAAGGGTTATGCTACTCATGAAAGAGAACTTTTAGAGAAAGTTACTCAGGCTAGGTCACAAGCAATGAATGCTCAAACGATAGAGGAACATTCAAAAGCTGAGAATATGCTTTCTTCTACTTTAAAGAGTTTGTTCGCTGTCACTGAAAACTATCCTGACTTAAAAGCAGCTGGCAATTTCTTAGAGCTTCAGAAAGAGCTTCGTGATACAGAGGATAAGATCCAAGCTGCTAGAAGATTCTATAACGGTAATGTTAGGGATATGAATACCAAGATTGAGATTTTCCCAGCTAACATTATTGCTAATTTGTTCTCTTTCAAAAAGATGGATTTCTTTGAGATTGAGGGAGAAGCTCGTGAGCCAGTAAAAGTAAGTTTTTAATTTTATAAATAATTATTTAATGACTGAATGTTTTAAAATTAAGAAATTTAGAAATTATTTAAAAATTACAAAATTAAGAATTAAAAATTGTAATGACTCTATACACTCATGCTAGTTCAAACACCAGAAAGACCTGGTTTTATCTAACAGGCTTTTTGGTCTTTGTTATTCTGATTGCTTGGATTATATCTTACTTTTTAGAATCATATATTGTATTGTATATAGCTATTGTTTATAGTGTTGTAATGAGTTTTTCTAGTTATTGGTTTTCTGATAAAATAGTTTTATCTCTGACGGGTGCTAAATTGATTGAGAAAAAAGATAATCCAGAACTCTATCGTCTAGTTGAAAATCTTTGTATTACTGCTGGATTACCGTTGCCTAAGATATACATTATTAATGAAAAACAGCCTAATGCTTTTGCTACGGGACGTAACCCAAAGCATGGTGCTATCGCTGTCACAACGGGCCTCCTAGAGAGATTAGAGAGGAATGAGTTAGAAGGAGTCATTGCTCATGAAATGTCTCATATAGGGAATAAAGATACGTTATTACAGACATTAGTAGTTGTTCTAACGGGTATTATTATTCTGATGACTGATTTCTTCTTTAGGATTTCTTTCTGGGGGAGAAGAGGCAGAGATAATAAGGCTCAATCAGTAATGTTTCTTATCGCTATTGTTTTAGCGGTATTAGCTCCCTTGCTCGCAACTTTAATAAAAATGGCTATTTCAAGGAAAAGAGAATTCTTAGCCGACGCTTCAGGTGCTTTATTAACTAGATATCCAGAGGGCTTAGCTAAAGCTCTTGAAAAGATCTCTTCAGATCCTAATCCTATGAGAATAGCCAATAATTCAACAGCTCATCTTTTTATAGCCTCTCCCTTTAGAGGAGAACAAAAAAGAAGCTGGTTAACAAAACTTTTTATGACTCATCCACCCGTAGAAGAACGTCTAAAAAATCTCCGGGGAATGAGAATTTAATTATGACTTGTCCAACTTGTAATGGTATAAAACTTTCACAAACATTAATTTATAATGTCGAGGTTGATTATTGTCCTAAATGTCTTGGAATGTGGTTTGAGCAAGATGAACTAAGACAAGCTAAGGATGGTAATGATAAAAACCTAGAATGGCTGGATGTCAATCTATGGAAGAACAATGATGAAATAAAAGTTTCTTATGGTATAAGACATTGTCCTTCTTGTCGAGTTCCCCTTTACGAAGTTTATTATGGTGATTCGGGTGTTGTTGTTGATGTTTGTAACGTTTGTCGAGGAGTTTGGCTTGATCGAGCAGAGTTTAAGAAGATAGTTCAGTGGTTAAAGGATAAAGCAGATTATGAGATTATGCATAATTACTCTAAAACCCTAATGAAAGAATTCGCTGAGATATTTACTGGACCTGAAGAGTTTAGAGAAGAAATATCAGACTTCTTAACAGTTTTAAAGATATTTAGCTATAAGTTTGGCGGGGAGCATACTTTAACCTCTAGTCTTTTTCTTAGTTTACCGAGATAATTGGAAGGGTGCTCCGAATGGTAAGGAACACGCTTGGAAAGCGTGCGCCCGCAAGGGCTTGCAGGTTCGAGTCCTGTCCCTTCCGCCAGAAGTGGCCGAGGTCCGACCTCGGCCAGTTTTTTGCCTTTTTTTGATTGGTTGCTATAATAAAGGTATATGAAACAAGCAATTAGAGGATTTATTAATCAACTTAAGTTTGAACCAATAGTTGAGAATAAGCTAAAAAAGTACAAAGAATTTGTTGTCTGTGGAATGGGAGGTTCTCATTTAGCAGCCGATCTCTTAAAAGTTTGGGATCCTTCTTTCAAAGTGATAATTCATCATGACTATGGATTGCCAAAGACAGAACTAAAGAATAAATTAATTATCATTAGTTCTTATTCTGGGAAGACAGAAGAAGTGATAGACAGTTTTAAAGAAGCAATTACTAAAAAATTACCCTTAGCTTGTGTTTCTATTGGCGGAGAATTATTAAGACTAGCCGAAGAGCACAAAGTCCCTTATGTTAAAATGCCTGACACTGGCATTGAACCAAGGTCAGCTCTTGGTTTCAGCATAGTTTCTCTTTTAAAGATTATGAATCAAGAAAAAGCTCTTTTAGAGATTAAGAAGTTAGTTTTTGATATGGCAGAACTTGAGAAAGAAGGAAAATTGTTAGCTGAGAGATTAAGAGGTCATATCCCTGTCATTTATACTTCAACTAAAAATGAGCCAGTGGCCTATAACTGGAAGATAAGATTTAATGAAACTGGTAAAATACCGGCTTTCTATAATGCTTTTCCTGAACTTAATCATAATGAAATGGTGGGGTTTGGTAGAGAAGGAGAAACAGACGACTTGTCAAAGTACTTTTATTTTCTTTTGCTTAAAGATAAAGATGATTATTCAAGGAATATTTTAAGAATGGAAATAACAGAAGAAATTTACAAAGAGAAGAAAATGCCAGTTGAAGTAATTGAGTTTTCTGGCTCTTCTGTTTGGGAAAAGATGTTTTCATCTTTGCTGATAGCTGATTGGGCAGCTTTTTATACCGCAGAACACTATGGATTGAATGCTCAAGAAACTAAAATAATAAGCAGATTTAAAAAAACGCTAAAATGTTAAGAGTATAATTTCTGACTTAGAATTGGTTTTGAGCAGTGATCTAAAACATTTATTGCTTTTTCGTAAGCTTCTTGAATTATATTCATAATTTTGAAATTAAGTTTTTTATTTCTTCATCTTCCAACGAAAGACGAGCCAGCATATATGAAATTGTAGATTCAGCTCCTTGGTTGAGATTAAGCCCATATGCTCCTAATCCATCGTGACATCCGCCAGTCGTCTCATTATAAACCATTAGTTTTAAATGATTTTTTCCTAAAAACCAATAGAAAGCTTTTAGGGCATCTTTAAGATTTTTTTTATTTTTAGTAATTTTGTAAGCTGTTATTTTTGTTTGGACCATTGAGGCAGTGTCTTCTGGTTGCTGATCAAAATAGGATCTTTGCTGGTTTTTAAAATACCAGCCATTTTGGCCAATAGGAACATAGCAATGGGAGGTAAAGGTTATGGAGTCTAAAAAGTTTAAAGAGGTTTCGGCAATTTCAAGATATTCTTTCTTTTTTAGAACATCATAAGAATAGAAAAGAGCTTCAGAGAGTTTGCTATTAGAATAGGTAAGAAAATCTTCAAACCAAGGCCATTCTGGAGAAGATTCGCTTTTGTAAACATTAATTAAATATTTAGAGAAGCTTGTAAATAATTTCTTAATATTTTTATCTGGATATTGTTTTAGATAAAAATAGAGACCGGTTATAATAAAAGCAATTGAACGAAGAGATTTAATTCCTTTTGCCCTAGGAAGAGATAACTTGAAAAGATTAATAGCTTTCCTTTTTATCTCTTTGGGAAGGTAATTCTGACTAGAAACATATCCTAGAGTCCAGATAATTCTTCCGACAACATCTTCTTCTGAAGTAGTATCTTTTTTCTTTTGGTAAGAAACAATATTGGCAAAAGAGCCATCTTTCCTACGAGTAAAACTTATGAATCGAAGATAGATATTCATTAGTTTCTCTAGTTGTTTGGAAGGATTGTTTTTGTAATGAATACAACAAGCGATAAGAGCTCTGGAAACATCATCTGAACTATAGCCAAACTTCTTGTTAGGTTTGCTGTATCTAGCATGCTGGATGATACCGAATTTATCCGTTAATCTTTCAATGTGATCAAATTTAATTTCTGGAAGTTTTTCTCTTTCGGTTTTTACTCTAAAGAATTTTCTATATAATTTAAAATAAGATTGAGCAATATTTGGCCAGATCATTTCTCGGGAGGATTTATAGGCTTGATCTGACATTGATGAATAAGTTTTTTTGTCGGAAATTAAAGATAAAACTGCTTCTGTTATTTCTTTTGAATTCTTAATATCAACCAAAATTCCATTTTTCTTATTTAATATATGTTTGGCATATTCTGTTCTAGTACTAACAGCTGTTCTTCCACAACCTAAAGCATAAGAGAGAGTTCCACTGACTGACTGATTCATATCTATCGAAGGGTAAATATATATATCCGTAGCTTGAAGAAATTGAATTATTTCTTCCAAAGTAAAATACTTATCATAAAACTTAACGTTATTTTTAAGCCCCAATCTTTCAATCTCACGTTTCAGTGATTTTCTGTATTTTTCATCTTGAAGTTTTTTTACACTGGGATGAGTTTTGCCAATTATTAAATAGATTATATTTGGAAATTGATCAACTATTTTTGGAAGAGATTTTATAGCATATTCTATGCCTTTATTTTTGTTGATTAAGCCGAAAGTAGACAAAACGATTTTGTTTTCAATTCCTAGTTTCTTCTTATATCTTTTCGATGGTTCATAGGGAACTTGAGGGATTCCATGAGGGATATAGTGTATTTTATATCCTGGTAAATCATAATCCTTTTTTAATATCTCCTTAGAAAGTTTATTCATTATTACAATGGCTTCAGAATTGTCGGCTATATCTTTAACCACTTTTTTTAAATGATCATCTGGCTTAGGTATTACTGTATGAAAAGTTGTTATAACTGGTTTTTTTAATACTTGAAGAAACGGAATAAGATAATTACCATATTCGCCGCCAAAAATACCGAATTCGTGCTGAACGTTAACTATTTTTATTCTCTTCTCTGTATTTATCTGTTCAGCAAGAGAAACATAATTTTCTAGTTCTTTGGCATTTATTTCATAATTGACATGATTATCATATCTATATTTATTTGGGAAGTGATCATTTAAGGCACATATTCCAGTTTTTATAACAGGATTAAACCTTTTATCTAGGGCCAGAATTAAATCTTGGGTAAAAGTTGCAATGCCACATTCTCTAGGAGGGTAAGAGCTTAAAAACAATATATAGTCAGATTCTTTTGAAGATTCAGAAGAACTCATTTTTCTGGAGTAGCTTTTAGGTTTTTAATCAGTTCATTAAGATTAACCTTAGCCACGGCAATTTTGTCATCAGAAGCTCCGTAGTAGATATATAGATCTTTCCCGAAGATAGCCGTTCCTGTTGGAAAGACAACGTTGTTAACAAATCCTTCTTTTTCCCATATTTCTTCAGGAGAAAATAAAGGTTTATTGAGTCGCCCGATAATTTTAAGAGGATTATTTCTGTCTAAAAGAGCTGCCGAAGCATGATAAATACGTGCTTTATTTAACTCTTCGACAGTGTGAAAAATGACTAACCACCCATCTTTAGTATAGATAGGAGGGGCACCCCCGCCGATATTTCTAGACTCAAACCAATATTTATTTTCTAAAACGACTTTGCTGGAAAGTTTCCTTAAATATTTTTTCCAAAAGCTTCTTTCTTTTAGTTCTTCAAAGTTTTCAAAGAATACTATTTGTATATCAGGTAAAATTCTGGCTAGCATTGCAAACTTGCCATTAATTTTTTTAGGGAATAAAAAGAAATCTTTAAACCAAAGAAGCACGTCTTTGCCGGCTAATTCTTCATAGTAAGCTTGAAACATAAAATATCTATCTTTAAGCTTTTCTTGTTTGAATAATGAAGTAGCGAAGTTATAGGTGACCAAAGGACTAATAACTCCTCTTTTTTTAAAAGTTTTTAAATTATGACTTGTCGTATAAGCGGTTAAAGCATTTTTACCATCATGGGCGACATAGGTAATATAGAAGGTCTTGCCTATCTTTACAATTCGAGGGTCCTCAACACCCTTGCTTTCATAATCATAAGTTCTTGGAATAAATGGTATATTCATTCTTTCGACAACTTTTATCGGTCCTTTTAATTTAGCGTAACCGATAGTTGAGTCATTATGATTATCTATTGCTCTATAAAACATATGAACAAAATCGCCATCTTGATAACAAGCCGGATTTAAAACAGCTCTTCTTTCAAATAAATTGCTTGTTGGTTCAAGTACGATTCCAAGTTTTTCAACGTTAATAGTCTTATCTGTAGTTTTTCTCATTAATTCAGGGATTATTTATTAATCATAGCTAAAATACTGGGATTAGTCCATCGTTTACTTTTTCACGATAAAGTTATAATATACAAGTGATGATTAATTCTCCCATAGAAGATATTAAAAATAGATTGGATATAGTTGACGTTATTAGAAGCTATATCAAAGTCCATAAAGCAGGGACTAATTATAGGGCAGTTTGCCCTTTTCATAATGAAAAAAAACCCTCTTTTTTTATTTCCCCGACAAAACAGATCTGGCATTGTTTTGGGTCGTGTAGTGAGGGAGGAGATATCTTTAAATTTGTGATGAAAATAGAAGGAGTTGAGTTTGGTGATGCTTTAAGAATATTAGCTCAAAAAGCAGGAGTTGAATTAAAGAAGCAAGATCCTAAATTAGTAACTGAAAGACAAAGAATGTATGAGATTACTAATTTAGCTTGTCGGTTCTTTGAAACTCAATTAGAACAAAGTCTTGCTGGCAAGGAGGCTAAAAAGTATCTTTTAGATAGAGGAATGAATGAGGAGAGTATTAATAAATGGAAATTAGGTTATGCGCCAGACGTTTGGCAGGGTCTTTCAGATTTTTTAGTTAGTAAAGGTTACCAAAAAAATGAAATAGAAAGAGTGGGTTTAGCTTTGAAAGGAAGAACGGGTAACTATTATGATCGATTTAGGGGTAGAATAATTTTTCCTATTTTTGATTTGAGCTCTCAGATTATTGGTTTTGGTGGGAGAATATTTAAACAAGTAAAAAGATTTGATGGGCAGGAAGAAGCAAAATATATTAATAGTCCAGCAACTTCTCTTTACGACAAGAGTAGGGTTCTGTATGGTTTAAACAAAGCTGGGATAGAAATTAGAAAGAATAATAAATGTATTCTTGTTGAGGGTTATATGGATGTAATAATGACTAGTCAAGCAGGATTTGAAAACGTTGTTGCTACCTCTGGGACAGCCCTAACGCCCTATCAATTGAGAATATTAAAACGTTATTCAGATAATCTTTTAACTGCTTTTGATATGGATTTAGCTGGTGGCTCTGCTACTAAAAGAGGCATAGACTTAGCTCAAGAAGAGGGATTTAATATTAAAATAGTGACAATGCCTGAAGGAAAAGATCCAGCCGATATTTCTTCTGAAAGGCCCGAAGAGTTCCAGGAGTTGGTTGATAGTGCTAAGTCAATTCACGATTTCTATTTTAATAACACTTTTTCTAAATACGATAAAAACACAATAGAAGGTAAAAAAGATATTTCTAAAATATTACTCCCTGTTATTAAAAAGATTCCTAATAAAATAGAGCAAGCTATATGGGTTCAGGATCTGGCAAAAGGATTAGGGGTTAGAGAAGAAAATATCTTAGAGGAATTAGGTAAAACAAAAGTAGAACAGATTGAAAAATATCAGGAAGAAGAAAAACAGCTAATCAAAAAAACAAGGAAAGAATTGTTAGAAGAGAGACTGGCTATTTTAATTATTAAGCGCCCAGAGAATGCTAGCTTGATTAAAAAAGAAGATTTAGCTCTCTTTTCTCTTGATGAAGTAACTGTTATAGATTATTTAATTGAAAATAATGGTAAAATAGAAAAAGTACCAGATAATCTAAAAGATAAGGTAAATTATATGTTTTTAAGAGCAGAAACTGAGTTAGATGATATTGATTATGAAAAGGAGTTTATTGATTGTCTTGATAGATTGAAAGATATAGTCGTCAGAAGTAAATTAAATAATCTTTCTAATGAAATAAGGTTAGCTGAGCAAGACAATAGTAGTGACGGAAAAGCTCAGAAATTAAGTGAAGAATTTAATCAAGAAGCTAAGCTTCTAAAAGAAATATGAAAAAAAAGAAAGTTGTTAAAAAATCTGTGAAAAAAATAGTCAAAAAAGCTGTGAAGAAAAAATCTGGGAAGAGGATTGTTAAAAAGAAAGTTTTTACAGATGAGAAAGTTAAAGAATTGCTTTCTAAGGTAAAGCAAAGAGGTTTTATCACTAATTCAGAAATTTTGCATAATTTTCCTGATTTAGATAGAGATATCAATGGCTTGGAAGGTCTCTTTGAAGCTTTTGAGAAAGAAGGAATTGAGATTAAGGAATCAAGAGAGTTTCTTAATATTGAAGATGTTAGCGAAGTTGAAGATGATGCTAAGTCAAAAATAGATCCTATCCAACTTTATCTTAAGGAGATAGGTAAAGTCTCTTTTTTAACAGCTGAAGAAGAAAAAGAATTGGCTAGAGGGATTGAAAAAGGGGACAAGGAGGCTATGAATCATTTAATGAAAGCTAATTTGCGGTTGGTTGTTTCTATTGCTAAGAGATATATTGGTAAGTCTCCTAATCTTACTCTTCTTGATTTGATACAAGAGGGAAATATTGGTCTAAGAAGAGCAGTTGAGAAATTTGATTGGAGAAGAGGGTATAAGTTTTCTACTTATGCTACTTGGTGGATTAGGCAAGCAGTAACAAGAGCTTTAGCTGATCAATCAAGGACTATTAGAATTCCAGTTCATATGGTGGAAACAATCTCTAAATATACCAAAGTTAGGAGACGTCTTTTACAAGATCTGGGTAGAGAGCCATTGGCAGAAGAGATCTCGGCTGAAATGGGTATCCCTGTTGCTAAGATTCATCATATAAAGAAGATATCACAGGAAACAGTTTCTTTAGAGACTCCAGTTGGAAGTGATGATGATGACAGTGTTTTATCAGAGTTTATCCGAGATGAAAAAACAATATCTCCTTCTGTTCAAGCAGCCAGATCATTATTGAAAGATAGATTAGGAGAAATCCTAATAGATCTAACTCCAAGAGAACAAAAGATACTAGGAATGAGATTTGGTCTAAATGATGGAATTACTCATACTCTAGAAGAGGTTGGTCAAGAGTTTGGCGTTACTCGTGAAAGAATTCGTCAAATTGAAGCCAAGTCTTTAGTTAGAATAAGAGAACATGATAAGCTTAAGAAACTCAAGGGTTATTAAGATGAACGAAGCAGATCAAAAGTTAAAGGAAATAAAAGATGATATTCTAAAATGTGATAAGTGTTCTCTAAGAAATTTTAGAGATGAAAATAACTATCTTCCTGTTATTGGTCAAGGTAATCATAAGGCAGACATAGTCTTTATAGGGGAAGCTCCGGGATCAAATGAGGCTAAGACAGGAATTCCCTTCTGTGGAGCTGCAGGAAGGATATTGGATGAGCTTTTAGGTCACGTTAAGATAGATAGAAGGGATATTTATGTAACTAACATATTGAAAGATAGGCCTCCTAATAATAGAGATCCTGAATTAAACGAGATAGAAGAGTGTCTTCCTTATTTAGAGAAGCAAATAGAAATAATTAAACCAAAAGTGATTTGTACATTGGGGAGATATTCAATGGGTGTGATTATGCAGAAGTTTAATTTAGCTGATAAGCTAGATTCAATAAGTAAAATCCATGGAAAGGAATTTGAGTATAAAGGAATAAAGATAATTCCTCTCTACCATCCAGCCGTTGCTGTTTATAACGGAAATAGGAAAGAGGAATTGAAGAAAGATTTTGAGATATTGAAAAAATATGTGTAGTGATGGCGTAATGTAATTTGTTGTTCTGGGTTCGATATGGTATAGTTAAGCAATGGGTTATGCTGGAAAATTAGATTTAAAAATAAAGGCTCGTGCTCTTAGGAAGAGGGGTTTATCGATTAAAGATATTGAAAAGAAGCTGAAGGTTTCAAGATCTTCAGTGAGTATTTGGGTTCGTGATGTTAAGCTTACGAGAAAGCAATTAGAAAAATTATATCTTAACAAAAGAACGGGTGCATTAAGAGGTTGTATTGTTGCGGCAATGAATAAAATAAAGAAGAAAGACAAACTAGTTAAAAAATTAATACAGGAAGGGAAAAAAGAAGTTGCCAGGATATCTAGTCGCGATAAATTTGTAATCGGTATAGCTATGTATTTTGCTGAAGGCGAAAAAACAGGCGATAATGTTGGTTTTAGCAATACGGATCCTTTGGCGATAAAATTTATGACAGACTGGTTTAGAAAATATTGTAAGGTAACTGAGGAAAAATTTCGTTGCTATTTATATATCCACGATAATTTAGACGAAGTGAAAGCTAAAAAATATTGGTCCAAATTAACAGGCATACCCTTGCATCAATTTAGAAAAAGTTATATAGTTAAAAACAACCCTAATAGATTAAGAAAGGTAAGGCATGTTTACGGTGTTTTAAGAGTATCAATAAGCAATGCTAATCTTCATAGAAAAATAATGGGTTGGATTTCAGGGATATTTAAAAATTGAATACATTCCGCGGTAGCTCAATGGTAGAGCGTCCGGCTGTCAAAAGGCAGTCCTTAACGGAAACGTTAAGGGGTAAACTTCGGGATAACGGTGAATGCTAAGTTTTTTATAAATATGCGAATACCGTGGGAACCTTGTTTTAATGGGGAGCTCCGTAGAGACTAGATACCGAAGCACCTAAACTCTTTTTGAGTATGGTGATGATATAGTCCACGCCCTAGTGAAAGCTTTGGATAAGTGTAACCGGTAGGTTGTAGGTTCGAATCCTACCCGCGGAGCCAGTTAGGTGTTAATCTAATTTTCCCTTTATTTTCAGGTAATTTTCTATTTAAACTCTGTTTTATTCTACCTTCAATAAGTAATCTGTTAAAGGTTGTCTTTTCGCGCAAAAATATTCTTATCAATTCTGTTGGTTCCGATTTAGTTATCTTTTTATCTTTGATCAAGAATTTATTCCAGAAAAGCGATAAATAAAGTCTTTTAACTTCATATGGTGCTTTTTTATATGCTCCATAAACATCTCTTGCTAGTAATAATGTTTCTCTAGCTACATCAATATCAATTTCTCTCTGTTCCTCTATTTTATAGATCTTTCCTTGTAAACGATTTATTTCTGATTTAAAACGATCTCTTATTCTAATATAATCATCATCCTTGAGTGTTCCTTCAATAAGCTTGATCTCTGTTTTTTCTCTGTTTTCTTCAATTTTCATTATTTTGTTTTGGAAAATTCTTTTTTCAATATTTCTTTCCTTTTTCTTTTCTTCATAAATATTTTTTACTTTTTGGATGACAAGATCAATAAATTCTTTAGTAAATCTGATCCTTAAAAATTGTTCTTCAATCTCTTTTTCTAATTTATCGATTTCAACATGCTGTCCTTTATTGCTATGTGTTTTTGTTGAACAGTGATAATAATCTATATTTACATTTTTATTTTTGTTTTTATGTTTTTCTCCGACATAACGTTGACCACAGATACCACAGTAAAGAAATCCTCTCAGAAGATAATTATGAATTCTTCTCCTACAAGCATGATTATTATGTGAATCCATAATTGTCAGGATTGTTCGATGTTCTTTAGGGGTTATCATCGGTTCGTGCTTACCAACGTTCTCATATCCACCCCATTTCATTATTCCAGTGTAGAAAGAATCTTTAATAATATTTATCATTATGCTGTTGCAGATTTTCTTTCCTTGTCTTGAGGTTAGACCTTTTTTGTAAAGTTTATCTGAAATTTCAACAGCTGAATAATTACCAGTTAAATACATTTTTAGCCCTTCTTTTATTAGGTGCCATCTTTCCGGATCTCTAGCTATAATTTTTACTTTGTCTGCCTGTTTGTTTAAATATCCCAGTTTAGCCATTGCTGGCCACCAACCATTATCAAATCTTTCTTTCATTCCTTTCTTGGTTTTTCTGCTGTTTATTTCAGATTGAAACTGGTTAAAACTTGCCACCATAGTATCTGCTAGGCGACCCTCTGGACTATCAACAAACATCGGTTGAGCCACAGATACAAGTTTAGTGTTATATTTTTTAAAAATTGCCTTTATTGCTAGGTGATCTTGTGTGTTTCTTGCCAATCTGTCTGTTTCTTGAACGAAAACAGTGTCGATGTCTTTATCTTGGCATCTAATAAGTAAATCTTGTAAGGCAGCCCTATTAACGTTGGTTCCGCTTTTTCCTTCATCACTAAATATTCCAACAATTCGAAAACCATTATCATCTGCATATTTCCTACAAAATCTTTCTTGTGCATCCAAGCTCCAACCTTCATCAGCTTGTCTTTGAGTTGAAACTCGGCAATAGATTAATCCATTTTTAGTTTTATTTTCTTCCAGATCCATTTTATTAATTTAATTTTAGGAACTTTTATAACCTGAAGTCAACCCTTTCGCTAGTAAATCTCCTGTTAATTAACTGTTTTAACAGGGGATAAAACAAACCTCACATCAACCTCTGTCTGTATTTTCTTCTTGTTATAAAGGTTCTTATCTATTGTTTTGCTGTTGTTATCAAGGACTAATTATTCTGTAAATTATATTATTTAACAGCATAACTATTGTAAATCCCTTGTTTTATCAAGGGATTTACAGTTTCAGCTTCTTAGATTTTTAAATATATATAATAATACAAAACTAAGAAACTGGATTAGCTAATATAATTGAATAAAGTTTTTTCCCATGGTCTATTTTACGTATCTTTATTTTTTTATCTTTTTCCATTGAATTAAGAACATCTCTAAATACTGTTTCTCCTGCGATATTATCATCAAATAAGTAAAAGGGGTCAGGAGCCTTTTTTATTTCCACTCAAAATGATATAATTAACTAATGCCAAGAACAAACAGAGTAGATATCTCAAACATACCTTA
>Ga0265595_1001368_pt1 | contig 18821 bp, 18 predicted proteins | sample saktaG_15_FD_190148 | JGI IMG/M metagenome (GOLD analysis project Ga0265595, IMG submission 190148) | Saline water microbial communities from Sakinaw Lake, British Columbia, Canada - sak_2013_06_06_50m | ecosystem: Environmental > Aquatic > Non-marine Saline and Alkaline > Saline ... | reverse complement strand
TCTCAACGTTATAAGTTCCTTAAACTGTTTTCTCAATGTTATAAGTTCCTTGAAACTATTTTCTCAATGTTATAGGCCCCGAGCCTCTCACCCTCAATAAATCCTTCGAAAGCCGCTTCGGCCAGATATCCCTGACTCAACCAATCAAAAAGCCACTCATCAACATAATTCGGATCCCCTTGGGATATTCCAAAACCGGATTTCTCAAGCCATCTTTTGTTGAAGTCTTCCTGAGAACCGACCGGGGGGGCAATAATAATAGGCAATCCCAATGCGGAATAAAAAGAAAGCTCTGAGGGCTTTGTCCATAAAATATCCGTCTTCTTTAGCTTCTCGTTGAATCTCTGGAAATAGCTGTCAACGTCTTTTTCAAAAATTACCTCGACTCCCCCGCCTAAATTTAAATTCTTCAAATTTTTTGAAAAAAACTTTTTAACCTTTGATTTAATCCCGGCTGACAACAAAACCCTGACTTCATTATTCTTGATTCTTTTTTCCAATTTTCTGACTATCTTAATACCAATCTCCTTCTGAGCTCCCGCCCCTCCAACCGAAAACATTATCGTCAGAGGATGACTGGATTTTTCAGGCAAAGCTCCCAGTTTTTCATCAACTAACGTCCCGTATTTCTCCAAATACCTTTTCTTAGGGTCAAGATTCAAAAGTCTGTATTTAAAATCTTCTTTTAATATCTCCTCAGACTCTGATCCTATCAACTCCTTCGGCAAGGGATATCCTGTTAAAAAGATATTCTCCGGTTTCACGCCGTAAAGCTCAAGTCTCTCTGCCGATCTCTGAGTTGAAGCAAAATATTTTATCCTGCTTTTTGAAGGGTCGAGGGGTGCCCAGCCCCTGGATATATCTGCGTCACAGACGACACAAAATATTTCCCCGGGATAATCGAAATGCTCTGCCATAAAAGCAGGGACGGAGAAAGTAGAGACCAGAGGTAGCGGATTTTTTTTCAGCATTCCAATCAAATCCCTCCCCCAGCCGGCCCCGATAAAAGAGCATATCTGTTTCAACTGGGAAGTGGGCCTGGACAAATCCCTTCTCGGATAAAAACTGAAAATTTTCTGGAAGAAGTCGATGACAGAAAAGATAATGCCACCCATTAGAGGGACTCTTTTGAAAGTTGAGGCAAATTCATATACTCTTCTGCTTGTTTCCCAGAATCTTCTATCTTTCTTGGAAATGCCTTCGTAATCGTTAGCCTGAATAACCTTGCCCGAGAAAGCCATACCCTTTAAAGGATATGCAGTTCTCTGGTGGCCATAACCCATATTTACCGCAACTAACCATGCTTTTTGCATAACAAATTCATTATATCACGAAAGGATAAAAATAGGCTCTCACTACAAAAATTTAAGCTTTTTTATCTTTTCAATACGCCGAATAATAACAGATAGAAATAAATAGAAAAAGACTAGAAAAATCCAAGAAACATCTTCCACTCCAAAAGAAGCCCAGGAAATTTTGGAGAACCAGTTAATAACCTTTAGTATATATGTTAAACACAACCAAACGGGCCAAGATAAAATCCAGCCGAACCCCCAAAAGACCATTCCCGCAAAGCCCAAAATGAAAATAAGAATTGTAATTGGCGCCAGAAAGGGAACTATAAGAATATTGGTAAAAGGAGAAACCAAAGGAATATAGCCGAAGTTATATATTAAAATCGGCAAAGTAAAAGCCTGGGCGGACAAGGTTGTAGACAGAGTTGACCTCAGCGGAAAAAATCCCGGATTAGGAATCTTTTTTAAAAGGCCTTCTATTGTCGGCTGGAGATAGATCATGCCCAAAACCGCTAAAAAGGAAAGCTGAAAACCGATATCCAGCGTTAAAAGGAAGGGGTTTAGGAACAGCATTATGGATGCGGCAAAAACAACAGCCCTCAAAGAAGAAGAATTTCTGCCAAAATATTGCGCCAGCATAAAAATACCGGCCATTATCCCGGCCCTTACCCCCGAAGCCGGAGCGCCTATCATCAGGACATAAAACAAAAGTAAAGTCATGGAAAGATAAAACGCCTGCCGCCTCCACAAACCAAAGCTTAAGGCAAAAGACATAATAAGAGAGGCAATTATGGTGATATTCATTCCGGAAACAGCCGTAATGTGGCGGGTGCCGGTAAAATTGAATTTATCTTTCCATTCCTGAGGAATATTCTCCTCGTCCCCGAAGACCAACGCCTCCAAAAGCCCTTCCTGAGGCACAGACACAAAAGACTGGCAAATCTCCTTAAATCTATTTTTAAAAGATAAAAGTGCATTAATTACGGGACTCCCGATATTCTGGCCAATCACTTCAATTTTCGGGAAATTCATCATCGAATAAACACCATCTTTTTTGAGATAATCCTTGTAATTAAAATCTTCAAAGACGGGAGGAACTTCTAATTTTCCGGTTATTTTTAATTTATCCCCGTATTTAAATTCAGGATAACGCCAAGTGCTCACCAGAATCTTTCCTTGTACAGAAAAAGACTCTTTTTCTGTTGAAATTTTTTCTGCCTCGACTCTAAGCTTAATACTTTTTTCTTTGACGTCCGGCTCTTTATCAATTATGCCTATAATAGTTACATTCTCGCTTGAATCATTAAGTCTGCTTAAGTCACTATCCGCCATATTTAATTCAAACTGTTGGTGGCGAAACATTCCGAAGACAAGGAATAGGACGCAACAACCGAAAATTACTACTCTCTTATGCTTCCATAAAACAGAAATTAGAATTAAGGCTAAAATCAAAATGAAAAATCCCAGCATTAACGGCTGAGATGTTTCCAAAATAGAATCAAGGAATATACCGCCGACAAAAGATAAACAGAAAAAGAGAAAGGTTTTGGAGGCGGTCATCACCTTATCTGGCAAATTTCAAAAAATGGGGCTATTGTTTTTTGAACATCCAAAAGCCATTCTTGGGAATACGGTTTTATTTTGACAAAGGCGGGATCAATTGTTTTCTCAGCCCGGAAATTCTGCAGAAAATACTTTTTAGCCGGCGAAATCCAACGGACCATTTCCAGAATATCCCCTTTTTTATGGACAGTCGGAACTATCGTTGTCCTGAATTCAAAATCTATCTTACTGTTATTTAAAATTTTGATGCTTTCTTCAATGTCCTCAACCTTTACTTTCCCTCTAAAAACCTCCTTGTACCTGCCTTTTGGCACTTTTATATCCATGGCTACATAATCAATAAGTTTCTTTTTGATCAAATCTCCCAACATTTTAGGGTTGGACCCGTTAGTATCAAGCTTCACGAAATAGCCCATCCTTTTAATCTTTCTGATAAAATTGGGCAAATCTTTGTAAAGAGTCGGTTCTCCTCCGCACACAACCACCCCCTCTAAAAGCCCCTTTCTTTCTTTTAAAAATTTAAAAAACTCCTTTTCCGGAAGAACAGGATGATCTTTTATCTTTTCCGGCAAAACTATTTCCGAAGAATAGCACCAGGGACAGGAAAAATTACAGCCGACAACAAAAACAGTGGCCGCAATGCGGCCGGGGAAATCAATTAGAGTAGTTTTTTGAAGACCGCCAATCTTCATGCAACTTGTTTTAATTCCGTTTTTCTTATTTTAATTTTAAATTCCTTTCTGTCTTTAAATTCTTCCTGTTTTCCTGTGTTCCACTGGGACACCGGACGCAAATATCCAACTATTCTTGAATATACCTCGCAAGGCTGCTTGATAGCACAATGGGGACAAAAAAAATGTTCCCCTGCTATGTAGCCATGGCTGGGACAAATTGAAAAAGTGGGGGTGAAGGTTATATAAGGAAGATGATAGTTCTCAAAAATCTTTTTAGTCAAAGTTTTTACCGTTTGGATATCGTTTATCTTCTCTCCCAAGAATAAATGCAAAACCGTACCTCCGGAATAACGGGTTTGAATATCGTCCTGAAGCTTTAACGCCTCAAAAATATCATCGGTATAATTAACCGGCAACTGAGAACTGTTTGTATAATAAGGAACCTTTTTTGTCCCCGCACAGATTATCTCAGGATATTTCTCTTTATCCTTTTGGGCGAATCTGTAAGCAGTGGATTCTGCCGGAGTAGCTTCCAGATTATATATGTTGCCCGTATCTTTTTGGTATTTCACCAGTTTTTCCCTCATAAAGTCCAGCACTTCAATCGTGAAATTTCTACCTTTTTTAGCGCCGATATCGCCTCCAATAAAGTTCAATAAAGCCTCATTCATGCCGACCAATCCTATTGTCGCAAAGTGATTGGCGAAGTATCCGCCCCTGGCCTTTTTAGTATCCGACAAATAGAAACGAGCGTAGGGGTACAAGCCCTTTGAAATGAAATTTTCAATCGTCTTTCTTTTTATCTCCAAGCTTTCTTCGGCCAAATCCATGGCTTTGCCGAGCTTTTCAAAAAATTCTTTCTTGGTTTTGGAAAGATAGCCTATTCTCGGCATATTTATCGTTACCACACCTATACTTCCAGTTTTACTGCCTGAGCCGAAAAGCCCTCCTCCGCCTCGGTTATAAAGCTCTGTCAAATTAAGCCTTAAACGGCAGCACATACTCCTTACATCCTCCGGTTTCATGTCTGAATTAAGATAATTAGCGAAGTAATTAGTGCCGTATTTAGCCGAAGCTTCAAAGATGAGGTCGAAAGCAGGATCATCCCAGGGAAAATCCTTAGTGATATTGATTGTCGGAATCGGAAAATGAAAAGGCCTACCCGATTTGTCCCCTTCAAGCATCGTCTCGTAAAACGCCTTATTAAATATTTTCATCTCTTCTTCAAACTCTCCGTAAGTTTCTTTCTGCGGGACACCGCCAATAATCACTGGCTGTTTGGCAAAGACAGGAGAAGGTTTCAAATCCAGAGTAATATTCGAAAAAGGGCATTGAAAACCGACTCGGGTAGGAACGGCCATATTAAATAAAAATTCCTGCATGGCCTGCTTTACTTGTTGGTAGTTTAAATTGTCATAACGTATGAAAGGAGCAAGTAAGGTATCAAAATTGGAAAAAGCCACAGCCCCTGCTGTTTCTCCCTGAATAGTATACAAAAAATTTACTACCTGGCCTAAAACTGCTCTGAGATGTTTTGCCGGTTTGGTTTCAATCTTCCCGGTCACGCCACCAAAACCTTTTAATAATAAATCATACAAATCCCAGCCGGCGCAATAAGGCCCGAGAGTATCCAAATTATGTAGATGCAAATCTCCCGACTCGTTTGCCTCTCTGATTTCTTTTGGATAAACTTTATTCAACCAATACTTTTTAACGATGTAAGAAACTCCGTAATGGTTCATCCCCTGAAGAGAAAAAGCCATGTTCGCATTTTCTTGCACCTCCCAATCCAGTTTTTCTAGATACTGATCCACCCTGTCTACCGCTTCTTCAGAAAAAGTTACCGCCTCCCTGATTCTTCTTCTTTGCTCACGATACAAAATATATGCTTTAGCGGTTTCCACCAACCCTTCCATCACCAAAACTTCTTCAACTATGTCCTGCACCTGCTCAACCTGAGGAATTTCATCTTTCTTAAATCTTCTTCCCAAGATTTTAATGACTTTTTCAGAGACTCTTTTTGATTTTACGCCATCTCCCTGACCTACGGCAGTGATTGCTTTAAAAACGGCATTGGTAATTCTCTGTTGATCGAAGTCTACAATCGTTCCGTCCCTTTTTTGGATCTTTGTAATTTTGTTTTGCATCGTTTTTATAAAAAAATCTCTTGTTAGAAGAAGATATTAAGTCATTCTAACTTAACAAAAAAACCGGGTCAAACCCAGTCAAGTCGGCTTCAAAATTTAAGTTATCCACACCTCAAAAACCAGTGGCAACAAGAGTTACCTTTATCTCCCCCTCTCTTAATTTTTCATCCTGAACCGCTCCGAAAATAACTTTGGCGCTGGGGTTCACTTCCTGAGTGATGATTTTTCCGATCTCTTCAATTTCAGAAAGAGAAATATCCCTTCCGCCAGAAACACTAAACAAAACTCCCTTGGCTCCTTTGGGAGAAACGTCAAGAAGAGGAGAACTAAGCGCTGCTTTCGCCGCCAGCTCCGCTCTTTTTTCTCCCCGAGCCGAACTGATTCCAAAAATTGCCGTACCAGAATTTTTCATCACCGTTTTAATGTCGGCAAAGTTAACATTAATGATACCCGGCCTTATTATCAAATCAGAAATCCCGGAAACCGCTTCCCGTAAAATATCGTCGCAAGCCCAGAAAGCATTCAGAAGCGGAATTTTAGGATTTATTTTTTCCAGCAGCTTATCGTTTTCGATTATTATCAAAGTATCCACTTTTTCCTTAAGCTTTCTGATGCCTGATTCAGCTATCTTTCTGCGAAAAACTCCTTCGAAAGAAAAAGGTTTTGTCACTATGGCAACAGTCAAAGCTCCTGAGTTTTTAGCGATCCCGGCAACGACAGGGCCCGCTCCCGTTCCCGTACCTCCTCCTGCGCCATAAGCCACAAAAACCATATCCGCTCCTTTTAAAACTTCTGTAATTTCTGACTTGCTTTCTTCTGCCGATTTTTTTCCTATCTCAGGATTCATTCCTGCTCCAAGACCCTGAGTTATTTTCTTTCCAATCCGAAGCTTCACGTCTGCTTTAGATTTTACCAAATCCTGGGCATCGGTGTTTATGGCGATAAATTCAACGCCCTCAATGTCGCATTTTTTCATGCGAGAAACAGCATTAGAACCAGACCCTCCGACCCCAACAACTTTTATCTTTTTTGTCGATTTCATTTTTTTATGGAACAAAATTTTTGAAAAACCTTTTAAGAGAAACTCCTACTTTCAAATCAGGAAAAAGAGATCTCTGTTCCCCTTCCAAATCAGACCCTCCCAAAACCAAACCGCAAATAGTCGCCCAGGAAGGATCGTCTTTTAAGCCTGAGAATCCTTGTATTTTGCCAATCCTGCAGGGTAATTTTAATTCTTTTTTGGCCAATTCTACGATACCCGGTATTTTTGCCCCCCCTCCGGTTAAAACTATGCCTCCTGGCAAAAGCTTTTCTCGGGAAATCTTCTTCAATTCCTTATTAACCTCCTTGAAAATCTCAGAAACTCGCGGTTCAATAATGTCTGCCAGCTGTTTTTGAGAGAAAACCAAGGGCTCTTCCTCCCCAATATCTATCCTTTCTTTAACTTCTCTGCCCTTCTGGCATGTCCCATATTCAACTTTTATCCTCTCGGCCACCTCAATATCGGTTTTCAATCCAATAGCTATATCTTTGCTGATATTTTCTGAACCGATCGGTAAAACCGCCAAATGTGTCAATCCTTTTTCTTCAAAAACAGCCATCCCTGTGGTGCCAGCCCCGATATCTACTAAAACCACGCCTATCTCTTTTTGTTTCTCGGTTAAGCAAGCTCTTGAAGCGGCTATGGGGGAAGGAGTCATATCCGAAACGTGAGAAATATTAAAACCGGAATTCAAAACCGCCTGAGTTAAATTTTTTAAATAAGGAGAAAATCCTCCCAAGACCAAAACTTCCGCCTCCAGCCTTACGCCCTGTAATCCCGTCACCTCTTTCACTCCGCTCTGGCCGTCAACGATAAATTCTTTGGCATGGGCGGTAAAAATTTCTTTATTTGACGGCAGGGAAATGGTCTTCGCTTCCTGTAAAACCCTCTGGACGTCTGTTTCGGAAATCTGCCTGTCGGCCCTGGATACTGAAACTAAACCGTGGGATAAAGAGGAAAACAAATGGTTTCCGTTGATGTTGATATAGACGGAGCTAATTCTCTTTCCGATGTCTGATTTAACTTTCGAAAGAAGAATCTGCAAGATATTAGAGACTTCACTGGGTTCTGTTACGACTCCTTTCCTCACTCCGGAAGAATTTTCTTTAATCTGGCTAACTACGTCCAGTTTTTGATCATCTCCTTTTTTCTGGACAACCAAAACCTTTATATCCTGCGTCCCGATATCCAAAGCCGCAATTAAATGATTCTTTGACATAGTGGTAATAATTTATGAGGTCGCGACACGTCCGATTTATTTCGTAATTGCCTTTCGGCAATTAGACTACCATCGCTCCTTAGAAACCCTCTGCTTCTAACGTTTTCCCGACCTTGTCGGGAAAGCCTGTTTTCCTACACGGAAGAACCGAAAGGTTCTTCCGACCCATCTCCGATATAGGAAGTCTAAAATTTTATTTTTTTAAAATAGTACTCTTCTTTTTTTTGCATTTTTTTTGCCTCTTTTTCTGTTTTCTCATGATTCTCACCTAAAAGATGCAAAACCCCGTGTATTAAAACTTTTTTTAATTCTTTTTTAAAAGTTGAGTTGAAATTCTTAGCGTTTTTTCTTACCTCCGATAAACAAATTACTATCTCCCCCTCTTTGCCGTATTGAAAGGAGAGAACGTCTGTCGGCCTATTCTTTCTCCGATACTTCCTGTTCAGCTCTTTTATCCTATAACTATTTACTAAAGCGACTGACAGGATTAGTTTTGACTTTTCCTTTGCCAAAACGATTCTGGCGATTTTCTTCAAAAATCCATCCCATGCCGTGCTACCGCCAAGATTGTTAATTTCTATCATATCAATCAACTAAAAACTCTTTGACTGTTTTGCTGACGAACCCGGCATCCGCCCTGCCTTTAACCTTCGGCATCAACTCAGACATTACTTTACCCATATCTTTAAATCCTTTAGCTCCCGTCTTTTCAATAACCTCTCTGACTATTTTACCGACATCTTCTTCTGAAAGCTGCTCAGGAAGATATTTCTGTAAGATTTCCAACTCTTGCTTTTCTTTTTGGGCCTGTTCCTCTCTTCCTCCCTTTTCAAAGCCAGAGATCGCCTCCCTCCTTTTTTTAATTTCAGAAGATACGACCTCAATTATCTCCTCATCGTTAAGCTGGCTTTTCTCTTCAAGATTTTTGACGGACATATCCGGCTCGGCCTTCCATATCTTTGTCCTTTTTTCGGTCGCCCTGCTACCCATAGCCGAAATCAGCATCCTTAGAGAAGATACTTCAATCTCTTTTTGGGCTATTAAAGCTTCCTTCAAATCTCCTTTAATTTTAGCCTCTAGAGTAGCCATTGGATTGGGCTTTATTTATCTTTTCTCTTTTATTCCCAGTTTTTTAACCCTTTCGTATTCTTTCCTGGCCTGTACTCTTCTCAGAGCCCCCTTTTTCTTCGCTTCAGGAGACTTCTTTCTCAATTTAAACCTGGTCCTTCTCGCCCTGACCAAAATACCGCTCTCTTTGACCGCTTTGCCAAAACGCCTGATTAGGCTTTGAGAGGTTTCTCTCTCTTGTTTTTTTATTTCTAATGCCATAACTTTAAAATTTTGTTAAAAATTTATAGGATCTCCGCCAAAAGCGGGAATTATTACATCGGTAACTCTTTTCTCCCTAACAAATGCAGATGAAGATGACTTACCGTCTGACCGGCATCCTTCCCGACATTAATAATCAATCGGTATCCGGTTTGATCGACTTTTTGCTCTTTTGCTATTTTTTGAGCTGTTAAAAATAATTCTCCTACTAATTCCCTGTCTTTTTTTGCTAAATGATTAATGGATTCTATGTGTTTTTTGGGAATAATCAAAAGGTGCAAAGGGGCTACAGGGCTTATGTCGTTAAAAGCAATAAATTTATCGTCTTCATAAACCAAATCTGTTTTTATTTCCTTATTGATAATTTTACAAAAAATGCAGCCTACCATCAATTATTATTTACTTTCCTATACGTTTTTCAATCTCTTTAACTACTTTATCTAATTTCGCTATCTCCTGAGAGCCTTTTATCATGTCCCTTATAATAATAGTGCCATCAAGAGCTTCCTTCTGCCCTAAAATTAAAGTATACCTCGCTCCCGTTTTATCAGCCATTCTCAGCTGGGCTTTTAGAGAGTCTCTGCCTAAAGATTCTCCTATCTGGATACCAGCCTCTTTAAATTCTTCTATCAATTTCAGACCCTTTCTTTTGGCCAAATCCCCCAGCTGAGCCAAGAAAACTTCTGTGGCCATGACTTTCGGAAACTTTATGGACTTTTCTTTCATCAATAATACAACCCTCTCAACGCCGACAGACCCTCCTAAAGCCGGAGTATCCTTTCCCCCTAAGAGTTTTATCAACACATCGTATCTCCCGCCGGCAGCCAGAGTTCCCAGAGCTCTCCCTTCTTGTGAATTATCAAAAATCTCAAACACTGTTTTAGTGTAATAATCCAGCCCTCTGACCAAATAGGGATTCAGATGGTAAGGCAACTGTAATTCTTCCAGAAACTCCAAAACCTGCTTAAAATGGCGATGACATTCTTCACAAAGATGATTAATTATCTGAGGAGCCTCCGTTTTCACTCTCTGGCATTTTTCATCCTTACAATCCAAAATCCTTAAAGGATTTTCTCTCAATCTTCTCCGGCAATCAACGCACAAAGCATGCTCCCGAGATCTGAAATAGTTTACCAGGAGCTTTTTATAGTACGGCCTGCACTGGCTGTCTCCGATGCTGTTTACTTCAACTATAAGATTTTTTAATTTAAGATCTTTTAAAATGTTATAAAAAAGCTGTATCACCTGGCTGTCTGCCACCGCACTTTTCTCCCCCAAAAATTCGAAATTAGCCTGGTGAAACTGCCTGTATCTCCCAGCCTGAGGGCTTTCGTAACGGAAAACCGGCCCCACGGAGTAAAGTTTCACCGGCTGAGGCATGTTGTGCATACCGTGTTCGATATAGGCTCTGGCGATACCAGGAGTAAACTCCGGCCTCAAAGTGAGTAAATCCCCTCCTTTTGTTTTCAAATTATACATCTGTTTTTGGACGATATCTGTAGAAAATCCTGTACCCTTAGCAAAAAGATCCGTATCTTCAACGATAGGAGTTTCTATCTTCTTGAATCCATAAAATCCTGCCACTTTCTCGGAAACATCGTAAACCTTCTGGAAATATTTGTATTCTTCGGGCAAAATATCGTGCATTCCCGAAGGGGATTGAAATTTAAGCTTTTTAACCATAATTAATAACTGGGTGACTCTATTTTTGTAAAATCTGTGAAAGGCCAAGCCCTGACCGCCACTTTGCCGATAATATCCTTCCCGGGCAGGATGCCCCAACTCCTGGAATCAAAAGAAGAGGGCCTATTATCTCCCAAAACAAAATACTCCTCTTCTGCCAAAGTTGTAATGATGTCCCCGGGAGTCTCAACTCCAGACAGATAAAGCGACTCGTCCAAGACCTTCTCTCCTTCGCTATTTGTAATGGCTACATTTCCATTCTTGACTTCAACCGTTTCTCCCGGCAAACCGATGACCCTTTTTATATAGCGCTGACTGACGTCGTTGGGATACCTAAAAACGACAACATCTCCCCTCTGAGGGTCTCCCAACCTGTAAGACAATTCATCAATAATCAGATAATCCCCGTTTTCAAAACTCGGCTCCATTGACTGCCCTTTGACAAAAAACGGCTGGAATAAAAAATACCTGATCGGAATGACTATTATCAGGGCTATAAGGAATATTTTTAAAATCTCCCACAGAGAGAGTAAAAAGCCTTTCATATATATGACTCTATATATTGTACTATTTTTCATTTCAAAATCAAGTGGTAGAATAGGAGAATGAAACTGATAATAGGGCTGGGGAATCCGGGTGAAAGATATAAAAACACCCGCCATAACGTAGGATTCAGGGCGGTTGACTTCTTCCAAAAAGAAAACAGCTTCCCGAATTTTGTATTTTCCAAAAAATTCAACGCTGACGTCTCAGAGGGAACGATAAACGGCGAGAAAGTGATCTTGGCTAAGCCACAAACCTTTATGAATAACTCCGGTAAAAGCGTTAAACTTTTTGCCTCTCATTATAAACTCTCCCCTGCCAGCCTATTCATCATACACGACGACATAGATCTGCTTTCGGGAAAAATAAAGATTTCTATTGACCGTGGGACAGCTGGCCATAAAGGCGTAGATTCGATAATCAGAAATCTAAAAACAAAAAAATTTATTAGATTTAGGATCGGAATTCAGCCCAATTCTAACAAGCCAAAGAATACTGAGAAATTCGTTATTCAAAAATTTAATAAAAAAGAGGAAACCTTTCTGAAAGAGACAGTAAAAAAAACCGCCGAAGCGGTCAAATTGGCCTTAGAAGAAGGACTGGAAAAAGCAATGAGCGAATATAATTAAATAAAAAATCGGGAAAGTGATTTTTATTATCACGATCCCGAATATTGACTATTTTTTCCTTAAAATCCCTTTTGCCTTCTTCTCTTTATACATAGACGCATCCGCTTCCTCAATCAAGTCATTTATTATAGAATCATGATTTAACGACCCGTCTTGCCAAGAGGCAATGCCACAACTCACTTCAAGAAGTGACCCTTCCTTTCTACAGGACATCTTGATCCGGTCAACCACCTTCAAAGCCGTTTCTTCGCCGATATTAGGAAGCAACAACAAGAATTCATCCCCTCCCAACCTGAAGACATAGTCACCTTTCCTGCAAATACTCTTTAAAACGGCTGCCAATTCCTGGAGAACTTTATCTCCCTTTGAATGACCATGTGTGTCGTTTATTTCCCAAAGTCCGTCAATGTCTATTACGACGATAGAAAAAGGAGAATGGTCTCTCTCTGCCCGATTAATTTCCCTCTTGCAGAGATCCTCAAGAGGCCAACGGTTATAAACTCCAGTAAGCGGATCGCTTAAGGCTTTCTCGCTCAGATCTATTATGTTTTTGGGCCCAAGACGATAAACAATTATGAATGCTCTGACAAGCCGAACTACTGAATCTAATATCTTTTTCAAAATCTACCTCTTTCGTTTTTAAGTTATTAAGAGCAAATTTTTACTCTCCAGTCTACCTGCGAGCCCCATCATAAAAATACATAAAGCACTTTATTATAGGCGAAGGCTCTAAGCGTTAAGGAGGGATTGCTTAGAAATCCATCCCCCATATTAAATAATAAATTATTTAAAAGGGTTAAGCCACTCGCAGATAGGCTGGAAAGCGAAAATTGACCTTTGAAGATATCTCCTATATTATACCAAAATAGATGAATTTGTCAAGGATTAGCACCGATAGAGTCTTAATCGTAAGTATCACCCCCTACTTTCTGGAAAAGGGGAATTTTTGGTTTGAAGAAAATCTTAACAAAATACTGAAGGCCAGAAAAACCCAGGTTTTTTTCGGAGATAATACTCTGTTTTTGGAGAAGGACCAAAAAAATAATCTGTCTGAAACCCTCAGAAAATTGGACGAAATGGGCTATGAAAAAGTTATGGGGGTATCAGAGCCCGGTGAATTCTCCCAAAGAGGGGGTATTATTGACGTTTTCCCGATTAACCTAAGCTACGCCGTCCGCTTTGAGTTCTTGGGCAATAAGATTGAAAATATAGAGAAACTACCAGTTGAGATAAAAGACGAAAAATCGGTAAAGGACTTTTTAAAAAAGAAACTAAAATCGCAAAAAGTATTCTCTGATTTGAAGAGGATAAAATCGGGAGATTACCTGGTCCACTTAGATCACGGAATAGGAACATATGAAGGTCCGGCTACAATCAACGACCATCAATACTATCAGATACAATATATGGCCGGGGACAAACTGTATGTCCCCTTCGGTCTAGAAAGAAAATTATCAAGATACATCGGTTTTGTCGATCCTAAAATATCTAGACTGGGTTCTACTCTCTGGCAAAAAACAAAGAGAAAGATAAAAGAAGAAGCTGAAAAACTAGCCAAAGAACTTTTAGAAATTTATGCCAGAAGAAAGATAAGCGACAGGCCCCCTTATTTAAGCGACGAAGAGATACAAAAAGAGCTGACCGAAACTTTTGAATATCTGGAAACTCCGGACCAATCCCAGGCCATAGAGGATATAAAAAAAGATATGGAGAATCAGGAGCCGATGGACAGGATTGTTTGCGGAGACGTAGGATTCGGAAAAACAGAGGTTGCTTTAAGAGCAATAATAAAAGCAGCTGCTTCCGGAAAGCAGGCAGCTCTTTTATGTCCGACGACAATACTGGCCAACCAGCATTTTCAAAATTTCAAAGAAAGGCTGAAAACTTTACCTATAATGATCTCTATGCTTTCCAGATTCCAGACTAAAAAAGAACAAATTAAGATTATTGAAGAGTTGAAAACCAATAAAATTGACGTACTGATCGGAACCCACCGCATCCTGTCAAAAGACGTTGAGTTTAGAGACTTAGGGTTGTTGGTGATTGATGACGAGCAAAGGTTCGGAGTAAAACAAAAAGAGAAATTTAAAAAGATAAGAGCTTCCCTTGATGTCTTGTCTCTTTCGGCTACTCCTATCCCTAGGACTCTATATATGGCTCTTTCTTCTTTGAAAAAAATAAGCCTGATCCATACCCCGCCCGAAGGCAGGTTGCCGATTAAAACTTTTGTTTTACCTTTCAAGCCAGAAGTGATAAAAGAATCAATTAAAGACGAGATTAAAAGAGGAGGCCAGGTTTATTTCCTCTATAACCGCGTTGAAACAATTGAAAAAGCCAAAGAATTTCTTCAAGGATTAATGCCAAAGGCCAGATACGGCATCGCCCACGGAAGACTTAAGGAAAAAGAATTAATAAAAGTGATGACTGATTTCCAAAACAAAAAAATAGATGTTTTAGTCGCTACGACCATTATTGAAAGCGGTTTAGATCTGCCTAACGTAAACACTTTAATAGTGGCTGATGCCACCAAATTGGGATTATCCCAAGCTTATCAAATAAGGGGGAGAATCGGCAGATCTGACACTCAGGCTTTTTCCTATTTCCTCTATCCTAAAAGGTTGTCCATATTGGCTAAAAAAAGATTGAATGCCCTAAAGGAAGCCGAGGAATTGGGCTCCGGCTATAAGATCGCGCTTAAGGATTTAGAAATACGGGGAGCGGGAAATATATTAGGCAAAGAGCAGTCAGGGAATATAAACCAAGTCGGCCTGAACCTGTATTGCCAAATATTATCTGAAGCGATAGAAAAATTAAATCGTAGTGGAAATTTTGGCTTATCAAATTAAATCTGATATAACAAATTAAAAATTTGGTATGTCAGATAAAAATCTGATATAGTTGAATAATTGTCTAACAACAGAAAAATATGAAACTTGTTATTGTCGAATCGCCGACAAAATCAAAAACCCTGCAGGGATTTCTTGGAAAAGACTATAAAGTTTTGTCATCCTATGGACATGTCAGAGACTTACCAAAAAGCAAGCTCGGTGTTGACATAGAAAACGATTTTGAGCCGCAATATATTATTCCGAAAAAGGCAAAAGAAAATATTAAATCCCTATTAGAAACAGCAAAAAAAGCCAAAACTACAATTCTGGCAACTGACGAGGACCGGGAAGGAGAGGCAATCTCCTGGCATTTAGTCCAGGCTTTAAAATTGGGAGAGAAAGACAATTATCAAAGAATTGTTTTTCATGAAATTACAAAGCCGGCCGTAATGGAGGCTATTAAAAACCCGAGGGAAATCAATCTAAATTTAGTCAACGCACAGCAGGCAAGAAGAGTTTTAGACAGGATTGTGGGATACAAGCTATCCCCATTCCTATGGAAAAAAGTTGCCAGAGGATTATCAGCGGGCAGAGTACAATCTGTGGCCGTAAGATTGGTCGTGGACAGGGAGAGAGAAATCCAAAAATTCGTTCCCCAGGAATACTGGACAGTCGCAGTAAAATTAATGAAAAAAGCCGACAAAGAATCAGCCGGGTTTGAAGCAGGCCTGATAAAAAAGGATGGAAAACTTATCGATAAGCTTGAAATTAAAAATGAAGCTGAAGCAAAAAAAATTGTCAAAGAGCTGGAAGGATCAGAATACAAGGTTCTTAGTATTGATAAAAAAGAATTAAAAAGGAATCCCCTGCCGCCCTTCACCACTTCGACACTGCAGCAGGAGGCTTGGAAAAAATTTCACTTCTCGGCAAAAATGACAATGAGAATAGCCCAACAGCTGTATGAAAGAGGGTTCATTACTTATCACAGAACCGACTCTCTAAATCTAAGCGAATTGTCTCTTTTTGCAGCAAAAAAATTCATTATTGAAAAATTCGGGGAAAACTATTGGGTAGGATTTTTAAGGAGATATAAGACAAAAACAAAAGGAGCCCAGGAAGCCCACGAAGCAATAAGGCCTGCTTACGCAGATAAAGAGCCCTCTTTATTAACAAAAGAAAAACTGGACCAGCATCAACTGAAGCTGTACGAATTAATCTGGAAAAGATTTATAGCTTGCCAGATGAAAGAAGGGGTTTTTGACGCCACCTCTATTGATATTGAAGCTAAAAATTACATTTTTAGAGCTAACGGACAGATACTGAAATTCGACGGATTCTTAAAAGTTTATCCGATGAAATATGAGGAGCTGGGGCTACCTGAGCTCAAACCGGATGAGCTTTTGAAATTTATTGAATTAATTACTTCCCAACATTTTACCCAGCCACCGGCCAGATACACCGAAGCCAGTCTCATTAAGGTTCTGGAAGAAGCCGGAGTTGGAAGGCCGTCAACTTATGCGCCTACTCTCTCCACCGTTCAAGAAAGAAACTACATTGAGAAAGACGAAAATAGAAGATTCAGGCCGACAGAAATAGGGCTAGTAGTGAACGACCTTCTGGTTTCACACTTTCCAGAAATTGTTGATATTAAATTCACTGCCGGGATGGAAGAGAATCTCGATAAAATCGCAGAAGGCGAAAGAAAATGGGTCCCCGTAATCAAAGATTTTTATAAACCCTTTGAGGAAAATCTTAAGAAAAAATACGGAGAAGTCTCCAAAAGCGACATTACGGAAAAACCGACAGAGAAAACCTGCCCTAAATGCGGCTCTCCTCTATTGATAAGAATCGGCAAGTACGGAGAATTCTACGCCTGCTCAAAATTCCCCGAGTGCAGATACACCGAGTCTTTAGAAAAAAACCACCTGGGAGTGAAATGCCCCAAGTGCCTGTCTGCCGACAGGCAGGACAAAAAAGGAGATATTGTCCAAAAGAGGACTAAGAAAAGAAAGATTTTCTACGGCTGTTCAAATTGGCCAAAATGCGATTTCGCCCTCTGGGATAAACCGACAGGCAAAACCTGTCCGAAATGCAAATCTTTGTTGATAAAAACAAAGAGGGGTCAGGTAAAGTGTTCCAATAAGGACTGCCGTTATAAAGTTGAAAAATAAGGTAAACTTTACTAAAATAGACCCTGAGCCTGGGTGGTGGAACTGGTATACACGTGGGTCTCAAAAACCCATGAGCGCAAGCTCTTGAGGGTTCGACTCCCTCCCCAGGCACTATGGCACCACAAAAAATTATAAACAAAATAAAAGACAGTAAACCGCTAAAAACGATTCGGGAATCGCAAAAAGAGACCAGGAAAACCATGGTCACTTTGATTGCGAGTAGTCTTGGATTAATAACGGCTTTGGCCTGGAATGACGCTATTCAAAGCTTCTTTAATATTGTCTTTCCGAAGTCGGGCGGACTGGTAGGTAAATTTATCTACGCCATATTAATCACTGTTGTTGTAATGAATCTTTCCTCCCAGCTAAAGACATTCTTCGACCCAAAAGAAGAGCCAGCCAAGCAGAAAAAATCCCAACAATAATCCCGCCTAAGATGTCTAAGGGCCAATGAACGCCGCAGAAAACTCTGGAGACAGAGATTAAAAGACTGACAACAAAAAAAATGATGCCGGTTTTTTTGTTATAGTGGTAAATTACTGCAGACAAAGCGAAAAAGAAAGCAGCGTGGCCAGAAGGGAAAGAATAACTATTATCGTGATTTAAAAGCAGATTTACGCTGTTTTCTACAAACGGCCTCGCTCTGTGCCAGAAAAAACGGATCATCTCTGCGATTCCAAACCTGGCAAGCATGGAAGCAGAAAGCCCTACTATCACCATTGGCAGATATTTTTTAAAGTTTTTAATCAGGAAAAAAAATAGAACTGCCATTAAAAAATACTGCAGATATTCAGCGAAAAAAATCGCTAAAGAATCCAGACAAACCGATTTACCGGCAAGGCCATTTATATATTGGAATAAGCACAGGTCAATACTCATTTCTTTTTATTAACAATTAAATTCTCCAACAAACAGGCGATAGTCATGGGCCCTACTCCGCCAGGAACCGGGGTGATATAACTTGCCCTTTTAGAAACCGACTTAAAATCAATATCCCCTTTTAATTTGTTTCCCTCGACAATGGTTCCAGCGTCAATTATCACAACTCCGCTTTTTACCATGTCGCCGGTTATAAGACCGGGTTTTCCGACTCCTGAAATTATAATATCAGCTTTCTTGGTCAAAGAAGAAATGTTTTTAGTGAATTTGTCTACTACCAAAACCCTCGCCTTCTTACTAAGAAGCCATTTGCTTACGGGCTGACCGACCAGTCTCCCGGCCCCAATCACGACAATATTTTTCCTTTTGACCAATATTTTATATTCCCTTAAGAGGTGAGATACCGCTCCCACAACGGGCGGCAAAATTAAAGACTTTCCTCCGTAAAAATTATCTAAATTCCCCCGAGACAAGCAATCAATATCTTTTTCTGGCGGAATAAGGTTTAAAATCTCCTGGCCGTTAAAGTTCCCCGGCAAAGGTAGCTGGATAACCACGCCGGAATTATCCTTTTCTTCGGCTATTTTTTCAACCGCATTTTTCAAGCCCTGCAAAATGATATTCTTTTCAAACTGATACAATTTAAAATCTATACCGACCTTCTCGCAGGTCTCTTTCTTTTTCCGTATAAAAACCCGGGAAACGGAATTCTCCCCGACCAAAACAACCGCCAATCTCAGTTTTAAACGGCGGCTTTTAATTTGTTTTTTAATTGATTTTAATATCTTTTCGGCTAATTTCTTGCCGTCAATAAGCTTA
>Ga0265595_1001362_pt1 | contig 18891 bp, 19 predicted proteins | sample saktaG_15_FD_190148 | JGI IMG/M metagenome (GOLD analysis project Ga0265595, IMG submission 190148) | Saline water microbial communities from Sakinaw Lake, British Columbia, Canada - sak_2013_06_06_50m | ecosystem: Environmental > Aquatic > Non-marine Saline and Alkaline > Saline ... | reverse complement strand
CCAGGAATTGTTTTATAAACAGAACCATCCCAAATATTCCATGTAAAAACACTATCTTCTTTAGCAAGAATATACCAAAGAGTCCATCTATCAATTATTCTTTGATTACTTGAAACAGTATCTGTTTTAGCCCATACTGAAATTGAAAAATTATAATATGCATTAGGTAATGTAACTCCTGTATCAACATAATCCCCATCCCCATCAAACTCACCAAAAGTATTACTCCCAAAATCCCAATCCTTATAACCATCAGCAACTTCCCATTCACCAACCCTTTTAACTAAATCACTTGTTCCAGGACTAACATCATCTTCTTTAACTCTCAACCAACCATTACTAAAATTAGCATTAAATTGTTTTATCTCCTGAGTTCCATTAACTTTGAAACGAGCTGATTGGTTGTTGTAGATGTCTGAGATTTGTTCTGCTGTTAATGAAGTGTTGAATATCATTACTTCATCTATTGAGCCGTTGAACCAATCACCACCTAATGAATAACTTCCAACAGTAATAATACTATTTTGAATATCAATATTTCCTGTTCTCGAACCAATTGTTGATTGTTTAACATTATCCATATATAATAAAACATTAGTAGTGTTATAGGCTCCGCAAATGTGTGTCCAATCATTATTAGAAGCTGAATTAGCAACAGCTTGTCCATATCCTGAGGAATTATATATTCTAAAATAAACTTTGTCATCACCACTATCAATATAAAATAGCCAACTATTTCCAGTATCCCATTTATTAATTATTCCTTGTCCAGCTATATTTTCTGTCCCTAATTGCTTTACCCACGCACATATAGTTATCTGATTTATACCTTCTGTTGCATCAACATCACCAACATCAACATAATCAGTATCACCATCAAACATATAACTACCACCATACAACCCTGCATCAGTATAACCACTATCTTCATCACTTCCACCATTCATTGTTCCATCATTATTATAACCAGAATAATCATATTGGGTAGTCAAACTCTGATTATCATCAAAAGGCATATACAAAACCAAACTATCATAAGGTGCATCATCACTAATCTCCAAATGAGTAAAATTATTTTCAGCAGTTACATTATTTAACAAAACATTCCCTGAAGTAAACTCAGTCACAGCATAACTTGGGTCAACAATATAATCAAACTCTAAACCACAACTCTCATTACTTTCATTCCTCTCACCACCACAAACAATCTTCAAATCAAAAACATAACTACTCAAATTACCCAAACCAACCCCACCACCACTCAAATTCCCACCAGACAAATAAACCTTATACTCTCCATCAACAGAAACATTTTCAATCAAAGCAACAACCTCTTCACCATTTTCTAAATAAACTTCAATATCAGCACTTGGATAATCAACAGAATAATTCACAAGCCAATCATAACCACTCTCAACTAATTCACTACTCAAATTAACCAACTCAACTTCTAAGCCTTCATCACCTTCAGCAAAAACAAACTCAATAATCCCAAACCCAATTAAACCAACTAAAATTAATACAATTAAACCTGCTTTTATTTTCTTATTTTTCATAATTCTTTAACTCCTCTCTTATTTTTTTAACCTGACTCTCACTTATCTTAGAAATTATTTCTTTAGTTTTAACATAAAAATTAACAGCCTCATTTCTTACAAATTCTAATTTTTTATTATCTACAAATCTTTGAGGATAATATTGCAAAGTATTTCTTATTCTAAAACAAGTTTCAATTAACTCCCTTTCATTAGAACTATAAAACTCTTTTAAAAAATAATTCATAAATTCAATTGAACAACTATGAATCTCACACTTAACACCTATTCTCATCATCAAAGAATAAAGTGAATAATACATAGAATAATAAGCAGTTGAAGCAATCCAAATTTTACTTTCTACTTTTTTTAATTCTTCTAATGATTCTCCAGCCATAGAAAGATAAGATTCAGAAACATTTTCACTAGGATTAACTAACTCAATACCATTCTTAACATTCAAACACCAACTAATATTTACCATTTTTGTTTCAACACCTCTTGAATAAAACTTTCAAATCCTTTCAAAAGAACATGATTTTCTAAAATTTCATTAACAAACAAATCTCTTCCTTTTAACGAATTAACAAAATCTTTCATCTTTCCAGAATGAATATTTATTTCAATTCCAAAAGTTTTTTCTGCTTTTTTAATCATTTCTTCATCAAAACTTCCAACAACAAACAAATCCAAATCAGAATCCTTTTTCTCAAGTCCCTTTGCATAACTCCCAAAAACACAAACAATTCCTGAAAAATCCAAATCCTCTAAAACAACCTTAATTTTCTGATGTTTTTCTAAAAACTCTACACATTTTTCAGTTTCTAACAATAACAAATATTTTTCAATCAATAAATTTTTTCTATTAAGTGAATAATATCTCATATTTCCTTTTAACTTAGATACTAAAATACCCAATTCCTCTAAATCCATTAAAGTCAATGCAATATTCTTCTGACTAATACTAACCTTTCCTACAAGTTCCCGACCATAAATCTCTTTATTATAACCTTTCAAAAACTCTTTCATAACCTCAAAATATTTATTGTGTATCATTTTACTCAATTGTGTAATTGTTTACATATTTAAACCTAATTTATCCCATCAACCTCCTAAGTTCATCAATTCTTTTTTTCTTTTCATAAACTTCACAAGGAATCTCTACACCATTAATTACAATACTTTCATTCAAATCCCTAGAACAAATATCAGCAACACGAGCATAAACAGTAATATCCTTGCTCGCATCCAACTCTTCTGTAAAACTCGCCCTAACATACTCACTATCACCAATCACCTCACTCCAATTCCCATCTCTTGAACTAACATCATCATAAATATTTGAAACAAAACTCCTATTAACATCCAAATGCTCTGCATCTGAAATAGGAATTATAATCAAAGTAGGATCTAAATAAACAACATCTCCAATCTCATAACCAGAACCACTAAAATCCCTTTCAATATAAACACTAATCTTATTTTCATATTTCACATCTTCAACAACAACACTATCATTTTCATCAGCAATAACAAAACCAGAAATTAAACTAACAACATTACCAGTCAAACCTTTTTTAGTTTTTTCTTTTTTCTCTTTCTTCACCTTCTCACCATCAACACTCTTGTTTCCCCCCACAACTTCATCAACCTCATCTTCAACAACACTCTCATTCAAATCAACAACATCAACAACACTCTCATTCAAATCAACAACATCATTCAAATCCTCTTCTATAAAATCATTTGTAACATCAACAACATTAACAGCAACAACCATACTCAAATTAGGCTTAACTAATCTAACATGATAACCTTCATCAACCAAATCCTTAAAACTCAAAACATTTCTTCCAATCTTAATACTATTCTCATCATAAATACTCAATGACTCATTTGCACTAATATCAATCTTAGCCATAAACTTCAAATCTTTCAAAACAACTTCATAACCCCACTTGTAATCAGCATCAGATTCAGCAGACTCATTCAAAGCCCTACTATCAGTCTCATCAACAACAATATCAAACTCACTCTCACCCATCTCAACAACACTACTATCATCAATAACTTTCAACTCATCAACATCCAACTCCTCAACCTTATCCTTAACAACCTTAAAATCCTCTTCATCTTCTAAAGAAACATTAGCAACAACCCTACCACTAATCTCTTTATTTCCAAAACCTCTAATCAAACCAAAAACAAACCTAATCATATTCCCAGTTATCCCAACATCTTCAGATGCAGATTCTTCAACAACCTCAACAACCTCTTCAGATTTTTTCTCTTTCTTCTCTTTCTTTTCTTTATTACCAGAATCAGAACTTGATTCAGAATCAGAATCAACACTTTCTTGAGAATCAACAGTTTCAACTTCATCCACAACAACAGTTTCAACATCTGTTTCAACAACCTCATCCACAACATCTTCCACTACTTCTTGAGAATCATCCACAACAACAGTTTCAACATCTGTTTCAACTTCATCCACAACATCATCTTCTTGAGAATCATCAACCCTTTCATTAACATCCACAGAATCATTAACCTCAACTTCATCAACAACTTCAGTATCATTAACTTCAACATTAGTCTCATTCAACTCAACACTAACATTCACATCTTCCAAACTCTCATTCATAACAACATCACTAACATTCACATCCACAGAATCATTAACCTCAACATCTGTAACATTAACCAAACTCTCATTCATAACAACATCACTAACATTCATAACAACATCACTAACATTCACCAAACTAACATTAACATCTTCAATCTCAGTAACATTCACCAAACTAACATTCACAACCTTAGTCACATTAACCAAAGCAACTTTACTAACATATTCAGAATAATTCAAAACATCAAAATACAACCTCAACTTATTCCCATTCACATCAAACTCCATTCTCTTATTCTTATTCTCAGAAACAACATCACCTAACAATTTTGCTGGCTCTATAATATCTAACCCAACTTCACTAGTTCCAAACTCTTCAACACTTGACTCCTCACTTACAGCAAACCCAACCAACCTAGGATTTGCAAAAACAATCAAAAACAAACCTAACAACAAAACCAAACCAACAACTAAAAAAAGTTTTTTATGATTTAACTTAGGAACACTAAAATGAACATCAGGCATTCCAAGTTTAGGCATATTTAATTTAGATACTCCCACACCCACCCCTTTTCCAATACCACCAACTCCAACACCCACCCCTCTCCTCACACTTCCAACTCCTGCACCAATCCCTTTCCTCACCCTTTCAATCCCAACACCAACTCCCTTCCTTACTTTTCCAACACTCTTCTTCATTCCACTAACTCCTACACCAATTCCCTTTCCAATTCCACTAACTCCTACACCAATCCCATCCTTCACCCTATCAACTCCAATCTTACCAACTTTCAAATCAACAACTGGCTTAGCTAATCCAAAACTTTTAAAATTCTCACTAACCTTTTTCAAAACACTTTTTCTGTTAAGCTTTTTGAAAACTTTAGTAGGAGTAACAATCTTCTGATTTTTCTTTTCTAATTCTTTTTCTTTTTCCTTAGGATCAACAGTTCCAACATATTTTTTCTTTACTTTTCCAGTCTTATCTCTATAACTCTCATAATAATACGGCCCAAACTTCTTGCCATTACGATAAAAATACCTCTTATAAGCCATAGCTCTTTTTTAACACCTAAATAATGTAGGAGTAACGGGTTTAAAAAGCTTATTCTTAAAAAAAATTATAAAAAAATAACGACGACAAAAATACAAAAAAAATAAAATCAATAAGCTTTTTCAGCCAACTTATTCAATTTTTTAACATCAACATTTTTTAGTAAATTACTAATCTCTTTTGCAACTGCAATCTTCAAATCTTGTGGGTGTAACTCTTTTTTAACAAAATCATTTTCAATCTCATCATAATCAGAATATTCTAAATTTCCACCCCATTTTTCAGCCCTTTCAACTACAAATTTCTCACCCTTATCTTGCTTTAAAACCATAATAACATATTTTAAAAAACTCATAACACCATTTTCAGGATTTCCTTCAACACAATCTGCTTTATTAATTTTTTCTTTAATTGTTTTCTCATCATCAAACAAATCAATCTTACTTTTACTATCACTTGAACTCATTTTCTTTCCAATTAAACCAGGAATCATAGGATTCATAACTTCTACTCTTGCATCATAACCTAATTTAGGCAAATTTTCTCTAGCAAACATTAAAATCTTTCTTTGATCCATTCCACCAAACTGAACATCAACATTTAAGTATTGTTCATCCAAAGCCTGCATAATTGGATAAACCAACCCTCCTAAATGAGGATTTTCACCAAACTTCACAACTTCTGCAGCAGCTCGCTTACAATCATTAATAGAATTCATACTAGCCATTTTCAAAACATCATACATAAACTCTGGCTTTAATTGATAAGTACTTCCTTGAACAAACTCAACATTATTCAAATCAGTTCCTAAAACTTTAAACATCTGAGTAATAGACTCTTTATAATAATCATATCTATTTTCTAAAACACTCCATTCAGTCCCATCCAAAGCACCATGCAAATCAGCCAACAAAACCTTAACCTTAAAACCAGCCTTAACAAAATCATTCAACTTTAACAACGGAAACAAATAAGCAATACTCGGCTTTCCAGTAACAGAAGTCCCCCAATAAACAACAGGATTTTTCTTTCTCCCTAACAAATCTTTTAACTCATCTTCTTTAACAATCTCTTGAGTATTTCTCTTAATCAATTCAAATCTCTCATCTACATCCATACAAAAATCAATAAAAACCCTTTAATAAACATTTCTATACATATATATTATAATGAAAATAAACCTCTTAAAAATATCCTTCACAATAACTATCTTAGGAATTCTCCTACTCCTCTTCATAACAAATCTAACTACATCCAAACAAATCTCAATCAATCAAATAACAAATCAGTATCTAAACAAACAAATTAAAATTAATGCAACAATAACTCAAATCCAAAACAAACCTTCTTTCCAAATAATCACCTTAACAGATTCAACAGGAAAAATCCAAGCAATTTTACCACTCACCTCCAACAACCTCTCTATAAATCAAAACATAATTTTAATAGGAACCTTAACTCAATATAAAAATTCATTTCAAATTCAAACAAATAAAATTATTCAACAAACTCAAACCTTGGAACAACCTTATCACCAACATTAACATTTTCAATAAACAATTTTAATGGACGCACCCAAATTGCCTTATCTCCAAATTCTTCAGAATCATACAAAGCCCTATAAATTACAACATCTTCTAAACTCTCACTATGTTTTCCCACTCCAACAACTTGATAAAACTTTCCTTTAAAATGTTTATATTTTCCTAACTTTAACTTTTCCATTTAAATCAATAACTCTTTAAAATTATAAGTCTTTCTAGTATTAATTAATTTCCTTACTCATATTAAAACCTAAATCTCTCACACCTCTAATAAAATATCCTTCTTACATAATATTACTCTCTCCTTAATAAAAATCACTTAAGAAAAAACATCCAAACAGAAAATCCTACAACCCCTAAAATAAAAATAATCATAAAAATAATCAACAACCATTTCAAAATTTTCATCTTCTTACTAGAACCTGAAGAACTTGAAACAATTTCCTTTACTTCAACAGGTTTAACTTCAGCAACACTTCCAGCAACATCAACTTTTTGTTGAACAGGTTTATGTTCATTAACATCAATATTTGTTTTATTAATTTTATCAATTGTTGCTCCAACTTCTGGAACTTTCTTAACTCCTTCCTTATTCAAAACAGCAACAGCCTCGTCAATATCTTTCTGAGAATAACCAGAAGCTAAAACTTTTTTCTTTAAATCTCCAATTTTAAAATTTCCCCTATGCAATCTTAAATATTCTAAAACAACTTTATTCACCATCTTTAAATAAATTAAACAACTATTACTTATAAATGTTTTTGTTTAATTCTAAATTCAACAGTTTTTCCTCTAAAAATTTTTCTTGTTTTTTTTCTAATTCCAAAAAAGCTCATAATTCCAAAAAACAAACTTGAAATAAAAAATCCAATCCATCCTCCCATTGACAATAACACCCCTCCAACTCTAATAAAAAAAGGAACAGCTCTCTCACGACTCAACTCTATTCTCTTCTCAGGACTATATGTTTCAAAAACCTTTTTCCTATACTTCCTAATCTTAATTTTTCTTTTTCTAAAAAACATATATAATTAAACAAACCAGAACTTATAAATCTTAGACTTTTAAAAACCCAAAAACCTTTGAAAACCTATATTCACAAAATATCTCAAGATTAGAATCTAATTGAATAACTCTTTCACCTCTTATTTTATCTTTTTCATAAACAAACCATCCAAAATCTCCAATTGAATAAACATTTTCCAAACTACTATAAAACTCTTTCTGAGTTTCCATTAAATCTTCCACCTTCCATTTTCTTGAACAACCTTTCCATCTAAAATAATTTTAGCATTTTTCATATCCTTAACAATATCCCAATGAACAGCACTATCATTTCCACCACCATTATCTTTATACGCCATTCCCAAAGCCAAATGAATTGTTCCATCAATCTTTTCATCAAACAAAAGATTCTTAGTATATTTTTTTATTCCAGGATTACAACCAATACCAAACTCTCCAACATAATCAGAATTTTCATCAGTTTTCAAAACCTCTTGTAAAATATCTTTATTTTTATCAGCATCAAACTCAACAACTTTTCCATTTTCAAATTTTAAATAAATTCCAGAAACTTCTTTTCCAGAATAAATTGCAGGATATTCAAATTTAATCCATCCATTCAAACTTTCTCTAACAGGAGCCATAAAAACTTCTCCACCCGGCATATTCTCTTCACCACAATCAGCAATACAATTCTTATCTTTAATAGAAAAACTCAAATCAACATTTTCTCCTTTTAATAAAACTTCCTTTCCTTCTTCAAATTTCTTAGCAATTTTATTCAACCTCTTGCCTAATTTACTCCAATCATTTAAACAAGCCTTAAACACAAAATTCTCATATTCATTAAAACTCATTTCACCTTCTTGAGCCAAAGCCATGCACGGAAAACCAATAGTAACTCTTTTTATTTTATCCTTTCTATTAACAACATAATCACTAATTGGAGTTGTAACTTTTCTCCTTTGCATTATTTTCTTAGAATCAGCATTACTCAACTCACGAGTATTTCCATAAGTATTAATTCCAATATAATACTGACAATTTTCAACTTCATGCATTCTCAAATCAGGAAATTTCTTCAACTGCTTATCATTTGCATATTTATAATAAAAATCATTCATACCATTTAAACTAATTCTAACAATTGGATAAGCTCCTTGTAAAATAACTTCTTTATATAACTCTAAAATAAACTCCTTAGCTTCCTCACCACCACTAATAATAACATTAGTTTCAGGTTTAACTTTTAAAGAATATCTTATTGTCTGCTGTGCTAATTTTCTAGTTCTCATATCCATTTTAAATTTCTCAAGAATTACCTTGAGGCATTTACCTCTATAAAATCTAAATTAAAACCTATTTAAAGATTTGTATTATCTGCTCTTCCAACAAAAACATCATTTAAACAAACAGCTAAAGGATATCTTTGACCAACAGGTTCTCCAAATCTATGAGGAGTTGTTAAAACTTGCATCCTAATTACACTCATTCCCAAATTAAAATCAAAATCATAACTCTGTGCTTCATAAACAAACCCCCTTGAATAACCAGGATATTGATTAGAAGAAGCAAAAACACATCCCTTAACACTTTCTCTACTATCTACAAAATCCCTTAAAGTTTTCATAAATCTAACCCTAATCAATACTATTTAAAAATTATTATAATCTAAACTACTTAAGCAAATAACTTCTTTTTCCTATCATCCCAAGCAACAAATCCAATTACAATTAAATACAAAAGTCCTCCAATCTTTGGAATAATCAAACTAAGACTAAACCATCCAGGATATTTTCTTTTTTCAAAAATTCTCCACATAGAAATTATTACTAAAATAAACAATGCTAACCATCCTAAAATAGGAATTAAAATTAAAAATATCCATGCCCAATGAAATCCACCTAATTGTAAAACCATTGCCCATTTAGCAATAGGAATCCAAGCTAACCAACATTTTTTATATTTTAATTTTTTAGCAATAGTATACCAAGTTAAAGAAGTGTAAATATAAAATGCAGCCAAGGCAATAAATGCTATAAAAATTCCCAATCCTACTAAAAAACCTAAAACACTATTTGCTATAACTTCTTCAGCACCAGAACTTGCAATAACTTCTTTTAAAATTTCACCACTCATCTTAAACAAACCAACAAATTAATATTTATAAACTTATCTTTTAAATAAATTTTTAATCCAATCAAAAAAACCACCTTTTTCTTGATTTAATTCCCCTCCAAAATCTTCCTTAGGAATTTCCTTCATCCAACTATCATCTTTAACAACTGATTTTTCACATTTTAATTTAAAATCACAAACTCCTCCATAAACACCATAATTATCAGAAAACATTTCAGCAAACTTATTTGAATCAAAAATATCAACATCTCCATCTTCATCAACATCAGCATAACCACAATAATCACTAACACCAAAATTCTTTTCATAATCTAAAATAAACATTGCCTTATCTTTATAATCAACAGCACCATCTCCATTAAAATCAATAACATTGCATTGAGAATCTTCACCAATTACTAATCCTGTTAAAACTCCTTTAAACAAAACATCTCCAATAACATTTCCAGTGATAACTCCTCTAAATAAAAATCCAAAACCTAAAATTAATACTAACACAATCAAAATAACATACACTCTTTTCATTAAATATAAAATAATCAAGATATTATAAACCTTATGATTTTGCAAATAATAGTCTCAATCATTTTAGGACTTTTAGCAGGAACCCTAACAGGCTTAACCCCTGGAATTCACATCAATCTTTTAGCAATAATGCTTTTATCATTTTCATCAACATTACTTAATTTAACAACACCGATTATCTTAGCAATCTTCATAACCTCTATGGCAATCACTCACACTTTCATAGATTACATACCTTCTATTTTCTTAGGAGCTCCTGATGAAGACTCCTTTCTCTCAATCCTTCCCGGACACCAACTCTTGTTAAAAGGCAGAGCTTATTATGCAATAATTTTCACACTTTATGGAAGCCTAACCTCATTAATAATAATTTTAATTCTAACTCCTGCATTTATAAAAATCCTGCCAATAATCTATCCTTACATAATAAAAATAATGCCATTAATTTTAATATTAATTTCAGCACATCTTATAATAACAGAACCCAATTCCTCACTTCAAAAAAATTCAAAGCTCTGGGCATTAATCATCTTTGCACTTGCAGGATTTTTAGGATTAGCAACATTAAACTCCAACCTATCTCAACCCCTTCTTCCACTCTTAACAGGACTTTTTGGAGCAAGCAATTTAATAATAAGCATTAACCAAAAAACAAAAATCCCAAAACAAAAAATAGTCTCCTTAACAAAAATAAGACTAAAAAAAACATCAATAGCAAAATCAACCTTAGCCTCAGTTCTTGCAGCTCCTTTCACAGCTTTTCTTCCAGGACTTGGAGCATCTCAAGCAGCAATAATTGGAAAACAAGTTACAAACCTAAAAGACCAAAGAGAATTCCTTTTCCTACTTGGTGCAATAAATACAATTGTAATGGCCTTATCTTTCATTGCTCTTTATTCTATAAATAAAACAAGAACAGGCGCAGCAGTTGCAATCTCACAACTCCTTCCAAACATAACTTATCAAAATTTAATCTTAATCCTCTTCACAATAATGATTACAGGAATCTTAGCATTTCTACTAACAATTCAACTAGCAAAAATAACAGCAAAAAACATTCACAAAATAAAATACTCAAAACTCTCAATAACAATTCTAATAATACTCACATTCATTATCTTAGTTTTTTCAGACACAACAATAAAAGGAAAAATAATCTCATTAATAATCTTCACAACTTCAACTTCTTTAGGAATTTTCACAATATTAATCCAAACAAAAAGAATGCACTTGATGGGATGTTTGTTAATACCGACAATTTTATATTATTTGTTTTAAAATTATGGCACTAAGAATCTCAAAGGTTCTTTCAGCCGACAATTTTATATTATTTGTTTTAAATTGAGAAATAAAAATCTATCTTCAATCTTTTTTAATATTCCACTTACTTATCCACATTAAACCTAAAACAGCAATCAAAGTTATTAAAATTGCAGAAAAAAATTCTAAATAAATCGCACTTCCTTTTAATCCTAATAATTCAATTAAATTATCAATACTATTTTGAATAGGAGTTCTCCAAGAAAGTGCAATCAAAAAACCAAGAGCAGCACTAACAGCAACAACAACTTGTTTTTTAAATTCCTCTTTAAATCTCAAAGCAGAATCCTTAGCACCTTCATAAAATTTAATATGCAAACTCTTTTCAACTTCTTTTTTAACTGCCTTTTCAACTTCTTTAACTCCTTGCTCAACTTTTTTTTCTACTTCTTTATCAATCTGTTTTTGAATATCCTTAACAACTTTCTTACCCATTTCTTTCTCAATCTTAGTTTCAGTTTTAGAATCCATTATTAAAAAAACAAAAACAAAATTTATAAAATTAACTATTCTTCCCAGCAACTTAAACACAACTTATCTCTTGAAAACCCAATTGCCTCTTCAATCATCTCTACTGTTGCATATTCTAAACTATCTAATCCTCTTGAATCTCTAATATCTTCTAAACACATTCTTCTTGCAATACAATCTTCATCACGACTAGTAGATTTCCCAAAAATACATCTAGACATTAAAGGAGGACAAGCAATTCTTGCATGAACTTCTTTAGCCCCTTGCTCCCTTAATCTATTTGTTTGATTCTTTGTTTGAGTTCCTCTAACAATACTATCATCAACCAAAACAATTCTTTTTCCATCAACAGAACAATTAACAGGAATCAATTTAATATCTGCAATTTCCTGTTGAGATTCATTATCTCCTGGAGTAAAACTTCTACCAGCATAATCATATCTAATAAAAACTTCTTCATAAGAAATTCCTGAAGCAGCAGAATAACCTAATGCATGCCACCTTCCAGAATTAGGCACTGGTGAAACAATATCTGCATCTACTGAATATTTTTCAGCCAAACTTCTTCCAATAGATTTTCTAACCTCTGAAACACTTTTTCCATCAATAATAGAACTAGGATAAGCAGTATAAATCCATTCAAATGTTCCTAATTTTACTCTATCTCCTAAATCAAAAGTTTTCAAACTATGAACTCCTGCTTCATCTAAAAAAACAACTTCTCCAGGACTAACATCTCTTAAAAGTTTAAATCCAGGATTAATAAAAGAATTACTTTCAGAAGAAACTGCATAACTTTTTCCATTTTCTCCTTCTTTAAACCCTAAAACCAAGGGTTTTCTTCCAAAACCTCTAGCAGCATAAATTCCTTCCTTTGTCAAATTAACAACTGCAAAATCTCCCTCAATAAAATCCAATAATTTTTCTATTCCTTTTTCAAAACTAGGTTCACTTAAAACAACCTCAGTAACTAAATCACAATCATGAATCTGTTCAGGAAAATGACATCCTTCAAAAGTAGAACCATTTTTTAAAAGTAAATTTCTTAGTTGATTATTATTATAAATATTACCATCAAAAGTAAGAGTTCCTGATTGATATCTTGAAATACCTGAAACAGGTTCTCGTGTAACAGAAACAGAACCAATTCCTTGTCTTATATTTAATTTTCTTAAATCTTTCCTACTAAAATTTCTATCTAACAACCCCTTATGAGTTGTTCCTGAAATTTCATCGCCAACATAATAACATAAGCCACTATAATCCTGAGCCCGATGTTGCAAATAAAAAGTCCCTAAATAAAGTTCATCACCGCAATTAGACTCTGAAACAACACCAAATATTCCTGCCATTTTATCACCTCAAATTAAAAACAAAAAACTCTTTTTAAAGAAACATATAATCAAAAATATATTTTAAAATTCAAAACCACTTTTCCATACTTTCTTGTTTCTCAGTGTCTTTTCCAAAAATACCCTCAATATATCTCTTAGTTAATTGTAAATCTTGTTCAATATAAGCAGGAACATTATAGTTTCTAATTAAATCTAAACCAGGTTCAAGATATTTAACAATACTACCATAAGAAATTGTAAAAATCAGTTTAGGATTATGACAAACACTGCACTTACCATCCAAAGGAGGACGACGATAAATAGTATTACACTTTCCACACCTAAAACTCTGCTGACTAAACTTTCTTAAATTACCTTTCAAATCCCTCATAAAATGTCTATCAATAATCAATCTAGCAACATCATTTTCATCAACAGCTCTTAACTTTTCACATAATCTCATCTGAGCTTCAACCTTATCTTTCATTGTAGGCAAAGTTTTGTAAGAACTACAAACAGCCCCCCCATTAATATTATCAGTATTATGAGTAAAACCTGTTTTAACATAAGGGTCTTCATTTCTACCAATTCTTTGTTTAACCATTTCAATCTCAACTTCACTAGAATGAACCTTTTGCTCTGCTTTTTCATATAATTCCAAAGGATAATTATTTACTAACTCAAAATCTAAAATCTGATCATCAACTTCTTTTGCATAAATTTTTCCATTTAAAACCAAGGGAGCATCCTGAGTTCCTCCACGATGAGAAGGCAAAAACTTTCTAGAAAAATTAATCAAAACATCTAACAACAACATAATTGCAGCTTCATCTCCATCACAATCTCTTCTCATTGCAGCATGCAAATAAGCACTTCCTAATAATCCTTGAACTTTTGAAAAACCAATTATTCTAGAAATAACTCCTGCACAATTATGAGGTGCCATACAAACACACAACTTACCAATCAAATCATCACGAGTCTTAACATTAAAAAAAGGTTTTAATCCATAAACTTTAACCAACAATTCATCCATAAACTTACAAATATTTAAAAAAACATCATCTGCTTTTTCATCTCCAGCTTTTTCATTACAAGGCAACAAAATATCATGAGGCTTTAACTCTAAAATTTGATCATCTCTAATCAATTCATTTCCATTACAATCTTTATAATATCCTAACTCTTTCAATTTTTCAATACTCACTTCAATCTCCTTAGGTTTAAAATGACTAATTGGTAATTCAGTCATATCATATCTTATTGTACCATCTTTGTTAACACAAAGATTATGCTTTGCTCTTAAAATTCCTTTTTCTAAAATTTCTAAATTATGATCTTTAGAACTAGTTCCTCTAATCCCTTTAATTAAGACAGGAACTTCTACTTTCAACATTCCTAATCTTTCCTTAGCCTTATCAAAATAATGTTTTAAATCAATTCGCGTATTCTTAAATCTGTCTTTAGAATCATGATTACCGCAACCATTTTCATCAACTTCTTTATTACATAATCTGCAAAAATACTTTTTTTTATTTTTACCCCCACATGATTCACAAACAAAATAAATACTTTCTCTATTACACTTTTCACAATAATTAAATGGAAAATCTGCCTTAACACTTCCAACTTCTAATGCAGCATTCACACTTCTTAATCTTCCTCCTTCACTAGCAACAGGAAATAAAATATTTGGACTTCCAATTAATTTCCTTAATTTTGCTTTTTCAGGACGCCCCATTCTACTTCCAATAAATTCACCGAGTTTATCTTTAATCTTAAACCTACTTAATCTATTAACAATCTCTAAAACCTTATCTCCCTCTTTCTTTTTATTTTCAATATCAATATCATCAATCTCTTTTTTAACTTTTTCAAAATCAAAATTAAATTGAAGTTCTCCAGTATAATCTTTATCAAAACCAAGATTAATCAACAAAGCCTGAGTATCTATTTTATTTAAAACAACATTTTCAATTATAACATCATGTTCAACCCCTAACAATTCCAAGGCTCTTTTACCTACCTTAAATCTTTCTTTTTCAGAACTATTGTATGGAAAAAGTAACTTGTCATTATTAATTCTAGAATGCTGAAACCAATCAACAAACCCTAAAAAAGAATCATAATCAATCTGATTCCAATAATAAATATACTGAGGATAAAGAGCAACATTAAATTTCTCAGATAATTCAATAGCTTCATCTAACTTAATATTAAAACAATCAACAACTTTCCAATTTTTAGATTTTAATTCTAAATCCCACCATTCTTCAACATAACCCGGTTTAATCAACATTGCATTTCTATTAATAACATCTCCTAATGGAAATAATATATCTCCTAAATAAATAACCTCTTCAATTTCACTGTACAACATTTTAGTTTCATCATAATCTTTCATCTTTCTAACACTTCCATCTTTAAATTTAACAATAGGCCCATCAATTTCATCACAAGGAGTAGTTACACAACCTTTTGTTGGTTTTTCTATTTTTAATTGAGTTCCTGTTGCAATAAAATCATCTGTAACTGCCATTGTAGCTGGATGAACACTTACTGCTGAAAACCCTGCAACCCTACTTCTACCATATCTAAATCTAAAGCCTTTTCCAGGATGTCCAAAAACAGGCCTGCCTGCAACCAAATCTTTAATATAAGTAGGACTATCTCCTCCTTTAGATTTTCCAGTAGTTTGTTTTTCATGCAATTCAACATATTCATCTAACCACTCCCAATCCTTAACTTCAAATCCACTATTTTGAACTTTTTTTAACAATCTCAATCCTTTAGGTGCTTTTTGAGCCAACCCTTCTGCAGAAACAAGACAAAAACCTCCTCTAATAAAATTAGTTTCAACTCTTGCTAAATCTTTATAATTTGAAACTTCTCTACTTTCAGTAGGTTCTCCACAAATTTGAATAGGAAGATTTTTTGCAATAAACATTGCTTCTCCTTCAGTAGGACAATATTGTAAATTAGTAACTCTTTCATGATAATCATACAACTCTGTAACAAATCTCTTACATTCCTCCTCTGTAGGATCATACCGAGCATAACCAAACAACTGCCGAATATAATCAATCAAACTCAAAACAACACAACTCGCAGTAGTACCTGCACTTCGAATAGGTCCTGAAAAAAAAGCCTTAATATATTTCTCACCCTTCATAGTAGTGCCTTCTCTTATTTCAGTAAAACCTTCGATAGGACTACTAACAACTCCTAAAGTAGTATAAGCAAAACCCACTCTAATTCCAGCATCCATTGCCTGCAACTTATCATCAAACTTACAATATTTCTCCTTGGCAATTTCTTCTGCAATTCCAAAACTAACCTGTGGTTCCAAAGCACCATATTCTTTTTCCAATTCCAACAACCTATTAATAACATCATCATTATCTAATTGAGGATAAATAGTTGAAATTAATCTAATAACTTTTGCAGCCATTGTCAAAGCCAAAGGAACCTCAACATTATCAACAGGGTCCAATCCTTTACTTCTAGCTTGCTTAGCAACAAAATAATTTTTTTCAATTTCCTTGCCTAAATCTTCAAAATATAATTCTGTTTCAGGTTCAAATCCTGATTTTGGATTAGTCATTTTCTCCTCCTTGTTTCTTCAACATGTTTTAAAATCTCTTTCCAATTATAAACTCTTTTAACACCTTCAACAAAATCACCTTGATTCCAAGGCTTATCAAACAATGAAACACTAACACCTTTTTCAGCAACAGAATTAGCATAATCTAAACAATCTTCAATATAATGCTCAACACCTTCTTCAACACAAATTTCTGCTTTAGTTTTTCTTCCATTTTGAGAAAAATCTCCACTAAAAAATAAACAAGCAATATCTTTTTTTAATCTTGATGTAATTAATGCATTTGTTTTAGGTTTATATCTTTCAGATCTTGATGTAATAAAAATTAATCTATCTTTTGAATCTAATAATCTTAATCCTTCCTCAGCACCTTCGACAAAAGGAATATTTTCAAAATATTCAGATTCATAAAACCTATCTACAAATTCAATAGCTTCTTGTTTAGTTCTACCAATTCCTACTGTCCACAAACGAAAATCAGTCATATCTTTCAAAGTATAACTAGTTCCTTGACTTGGATTAAAAAATTTCAAAAAACTTGAAAACCATTGCACAACAACATCATCTAAATCACATCCTATTTTCATTTCCAGATCCTCCTTTCCATTCTTCAACTTTATCTCTATTCAACAATCTATCCAACATCAACAATTCATCATAAATTCCTTCAATTAAATCATAATTTTTAGCTTCTTCTAATGAAACCCAAGCATAATCTATACTTTCTTCATTTAAAACAACCTCTCCAAAATCATAATAAGCATATAAACTTATAACAATCACAGGAATATCTTTTTTCAAAAAACTAAGACTAGTTAAATAACCTAAATTCTTAATTTCTAATCCAACTTCTTCTTTAATTTCTCTTTTTAAAACATTTTCCAAAACATTATACCAATGAACACTCGTATCTCTTGGCTTGCTAAGATAATCATGTATTTCTAATTTACCTCCTGGAACAGTCCACTTTCCTGCAAAAGGTTCTTTTTTCAAAGACCTTCTAACAATTAGATATTTTCCATCTTTAATCACAATTCCTGTAACTGCAACATGATGTAATTTATCATCCATCTTCAACCTCCTTAACATCAACACACTCTTCTTCATCACTAAAATCCAAAATCTTAATAGCCCCACTTTGTAAATTCAATAAAGGAACCTTGCAAGGGTCTGGTTGATTACCTACTTTCTCTTCAAACGCAGTCATAGATTGCCAACAAGAATTACTAATTATTAAAACATTATTATAACTATCAATATCAGTTTTATGTAAATCTCCTGTAGTTATAATATCTGGAACCTCTCTAATCAACATAGAATCTTCATCCCGATTAGGAATATAAGTTGTAACTCCATGAGAAGGTGCTAAATGTCTTCTTAATAATAAATGTTTTACAACCTTTGCAGGAGTAGAATGAGCATTACTTAATCTCAATTCCTCAATCTCACTAATAATTCCATGCATACTCGCTCCATGATACATTAAAACCTTAATTCCTTTTTTATTTTCAGTACCTTCAATCTCAATCAGACTAGGATTACTAACTAAATGTAAATTATCAAATTTTTGTAAAGGTTCTGCAAAATCTGCTCCAATTGGAGGTTGAGGTTCTGCAACTCTAACAGCATCATGTTGCCCTGCACATTGGATTATACTTATAGATTTAGGAATCTTCTCATAAAACTCTGCTAATTTTTCATATTGCTCTTTAATATCTTTAATAACTAAAT
>Ga0265595_1001355_pt1 | contig 18963 bp, 22 predicted proteins | sample saktaG_15_FD_190148 | JGI IMG/M metagenome (GOLD analysis project Ga0265595, IMG submission 190148) | Saline water microbial communities from Sakinaw Lake, British Columbia, Canada - sak_2013_06_06_50m | ecosystem: Environmental > Aquatic > Non-marine Saline and Alkaline > Saline ... | reverse complement strand
TGAAGGAATTCTGGTACAACGGAGCCTGCTGCAAGCCCGGTTGCACCTCTTTTCCCCAAACCCCCAGGAACGAGAGGTCATAATTCGCAAAAACGCGGAACAGGGCCCGGAATTTACAAAGGTTTGCCGACGGGAATAATTGAGGTCATATTTAGCCACGTTTGGATGGCAGAAGCCAGGGCAGGATGGAGTTGGATATGTTTGGGTTTTTCCAGGGTATGGGATTTGAAGTTTGGATCTCAGTTCTGGAGCTTGACAACGGTTCCGGTACCAACCCGGTCCCGGGTCCACCCAATCAGTACAAGCCCGGCCCCGCTCCACCGCAGCCCGTTAATACGATCCGCTTCCATATTCCGGTGAGATATCATTATGCCCGTTGTTATCCTCAAGATGAAAAAAGGCCCGTCGGTTGAACAGAAACGCAAAATTGTCAAGGAGTTCACCGGCATCCTTGTCCGTACGCTGAAAGTCGAGCCCGGACTCGTCACAATCATGATTGATGAGCACGAACCGGAGAATATCGGAAAAGCAGGGAAACTCCGGTGCGATCCGTAACCTTATGGTCCTGATCGTATCGAAAAAAGCCTGAAAAAAATTAAGGTTTTCTGCCCTTCCTGCGCTCTTCAAAGGGGATATCGCTGCTCTTTTGCAGTAGGGAGCTGTCCTGCTTCTGCAGAGCGGAATCGCCATTCATACTGCCATCGATCCGGGCGTCACTGCTTTTTCCTGTTTCCTCTCCGGAAGTGGTGTGCCGTTTTCCGGTAAACGCGTACCGGCTTCGTCCCGCCGCGGGCTGCATCCCCCTGCCGGCATCCGGCCGGACCGCCTGCGGCTCTTCATCCCTTTCGTTCTGCCGCCGTTCCGTAAACATCAGGAACTGTAAAAACGCTTCGGGCTCCCGGAACAGCGAGGCGCCAATTCCTTCAAAGGTGATCGTCCGGTCTATATCGCCATACCACCCTCCCTTCCGTTCAGTAATTGCATCGTTGCCGGGCTCGAATACATATACATGTTCGATCTCCCCGTGGCGCCCCCACCCGGTTTCTGAAATCCCCGTGCTTTCAAAGGTGAATGTCTTACCAACAGCCCCGTAATCCCCGCCTTCACGCACGACAATCCTCCGGCCGCCATCCTCGTACCGGAATGTCCGCGGGGACTGCCCGAACGAGAACGTCTCTTCGAGCATCCCGTTCCGGTCGAACATAAACCGCCGCAGGATCTTTTCCTGACGCAGGGGGTCGCGTTCCGTCATCATATCCGATGAAGGATCAAAAAGATAGAGTCTTTTCAACACCCTGTTGCTGTCGTAAACACGAACCCCGTCACGGCTGTACTGGTAGAATCCTGTGATCCTTCCTCCCCGTGCTCCCGCGTATTCGGTAATGACTGGTTCTGTCATGGTAGCTGTACCCTCCAGTACACACTGATTGTGTTACGTTATTTTTTTTAAAGAAATAGTTTGTTGTGCCCGGTATCGTGCAGCAAGACAGGAAACAGGATCCATATGATACAAAAAAGTAACAAGAGTAACATTCATTCACAAAGGCAGTGAATATGTACGATAATATGTCAGACGAATCTTCTGCGACGGAATCCGGGCATCTCGAACCGGTCTCCGGCAGGACACTCTACCTTGCAAAATGGAGCACCCGTTTCTGGGCATGGCTGATCGATATCATCCTTATCATTCTTTTTTTAAATATCGTCAGGGGACTGCTGCAGCCAATCTGGCCGATACACCAGATCCTTGATTATCAGAACTGGAATCCCTTCGAAGTGGGGTTCCAGACCCTGTTCTTCTTCTTATACTGGGCAATTTCTGAAGGATATTGCGGGCAGTCCATTGGAAAAATGGTTATGAATATCAAGGTTGTGAAACGCGACGGAACAAAAATAAAATTCGGGTCTGCGGCACTCGAGAGCCTTGGTAAGGCAATCCTCCTCCCGATAGACTGCCTGATCGGCTGGTTCGGGATGCCAGGTACAAAATTACGGCTCTTCAACCGCATCTCGGGCACTATCGTCATCAAGACCGATTACCGTGAGCCTGATGGCATTGTGTACGTTAAGGAGAAGGAGTGATTGGCTGGCAGTCATTAAGAAAAATGTCTGGAAGGAACCTCTTTTCACGAACATTCTCATTACTTTTATTACGGATTTTGTATCATGGGAAAAGTCTGTCGTGACAGCAATGTCAGGGCAGAGCCGAGAAAATTCTCTGTAAGATAATTTTTGACATGCTGCAAGGAGCAGGCAATGTGCATCGGCCGGAACCTGCCCCGGTGTTACCACTTGTTTTATTCAGGTACCATAACCATGCCATCAATGCCCCAAAAGAACGATGCCAAAAAGAGAATCCGGAATGCTGGAGCACAGGTTTATGGGGGCTGTCGTTGAATAGAATCACCGTGGTGAGATCCTGGCAGATCTTGAATCGCTCTATAAAAAAGTGGATGGACGGATCCTGATCGAGATCAAGCTCGCCTCGGTCATGCAGCTCTTTAATTCATTTGATCCGGCCCCGTTTCATGAAAAAGAGCTGGATTCTGCTGCTGAGCACTACATCATTGACACCGTCAAGGATTTTCCTTCAAAGACCCGGTTCAAGATCATCATATACCTGCCTTCGGAACTTGCAAACAGCGACCGGGGCCGATCGCTCGGGCAGGCAGTCCAGAACCATTTTGAGTACAAGATGCTTGTAGCCGACCGGAAATTCCGCCAGCATTTCAAACATGGGAGGATCAGCCTGCTGATCGGGCTTTCGTTTCTTGCAGTTGCCCTCGTAGGAAGGCAGATGGTGTCGCACCTTCACGACCAGTTTTTCGCCCAGCTGTTCGCAGACGCACTCTTGGTCATCGGGTGGGCCGCGATGTGGGAGCCGGTTACGGTACTCCTCTATGAGCTCTGGCCGATTATGCAGACGAAAAATATCTACTTGAGGATCAGCAGGATGGAGATTGAAGTACTCCCGTCTCCCTGAACCTCTCATCAACTGAGGTGGGTTTTCATCCAATCCGGTGGATCTTTTTAAGATATGAGACCGTTTTCCGCGTGCTGTCATGAGGTTTGCGGGTTTCGTTTTCCGGGTCGCGTTCAGACCTCAACCCCGCAAAGATATGAGAAACTGCTTTTCCATGGGACGGGCTATACCCGCCTTCAAGCACAAGGGCAAGCGGGATACCGGTGGACACCGCCAGCATACGGGTCAGGATTTCAAGATCATGGGGCTGGACGTCCATCATACCGAGCGGATCATCAAAGAGAATGTCCTGACCTGCGGAAACGATGATCGCATCCGGATTAAACCGAGTGAGAGCCGGAATAAAAACCTCGGAAAAAACATACGCATAGTCGGCGATGGTTGCACCGGCATTGAGCGGAGCATTGATGGTAAATCCGGCGCCCTCTCCGCTTCCGGTCTCTGCAAGACTTCCAGAACCGGGGAACGCATCACCATGATGGACAGAACAGTAGAGTACCCGGTTACTGGAAGCAAATGCATGCTGGGTGCCGTTGCCATGATGATAGTCCCAATCCACAATCGCGACACGATCAGTTTTTTCTAACGCACTTACAGCAGCAACTGCGGCATTGTTTACGAGGCAGAATCCCATAGCATGATTATATTCTGCATGATGACCGGGAGGGCGCACCAGCGCAAAACAGTGCTCGCCTGAAAGGGACCGCTCAACTGCAGCAATTGCGCTCCCGGCTGCGAGGGCTGCAACCTCAAATGAATGCCGGGTGATATAGGTATCCGGATCAAGGAATTTTACTGTCGTTGTGCTTGAACACTGTTCCTGCAGCATCGTGAGATACGATGGGAAGTGGACGCGTCTGAGATCCTCGATCGAACATGCCTGCGGGGGATATACCGGACACCGGGGGGGAAGGCCGCTGCATGCAGTGATGAGCCGCGCATTGGATTCAGGGTGCCCGGTCAGGTCATGGGCAGAGAACTGCATCCCCGTGATCGCAGAGCAGCGCATGGTCGTTCAAACAGTCCATACCCCCGGGTGCTAATAAAACGTTCCGTTTAAAAAACCAGTCTTTGACCGTGGGATATCAATCCGACGGTATCTTCCCACCCTGCTGATTATATTTTACACCGTCCATAAATTAAAATATTGACTACATGCCATATTGAATGAGTGACATCCGGAGCCTTCTGATGCCGTCATTTGGATTTTTCCGTATAAGAAAGCCTGATATCACCATGATGAAGGAAGCCCATGACATCAACGGCCTGATCTCATTGCTCGACCATGGAAATTTTGACATCCAGTGGCGCGCCGCAGATGCGCTGACCTGCACTATTCAAAAGGATTACGATTTATTTTGATTTTTATTCTGGTCCAACTGTTTCTGGCACGTATCGCAGAACATTTTTTTCTTGCAGTCAAGTTCATCGAGCGTGTTGGGACGGAACATGATGCATTCCGGTACCGTGCAGTGATCGAGCCCGAACAGGTGCCCGATTTCGTGCGCCCCTTCCTTCGCGAGCCGGTCGATCAGGTCATCGTCATGTGCCGGCTTCCCGTAGTACTCATTTCCCAGCCGGGCACCCGAGACCACTGCCGCGCCGACCGATTCCCGTGCCAGCCCGAACACAAAACGGTGGTCGTCCCTGAAGAGGTCCTGGGATATGACAAGAAGTACCGGGCCAATCATATTATGACGGTGCTTGTATGCCTGGACGCTGTCAAGCAGTACTGGTGCATTAATCTGCTTACGTACCTGATCATAGCCCATCATGCGGACGGGATTATCGCTGATGCTTGCCCGGACACCGAGCATAGCGGATATTGTTCGTGCAACCGGCAGCTGAAACCCTGCCGGGGCAGCAGAATCCCAAAAAATATGGATAGGCATTGCTATAATTTGTTTAAAATGGGCGAGTATAAACATATTGAGGCATGCGTCGGGACATACATTGCCGCGCATTACGATTTCGCAGTGGAGATCGGGATCGGGCGGAATACAACAGCCGCGGAAATAATTTACCATGCCGACAAGAGTATCCGTTGTACCGATATTAAAAAAATGATTTCAGATAGTGATCTGGTTGTTATTGCCGATGACGTTTTTGAACCCGACAAGAGGGTATATGAGGGGGCAGACGTCATCTATGCGATCCGCCCGGCAATAGAGATGATCCCGCCTATGGTCTCCCTCGCGAAGCGCATCAATGCTGACCTCCTTGTGTACCATCTCGGGTTCGAACTCTACGGCGATGGCGGGGATACGGTGGACTGCGGCGTGCTGCTCCACCGTTATCATACGCGTCAGAACCCTTCAAAAAGGGTAACCTGATGCTGGGAGGGCGGTTTCTTATCAGGATTTTTTTGCGATGAGGGGGGCTCTTCGGACTGCGGCGGCTCTGCCTGCGGGACCTTTTTTGCCTTTAACTCTTTTTCTTTGAGTTTTTCCAGTTCCCGCATCTCGAGTGCCACTTTTTTTACAATTTCCTGTGATTTTGCCTTATCATTCAAAAAAAAGTTCAGCGATTCAGCGTCCATCGACAGTGCTTTTGTGAACGCGACAGGATTGTTTTCTACAAGCTGTGAGATGATGCCAAGATACTCTTCACGGAGTGTTATTTGCGGGACCTGCATCATCCCCGCAATTTTGTTCAGGAGGGCTGAACGGATTGCTTTTTGCTTTTTTGCACTCGCCATCTTCCGCCACCGCGCGGGGGGCATGATCCGGGTATGAACCCCTTCTCCTGCTGCCATGTCGGCAACCCCCAGCAGCATCACGGCATTCGCATACCGCCAGAGGGTATGGTACTGCCGTCGGTAGGTGTACCCGAGATATTCGTCAGCCCGTGCAAGGTGCCGGTACGCTCCCCGCAGGGCTGTATCCCCCACAAGCAGGTTGATATTGCCCTCGATCCACTGCTCGATCGTTTCCGGGGAATCGTCCACTTCGCGGGAGAGCCTGAGCAGGTCTTCATCCCTGGCTTTTGATGCCATGGCAGAGATAAGGGAAAAAATCGAGATCCGTTCGTCCTTCTGCGAGGTGTGCACCTGTGTATCATCGAGACGCTGCCTCCCGATAGCGGCAGCATAGAGAATGTTGACTGCAGACCTCACATCCCCTTCCGCGCTCTCCGCGATCTGCCGGACTGCAGCGTCTGTGCATTCGACCTTCTCCGCAGCGCAGATATACTTAAGATGAGGGGCTATCGTTCGGGCGGGGAGCGCTTTGAACTGCACCGGTTCGCACCGGAGCCTGATCTCAGGGGAGATCCCGTAGAGATCGTTTGCGATCAGGATCATCGGCTGGCGGGCTGATTTGATAATTTCAAGAATGGCGCGGGCACCGCCACGGTCCGCAGTCCCCTGGAGGTTGTCTGCCTCGTCAAGGATTACCAGTTTCCGTGCAGCGCCGGTCAGGCTTGCCGTTGTGCTCCCGCCGCCCGCAATTTTATCGATGACCGCCGCCGTCCGCTGGTCGCTCGCGTTCAGCTCGATTGCCTCCCAGCCCATGTCGTTTGCGAGCGCGTGTGCACAGGAAGTCTTGCCAATACCGGGCTTTCCGTAGATCAGGAGCGGTTTTGACTGCCGCGTCCAGTCCCGTGCCCACTGTGCGATCTGCTGGAGCGCACTGTTATTGCCGACAATATCTGAAAGGCGCACGGGACGGTATTTCTCAGCCCAGTCCATACCAACACGTTGACCGTATATCAAATAAATTATGTCTGATGAGCTTCCAATACCATACACGCGATCCTAAAAAAGATTATGCCGGGAATAAAGGGTGATGTCGTGGAAAAGATCTGCTCCACAGAAATAATTGCAAACGTGGTCAGGGAATATGAAGGCGTCAGGAGGAAGCATGCCATCGGTGAGATGGTGAATGCCTTAAAAATCGACGCTCCCCACGTCATCGCATCGTTTGGGGAGGATGCAGCCGTCATCGAGCATCACGGGGAGGCGCTGCTGCTTGCGGCAGATGGCATCTGGAGCCGGCTGATGGAGGCAGACCCGTACTGGGCTGGGTATTGCTCGGTGCTCGTGAATATCCATGACATTGCCGCCATGGGGGGACGCCCGCTTGCGATGGTCGATGTCTTTTCCATCACAAAAGAGAGCACCATCCACGAGCAGGTGGTCAAGGGGATGCACGATGCATCGCTGCAGTTCGGTGTCCCTATCGTAGGGGGGCACCTGCACCCGGACGCGCCGAACAGCGTGATCGATGTCTCGATCCTCGGTTGTGCACGGCTTGACGCGATCATCTACAGCCATACCGCAGAAGACGGGGACATCGTGGTGGCGGCAATCGACCTCTCCGGCAGGGTCCACCCGTCGTGCGTGCTCAACTGGGACTCGGTCACGATGAAGTCTGCGGCTGTGGTCAGGGCACAGATCGCCCTGCTGGAGCAGGTCGGGAGAGACCACCTGGTGACTGCCGGCAAGGATATCAGCAACCCGGGCCTCATCGGCACGCTCGGCATGTTGCTCGAAGTGAGTGGGAAGGGGGCGAGAATCGACCTCGGCCTTATCCCAAAACCTGACCTCGCTGCAAACAATATGACGTTTGAACAGTGGGTCAGGATGTATCCCGGCATGGGTTTTGTGCTGACGGTAAAAGAGAGAAACGTACCTGAACTTATCCGGCGCTTTGCCGTGGTCGGGATGGCTGCAATGGCGATTGGGACCGTGGATACGACAAAAAAACTGCGGATCTGCTACCAAGGGGACGAGACTCAGGTATTTGATTTTATCAAGAACGGGATCATGCACCTGTTCTCTGAAGACCTCCCATGTCACCTGAAGTAAAACGCATCGGTATCGGGATCGGTAACGACGCAGGAAAAGTTCTTGCGAGCGCACACGCCGTTGCCGGCAGGGTACACGTCATTTGCTACTGCCGGCCATCCACCGTTGACCGGAAATCTGTGTCAGCAGGTCAGGTGACGATCGCCGAGCACAACGAGCCGGAAGAAGCGTTGATCGCTGACCTGATGGCAGGCACCATCGATGCAGCCGTCAGGGGGACGCTCCCGTCAAATTCCACTCTCAAAGCATTAAAAAGGAGCTCCGGCGCCGACCATCTTGAACGCATCGCGCTTCTCGAAACGGTCAATGGAAAAAAGTTCCTGCTTGCCCCGGTAGGCGTAGACGAAGGCTGGACGGTGCAGGAGAAACTGGCGCTGATAAAAAAAGCAAAAAATATTGCACAGCGTTTCGGGCTTTCGCAGGAAGTAGGCATCCTCTCCGGGGGGAGGTTCGGGGATGTTGGCAGGCACCCGCAGGTCGATGCGAGCATGGCTGACGCAGAGCTCGTTGCCCGGTTAAGTAAAGCCCGCCACTATGAGATCCTGATCGAAGATGCAATCGATCAGTGCGGGATCATTATCGCACCGGATGGCATCTCTGGCAATTTAATCTTCAGGACGCTCGTATTTCTCGGAGGCGGGCACGGGCATGGCGCGCCTGTGCTAAATATCGATAAAATATTCGTGGATACTTCGCGCGCCTCTCCAGATTACACCAATGCGCTATTGCTTGCAGCATCTTTGTTGGATTAATTAAAATCGATTAAATTCAATATTTTTAAAAATTGCCCGATTTAATCGAATTTAAAAATATTCTGCGAAATTCTGCCGCTCGATTTCAGTTACCGTTGCACCACGCCGTCCGATGCTCCATTGGAGGATAAATTGAGGCTTTTTTACAGAAAGTATTTATATATATCGATATACTTATATTTTGAGGTACGAAACATGGCAGATTTACCCATCGCCGCAGTTGTAAGGATTGCAAAGAAGAATGGTGCAGAGAGAGTCGGCAGTGACGCAGCAGAAGCCCTTGTCGTAAAGGCAGAAAAATACATTGCCCAGCTGACCAAGGAATCCAACAAGCTGGCAGAACACGCCGGAAGAAAGACGATCAAGAAAGAAGACGTTGATCTTGCAGCAAAGTCATAATATCAACTCTTTTTTCTCTAAAAACAAAGATTTAGAATTTTCCCTTTGTGCTTGGCACGCCTTTCTTCCCACTTGGCGCAACCGCCTGAGCCAGCGCGATCCCGAACGCCTTGAAGACCGCCTCGCACTGGTGGTGGTCGTTTCTCCCTGAGAATGCGATGTGGGCGGTGATCCCGGCCTTTGTGCAGAGAGTGTAGAAGAAGTGCTCGAAGATATCGCTCTGGATACCGCCGACAGATGCACCGTTAAACTCACCCTCATACACAAGGTATCCCCGGCCTCCGCAGTCCAGCGCCACCTGCGCGATCGATTCGTCCATCGGGATGATCGCATGGGCGAAGCGACGGATCCCTTTTCCGTCGCCAATCGCCTGCTTTATTGCGTCGCCGAGCACGATGCCGGTATCCTCGACCGTGTGGTGGCAGTCGACGAGAAGGTCCCCGACAACCCTGCAATCAAGGTCAAACCCGCCATGCTTTGCCATCGCATGGAGCATGTGGTCGAAAAACGGGATACCTGTTTTTATCGTACCGTTCCCCATACCATCGATAGTAAGTTTTACAACAATTTCTGTTTCCTTTGTCGATCGGTTCAGTTCTATCTTTTTCATCTGCAAACCTCCAGAGCCGTTTTTAACGTGATCTTTTTACTGTAGAGCGCCGAGCCCAGCACTGCCCCGTATGCACCGGCCTCTTTAAGCCCGACAATGTCCTGCGCGGTGGACACTCCTCCAGCTACGGTGACGGGGAGCTTTGTCCGGCTAATCAACTCTTTGACCGGCCCAAACCTGACTCCCTGCTGGAGCCCTTCAATATCCACATTGGTGTAAAGAAGGGACCCGGCACCCTGCGATTCGAACCGTTCCACCCAAGTAAGGACGTCGCCCTTGGTCTTCTGCCATCCTTCAACGGCGATCTGCCCCCCTTTTGCATCCACGCCCGCCATGATACGATCGCTCCCGAACTCTTCCGCGAGCAGCCGGATGCTCTCCGGCTCCCGGGTGGCAAGGGTGGAGATGATGATCCGGGAAACGCCGGTCGAGAGCCAGATTGCCCCGTCTTTGACTGACCGTATCCCTCCCCCCAGCTCAATCTCGACACCGGTCTTTTTGATAAGATCGCGGATCAATCCCACATTTTTTGTTGCGTTCCCAAACGCCCCGTCAAGGTTGACCACGTGGAGTGCGTCCGCCCCTTCATCGATCCAGCGGCTGGCGCACCGGGCCGGGTCACCGTATACGGTTGCAGTTTCGCGTCTGCCCTGCACCAGCTGGACACACTGCCCGTCAAGAATATCTACCGCAGGGAATATTTTCATAATGTTCAGCGGATCATCCGTTGGATCGACATGACAAGGATATCCTTTGCACCGGCACGCCTGAGCGCATTGATGAGCGCATAGACTCGCTCCTCGTTTACAACCGCGTGCACGGCAACGAGGTCTTCAGCCGATGCAACGTCCATGACCGTCGGGCCGGAAAGACCAGGCAGCACGTTCCTGATGGTATCAAGCGAGGACCGTTTCACGTTCATCATCAGGTAGCACTGCCCGCGTGCCCGCACAACACTCTCGAGGGCAAGCTGTATCTCGTCGATTTTCTCCTTTTTTGTCTGGAGGGATTTTTTGTTCGCAATGAGGTGGGTGCTGGTCTTCAGGACATCGGCGATGACCCGCAGCCGGTTGGTCTTTAACGTAGTCCCGGAACTGGAGAGATCGACAATCGCATCGGCGATGCCAAGATGGGGTGTCGCCTCGCAGGCTCCTCCAACAAGGACGATATTGACAGAAACCCCAAGTTGCCTGAAAAAATCCCTGGTTATGACGGGAAACTCTGTGGCAACCTTTGCACCTTCCAAGTCACTTGCCGAGCTGATGCTGGAATCCTCACGGGCTGCAAGGACGAGTTTTGCTCTCCCGATCTGGAGGTCGAGAAGATCTTTGACATCAGATCCCCGTTCCAGCACCATATCACGGCCGGTAATCCCGAGGTCCGCTGCTCCGGTTGCGACATATTCAGGAATATCTGCGGGGCGGGCAAACAGGATCTCAACATGGGGATCGAGTGTCTTTGTTATCAGGCGGCGCTCACTCCCGGCTTCAGGAAGGTGAAGCCCGCTTTTTTCCACCAGCTCCATGATCGGTGCTGCAATCCTCCCTTTGTTCGGTATCGCAAGCCGGACGATAGGGGAAAAAGAGGAAGGGTCCGGTGTGGCCGTTTTTTTTATGCCGGCCTTTTCCTTTTTTTTATCAGAAGGTCTTGAGCTCACCGCGGATTACCTTCTCTGTAATATCGGTCACATTCTCTAGCCAGCAATCGATAATGCCCTCGACTTCGCCTTTGATTGCCTGCATTTTGACCCCAGGCTTTGGCAGTACCTGGGCGCTTGCCACCAGCGGGCGATCAATGGGCTGGCCTATCTGGGAGAGGAGGCGGATATACATCTCGTCGATACCCTCAACATCACGAACGCAGTCGTTTGCCATCTGGGTCGAGAGGAGGTTGTAGATCTTGCCGATATGGTTGATCGGGTTCTTCCCACTCGTCGCCTCCATGCTCATCGGGCGGTTGGGGGTGATCAGCCCGTTGCACCGGTTGCCGCGTCCCACGGAACCGTCGTCGCCCATCTCGGCTGAAGTTCCGGTAACGGTCAGGTAAACACTCCCATTTTTGATATCGTCACCGGTATTCATATGGACAACGACTTTACGTTTGGTCTGCCTCTGGGCGATTTTGGCAATCTGCTCTTTTAAGAGGGCCATGTACTCGGAATACTGTTCGATATCAGTACAGTACTTGTCGACAACCGCACAGGCGATTGTCAGCACAATCGTGTTCCCGTCACGCAGGCCCATGATCTTGATGTCCTGCCCGATCGCCGGGTGTTTCGGGCGCAGTTTCTCATCAATGTGGTCACTGACCGCCATGACGATGTTCTCGACATCGGAGAACGGGGCGTGGCCGACGCCGAACGAGGTGTCGTTTGCCCGCGGGATTTTACTGGTATGGGGCTTGAACACGTCACGGAGATCGGTCGAACCCGTCCCGAGCCGGCAGTCCATAATGACATCACGGTCGAGGTTTAACATCTTGAAATTCGTGCGGAAATAATCCCGCGCTGCTTCTACCGCAATCGCATCTGCTGCGATTGCCTCGTTGTTGAACATCTTGGTTGCCCGGCCATCAATCAAGAGGAAGATCGGGCGAAGCACTTTGCCCCCTCCGAACTTCGGGCTGGATTCTCCAGCGACCACTTCACCCTGGTCGGTATTGTGGTGAAGGACTGCCCCAAACTCCTTGAGGTATTCCCTGCAGAGCGCCCTGCTGATTGATTCTGCGATCCCATCTGCGATGCTGTCGGGGTGTCCGAGACATTTCCGTTCAACAACCTCAATCTGCTGCTTTTCCAGCGGGATCTGGTTCAGTGCTTCGATTTTGATATTTCTTTTCATCAGATTCCTCGGCCCTCTCAATAATTCGTACAAATAAAGGGATTGGATGTATTATAACAATTATCTTCTGACACTGATTAAGTATAAACGCCCTTTTGTGTATTTATTTAAAAAAAAGACCCCGGATTTAAATTACCTTCGCAAAAATTTATGCAGTATCGTCATTTCACTTCCCTTAGGAGCCTTTTTAGCGGGGGGTTTTGCCGGGGGCCGTTCGGGTTTTTCCTCGTCGTGATCGTCCTCAATTTTCCGGACCTTCTTTTCATGGGAGGGTTTTGCCTCGTGCGCAGGCTTGTGATACCCGAGTTTGGAGCCGCAGCCGGGGCAGAAATTCGCTGCCGCGGGAAGTTTTTTCCCACAGTTCTGGCAGAAGATCGGCCCCTCCACTTCCTCTTCCTGTGCGGGTTCCTCGTTCCCGATTGATTCTTTTCTGCGCTCAGGGACAGGGAAGACTTCAGGTTCCGGGCGGATTTTTTTCTGCGGTTTGGGCAAAGACTGTTTCACCGGCTGGACGGATGGCTGTCGAACAGGCTGCATCGCCGTTTTCATGGCGCTTTTCATCGCCGACTGCACTTCAACCTTCTTGACCGGCTGGGCAATTGGAGGACTCGTAGGAGGGATCTCCCGGTAGGCAACCGGTTGGGGTGACACCCTGCGGAACGGTTGTTCAGTAGCCCGGACCTCCGGGCGTCGTTGTACAGGTTCCTGTGGCTCCTCCTCTATTGGGGCATGGTACATGGACAGAAGCCGTTTTACCGGGGGTTGTCGTTCATAGTCCTTAACCGGCTTCTTTGCGGGGTGGAGTTCCTGCCGCACCAGTGCCGGTTTTGTCACCCGTGCAGGTGCAGGTTGGTCTTCAGGTATCTCTTCTACCTCTTCGGGTTCCGGTTCCGGCACCTTTTGAGCAGGGGCCTTCTTGTGGTTTTTTGGCTGGGGCTGCTCGTTTAAGAGGGTGATCCATTCATCGATCTCCGTAGACCTGTCGATCCCATTCTGTGCAAACACCAGTTTCATCGTCTTGATCTCATCGTCCACAGAGCGGATTGAGAGCACGAGCACCGGGTCTGAAGCCTCGGAAAATTCAACGATGCTTCCGGTGATGGTTTCAAGAGGGATGTCCTTTGCCGTGACCTTGAGCTTCTTTTCCTGAGTATCGATTAAAAATATCCGCCGGTCGGTAAGGTATGCATGGAAAAAGAACTTTTTTACCGATATATTGAGGGATCCGATCTGCACCTGCTCACCGGGCTGGAGGTACGCGGAGAGCCCACCTTCCTCCTCGTCCTCCCCGTCTGATTCAGGTTCCCCGTTCCTGGATTTTTTTGCTGGCGGCGCGTTCTTTGGCGCAATGCCTCCAGTATCCGCCCTGCCACCCTTTTGCAGCGGCGTCCCCTTTTTCGGGGGTATCTTTCCCCCGCAGTACCCGCAGATGACCGTAGTATCCCGGACTTCAATTCCACAGTGAGGGCATTTCATCGATTCACTCCAGTGTACCCAAAGTAGGTAACTATAATGTTCTCATGACATAAGAAAAATTCTCTGATCACCCCATCACGTACCGTAATTCCCTGCCCAGGGGGTATCTGAGCACAACGGCAGGAGTGCTGCCACAAGCTGCGTCATAGCTGACTCATGCGCCATCTGGTGGACATATACTCCGGCTTCTTTGCGGTTCCTGCAGATCAGCGCGTTAATCCGGCAGGATTCTTCATCACCATCCCGGTAACATGCAGACGGCAGGATCGACCCCGCCGTTTCATTGATCATGGGTGTAACGTCATTGTGATATGCCCCGGCAGCCCGGATGTTTATGCCGGTGACCACTATCCAGACACCCTCCTTTCCCGACCCTTGAGGATCAGTGACCCTGAACCTGCAGTAATCCTCGTCGCCGTGCTGGTTGAGGAATGACCGGTACAGGGGGTCGTTATTCTTCTTGAGTTCGGACAAAAAGATCCCGATCTTTTGGTCAAGGTACCCGGTGTAGCGCGCCTCGACCACCGCTCTGACCTCGTGATATGCCTGCAGGCGGATCATGTCACGTACCTTTGTTGTGGCTTTTGAGAACAGGCCTAGGACCGTCCCGCGCGAAATCTCCAGATGAAGGGGCTTGAAGTAATGCGTACGATTTCCCAGGGTAAATCCGAGCGTGCCATCCTTCTTACAGGTAAAGGGAGAGGGTTCCATCTCGTGTGCCATCTTTCCGGCAATTGCTGTCATTCCCGGGGGATTGTATTTGTTGTTGGGTTTTCTTTGAGATGCGATGTCTGCCCATTCATCCGGGGTACGGGTTTTATTCAGGTGGCGTTTCCAGAGCGGGTCCTGAATTCTGGCGATGGCAACAAGCCGGAACCGGTCACCCGCCGGTACATACTTTGCGCCGCAATAAGTGCAGGCAAGAAAATCAGTTTCCGGAATTCCGAACAGGCGTTGTTCGGTTTCCATCGTGAGTGTACCATGATGGCATACCGGGCAGATCTCTGTCCATACCGGGGCCGCATCGGGGTCCGGTGCTGCAGTTCCCTCCGGTATACTATGGTGTTTCCCGTATGAAGAAAAATGCCAGGTCCATGCCGGAAGCAACCGGATCCCCCGGAATGTCCGGTGTGATCGCCAATCGGATACAACTGCTGGCTCTGCAATACCGGCATTCTCGAGCACGTTGGATACGATATCTGAAATCCACGGATCCGGATAATTTCTGTCGGCCAGGAGCCGGTCAAGACCATCGGCCTGCACGCGGCCGTCAGCACCGGTCCTCTGCCTGATGGCAAGCGTCCGTGTCGCCTCAGCGTTTAAGCACTCCATCCCCGCTGCAATAAGGTCGCAGGATACCTCGATGCCATCCCGTACAAAGGGTAGGGGGGCAACGCGCCGGCTTACGGTGTCACATGCTGAGCTGCGCAGGCCCGGGGGGATGGGAAGGTAGTGGGCAGTTGGCATAGGTGATCTTCAAATTGACTGTTTATTTAGCTGAAGCAGAGTATTAACAATGATGATAGCGGCATTTTAAAAAGATCTATTCTATTTATTTTTTGGGGCTCTGGAGAAATCCCCGATCACACATCATTAAAGTAGATACTGTTGAAACGGTTCTCACCAGATATCGCAAAGGGGAATGTCTGCTTAGACAAAAATATCAGGGCTGACTCGGAAAAAAATTGTCTGAAGAAACAATTTTGGAATTGTGACAAAGGAACACGAGAAAATTATCTGGAAGAAAATTTTGGAATTGTGACAAGCGTGCGGGAGGTCAATTCGAAGATTTCCTGAAGGAAATCTTCTTATGTTCCTTTGTCGCAGCTCGAAGATATTCTGGAGGATCTCTTCTCATATCTGTTTTCTCTGAAATTGCTGACCCCCCGAGAACGTTAGTAAAATAGGATGTTCTCTCCAGAGCTAAAAAAATTTAAGGGAATCAGTCCTGCTGGAATGCGCCCTCAAAGAGCCAGCGGTGATTCAGCTGTTCGCGGTGTTTTCCCTCAGTATGCCGTTCGCGGATTACCTCGGCCGGGATTCCTGCGACAACATGGTTTGCCGGTACATCCTTCGTGACGACTGCTCCCGCCGCAACGATCGCCTGATCACCGACCTTGATCCCGTAAAAAATCATGGCGCCCGAGTAAATCTTTACATAATCCCCGATGAACACCCGCCCGTACGTCCGCTCCTCATGGTTGGACTCGGAATGGGTATGGGTGAGGATTCGTACGTACTCGCCGATACCGACGGAGTTGCCGATGGTGACACCTCCCTTGCTGTCGATATAGGTTCCCGCGTTCATGAACACGTTGTCGCCCACTTCGATGAACTGCCCGAAATTGAACCGGACACCATTTTCGCAGCAGAAGTTTTTACCGCACTTCCTGAACAACTTCTTTGCAATCATGCGCCGGAAGGGGAAGGAAAAGTTCGTCGCAAGACACAACGGGGATCGTTCCATTGCCTCCCATAAAAAGTGGAGGTACCGCTGGTCATCGGTGAAGGGATATTCATTTGCAATCGGGAGGTAATCGCTGTAGAGTCTGATCTCGGCAAGCAGCGATTCCTCGGGCACCGGGCACCCGATCCGGTACAGGACAGATGCAGTTTTCTTCGCATCGAGCCCGGTCTTTATGATCCCTGCCAGTTCATCCAGCAACCCTGCAGTCTCTTTCCCGTCAGTCTGATCTGCCATACAGTGTGATGATGCCCAAAGGAGATGAGCGTTGTGCTCTGGTCTGGCTGCAGTGCGGTGCTGCATTTCCAGCTTTTAATAGGTTGTGCGAGAAAAAGCTATGTATGGACGTTCCCGCGATCAAAAAATGGATTGTTTTTTTTATCGGGATCCTTTTTGCAATCATCATTGCCGACTGGATCTCAAACCTTATTGTGACGGTAGCCGGTCTCAGTGGATGGAGCAGGTTTGTCGTGAGTTTTATTCTCTATGCGGTACTCTTTTTTGCCATCCTTTATGGGATCGAGAAGGTTTTTGGAATCAGTTTCTTTTGCATGAACCCGGAAGAGCCGTAATCATCCCGCAATGTCAATAAAAAAGAATCTTTTTTTAAAATTTTTCTTTTAGTCATCAGCACCTTTCTTGTGGAGTTCATTCCCAAACCATACCGTACGCTGTGGGAACGGTATTTCGATGCCTGCCTTCCCGAAGGCAGCTTTGAGCTGTGGGAGGAGGGCAGTCATGAGTGATACGTCATCCTTCGTGTTGGCCCATACTGAGGGGAACCAGACCCTGATCATGATGGTAACGCTGCTCTGTGCAAAGTCGCTGACAAAGACCTCGGGCACCGGGTTTTTGAGGACAAAGGTAAAACTGTCCAGGACCTCTTTAATGATGGATACCGCCCGTTCGCTGTCATCACGGTACCGGATATTGATCTCGTAATCGTACCGGCGTGCCACATTGCTGTAGTAGTTGCTGCTCGCAGTCGTGTAGACCTGGTCGTTTGGGATGTGGACGGTTACTCCACGAACCGTCCTGACCATAGTGGCAAACAGGGTAATGGAGACAACGGTGCCGGACGTCTCTCCGACACAAATAAAATCGCCACTGGCAAACGGGCGCTCATACATGAGGGCAAAACCGGCGACTGCATTTGCAATAACTTTCTGGCCGGAGAGTGCGAAAACGGCAAGCGACCCGATAAGGATCCAGAGAACAAGGATCAGTCCGGCATCAAAGAAGGGCGGAAAGGTAATCGCTATTGCAGCAAGTACAAAGAGGATCCGCATGACCCCAATCCAGAAATCGAGGTGGTCCCTCTTAACACGGTGGGAGAAACGCCGCTTGAGGTAATATGCGGCAAAGACACCGGCGATATAGGCGATGATAATGGCAACAGCGAACTCAACGAGTTCTGCAGGACTTGCCGTGCCCACAATGTTCTGATCGGACTGGATCAGGGAGATTATACTTTGTGCATCTAATCCGCCCAGCTCGGACAGGTTGACCGGGATGATGCAACACCAAACTCCATAAGGTGTCCTTTGCCATGCACGGCCGGGATCCTATGGGCCATATAGAGCTCGATGCATGGTGTCATGCCGGAAACTGTTATCCTCTCATCAACGGATGTCCGGGCAATCATGGGTGAATACACCTCCATGACTGCTGTCATCGCCACATACTCCCCATAGAAGATGTGCATGCTGTTACTGTCAAAGACAGCGTGTGATACCTCGATGGTTTCTGCCGAGGTATTTTTAAGCGTCAGCGCGAGTACTCCCTCTGAAAAACGGTCAACGGCCGGTATTTTTCCATACATCCTGCTCTGGTGCAACCGGGTAATCTGCCCGGCACCGGGCGAGCCATAGAGCGAGTACTTTGTGGGCGTACGCGAGAAGGTGTCAAGTACGTGGAGGTCACCACCCGCTTCAAGGAACACCCCGATCTCGAGTGGAAATGTCAGGAATACCTGCTGTTCTGATTGAGGAAGAAGGGCTGTTGCGGGAAATGCAATCTCGAGCAGACGGGTCAGGGGGAGCGGCAGGTTGACCGGCTCCACCGGGTTGATGATGATGGTGCCCTTGCCAAAAGACAGGACCTTCTCAACCCTCTCCCCGCAACACGAACGGACGTACCGCGGGATCTCTGCAGACCGTTCAAGATTTATGGTGACAAAATTATCCGTATAGGATATATCCCCTTCGTATCGCCCAAACACAATTGAGAAGATCAGGGTTTGCAGTTCATAAAGGTGACGAACCGGAAAAAAAGTCCCGCATATTGATGCCGGGACTGGTCATGCAGTTAGTGAAGTGCCATGGGATAATTCTCATGGTATAGATCCGGCGCGGGCATTTGCGCAATCTACCAAAAACCTGTCGTATGCGTCCCGCTATCATGAGAGGCATACGTGTTCATAATGATTATTATCCTGCTCTGTCCCGGTCAAGCAGGAAGCTCAATTAAAGGCAACACACCAATTATTATATTGTTATTCCTGTCAACATTTGGTTGATGTGATCGTATGTATCGCGGGCAGATGTTTATCCTTAAAGGGGTCATCGGAATTATTTTCGGGATTATTGCGGTCGCAATACCGGGTTTTGCGCTGGGGGCGCTCTTTACCATC
>Ga0265595_1001353_pt1 | contig 18987 bp, 11 predicted proteins | sample saktaG_15_FD_190148 | JGI IMG/M metagenome (GOLD analysis project Ga0265595, IMG submission 190148) | Saline water microbial communities from Sakinaw Lake, British Columbia, Canada - sak_2013_06_06_50m | ecosystem: Environmental > Aquatic > Non-marine Saline and Alkaline > Saline ... | reverse complement strand
CTTTTGAATCTCTCAGTTTTTACCAGGCCTTCCCAAATTTCCAGGACTGTTTTACCGGGATAACTCTTTTCCAAGTACCGAGAGGTAATATGATTTCTAAATCCTACATTAGCCTTCGGGCTGACATGAAGGATACTCACAATATCAGCATCCATCTCATGATTGACCTCCATTTCCTGGGCCAGTAATTGGAGCCTCATCAATTGGTAAAAAGGATCGAAGAAGAGGGAATCGTAAAGCTGACTGCTTGGCTCAATAAATACTCCGCCATCCCGTTCGAATGCTTGAATATAGTTCTTCTTCCGGGTGTCGATGCCGAGATTAGTCTTTCCGTATTCCTCGGTATATTTCCATTCGCCAAGGACTGCCTGTATTTTCCCATCTTTTCGCTTAAAACGTATGATGAAATCCGCACTGGTAAAGTTAGCTCCTCGGGTACGCCGCATCTCCTTCCGTTTTGATTCACCCAGGTAATCATCGGCTCCGATCCATTCAAAGGATAAATAGGGAGTGCCTTCATTTGGCAAACTACCATCCAAATTTATCGGTAAGGGTGCTAAAAATTCAGGATAATACTTACTAAATACGTTTTTAATTAAAACTGGCTTATCTATCAGCGGAAAAAGAAAGTTTACGCAACATGATTGAGAACAACACAGATGGTTGCTTGGCTTTTGCCGTCTTTCTATTCCATCATGCCATGGAATTCTGCGCTGCTTGAAGTAACTGATTGCATCATCGCGGATGTCTTTGAATAGATTCTCTTCTGAGTGATCGTTTTCAATACAAAAATCGTGTCGTTCACCTACAGGATAAGTGCCGTCCTTTGCAGCTGCAGCACTAAGAAATTCGCCCTTAAGTTGTCTATATCTACTCTTCTCATTATTTCTAAATTCTGGCGCCATTGTTCTCTTCCTCCCACTGTCTATAAATTCTCAATGTAACTACCTTATCATGAATTTGTGACAATAAATGTCGCTATATACGTAATGAAATTTGTTTTCAAATCGGTATGTTTTCAATACGATTATGTACTTTAATCAGTTTGACTAAAATTCCCTCTTGCCCAATGCCCAGTATAGCTTTTCTGTGTTTTTTCATTTTCTCAACATCATTCTTATATGGTGGATGCACCTCGGGATTTCTATCATGCCATAATGAATTGCATTCAGATGCCAAAGCTTCTTGAACAAAATCAGTATCTTCTTGTGCTAATTTATGCAAAATGGTTTTAAATTCTCTGGATTTAAGCACTTTACAGATTTCTCTCAAATTCAGATCATTCGCTGTTATTTGTGACGGATATAACGTACTCGAACCGTTTCGACGCACTTGAATTGCAGTGCCACGGAGCAGTTTTTGTGTTAAAGGGCGTATCAAGAGTTCCCGCGTGCAAATTTCCATTGCTACCTGAAGGTTAATAATCACCATGCTCGCTTTGCGCCCAGTTTCTTGCCTGGACCAATTTGTTTCCGTTTCAATAAGAGCAGCTCTGGCCTTTTCAGGTATTTGATTCCAACAATCTTCGAAAAAGTCACGATGCAATCTATCTTCGCAGAGGTCTTCTTTTTCTTTGTGGCGGAATTTAACCAAGTCATCTAAAGTTAATTTATTCGCAGCGAGTGTAGCGGCATTTTGCCAATATCGAATTGCATCCCATTCATTTCCTGAACCATCTTTGATGCTGGTATCGGGAGCCAGATCCTCGCTTAGTGGAAATTGGCTTGACATAGCCAGGCAAATAAGATCACATGAGTCAGCTATCGCTTCCCAACTTGTTACCAGGTATCTAGTTGCCAGAATATTCTCAAAACAATCAGCAGCGTGGGTTAGGTGCAACTCGCCGGTAATGCCAGATTGAGAATAATCCCACAATATCGTCGCAAGAGAGAAATGGTTTAATGCATCCTCTTTATTATTGGTGGATGCCCTCCAAAACTCAAATACCTCACGATGAAAAAGTGCCAACACAGCTGCTAATGAATCTATCCTTTTTTCGTTGTCATCTGGATCTTGGTCTAAAATATCCTCGGCGATATTGGTCTGATATTGCCGAGATGCAACACTCATATTATGGATTTTCACCGTATTATTAATTATATTTAATATACGTGTACTAAAAAATGGTCCGTGATACCATGCATACGGAAGAACCTTAAAGCTTCTTTGCCCAGCAGACACCAATTCGTCGCATAATTCATGTGTGCCCCACATTCCTGTCCGGATCATTCTTAATAATATTGTGGTAAGATGAATTTGAACATATGCCTCATCCATTGCCTCTTGTATGTCGGTACTCTTGCTGCTATCAATTGTAGAATATAAAGCATATATCCGATGATTTAGTTTCGCGATATCCATGCCTTTGTGCCAGTCAAAATAGATTTGCCAAAATAGTGTCGAGGCAGCAGCACGCAATGATGGTTGTTCTTCTAACTTGCCCAGCGATTGCTCAAGGCGGTGAAATGCCGCTCTATCTATAGCTGGGACCCAATCTTCATAATTTACTCTGCCATCTATATCCACTGACATATAAGACCTCCTTCACCCACTTCCTCGAGATTAACAATTTCGAATTAGATTTAGCCCACAGATATAGTTTATTCTCCAGGAAATTTGTACAGTTCAATCAGCAAATCAGCCATCACCTTTGTCCGGGCAACTATCGCCTCCTCTTTCCATGCGGGAGCATTAGCCAAGTTCATTTCCTTTCCATGGATCTCAAATTCAAGATTGTTCAGAGCGAGGCCGTTTTTATATCCGATATTAATTTTATGACCTAAAAAGGTCCTATCCTTTGCCAGTTCTTGTTTCTTAGAGAACGAAGCCGTAGCTAAGTTGGAATTGTAACCGCTTAATGTCAGGTTCCCCAGGCAGTGGACGCATCTCTCTTGTATCTCCTCGGCCTTTTGCTTATCGCCGTCGCCTATCATTTCAATCCACTCATGGGTTATATTCTCAGTTCGCGGGAAAACATGTTCCACTGTCCAAACAAAACGTCCCTTTTCGTCACGTGCCCACAAATCAGGCTTGTATTCCTCTTTTGATTGAAGTGTAGTATTAAGCATTATTAATAAATACCGTGTTATATCTGCATTCTCATCGTAAATACCGCCGTTGAGTTTATCCCGTAGTTGATGTAAGGTTGCCGGCTTGGCCCTATTGTTGATGAGAAGAAAATCAGAAAACACTTCAAATTTAAGCGGTGTGCCAGTATTAATAAAGGCACCACATTTTTCGATAACCTCGATATGCGACAGGTCAAGATCACGGGTACCTGGAATATCAGTTATATTTCTTCGTACATAGTATTTGCCGAGCAAGTTAATTATTTTGTGGATTTCTTCAATTGGCACCTTGTTTGGATGCTGTGATATTAAATAAAGAAGGATCTGATAAGCCGGCGCGGTACCTATATGTAATAGATCAGTAAACTCAGCTGCAAAATCCTTATTCTCCACTGCATCGTGATTCACAAAATACCCATACCACTTGGCTTTTTCGCGTAACTGCTGAAAAATATAAACAGGATCCTTCTTAATTAGCTCTTCATATATATTTATTATCTTTGACCTTACAGCCCGCGAAATTCCAGCGACTTTTATCTTGTCATCAGTCTTAAATGCGTTGTAAAAATGGCGGAAAAATCTTTCCTGGTCACTAGTCTCCGGCAGGGCAGCAATAATCTCCTGCCACTGGTCAAACGCTTCATCAATATTTGTTATGTGCTTTTTATCCATTTCAGAAAGCATTTTATTCTTAATAATATCTACCGCCGAAAGAGGAACGCCCCGGTTATTAAGAGTCTCAAACAATGTGAATGCGTCTGCCTGACTGCCTACGGTGATAAGAACAAAAATAAGCTGGGTTATCTTTTCAACAAGCTTCTGGAGTTCTTCCCAGTCAGCCGGCGTTTTATCCTGGAAATATCTGTATGCTTTATATATAGCTCTCACGCCGCAGTAGCCTGGTTTTGGGCGTTCCTTTATGAGATCTATTTTGCTAAGCGTATATAAATAGTCTGCTAAATTATTGTTCTGCGTACTGGGTTGAAAGCGGCAGAAACACATCCTGCCAGCCTCTTCAAACCCGCCAAATTCGCCAATTCTAAATTCCTTCTTCTTCTTTATCAGCTTGCCGCTTAGACTATCCAGCGTCTTTTGGAAGGTTTTGCTGTCTTCCACATCGTCAAATGTCAGTCCTTCTTTTTGCAATCCTATAAGCTTTTGATAAATGGCCATCATCAGAAGAGATAATGTGGCCAAGCGCTGTTGTCCATCGACGAGCGTGTATACCAACTCATCACCAGGAACAGTATCTGAGGAATCATTTACGCAGATGATCGATCCTAAAAAGTAACCGGGATCGTTCTCCTCGATATCCTGCATCAATTGTCGCCATTCTTTAAGACCCCAGGTATACTCGCGCTGGTATTTGGGCACGTGATAATGCTCGCGGGCACCTCCATCCATACTGATGATTTTAGAAAATGGCATACTATCAGCTTTCATATTCGAACCATCCTTTTACTTGTGTTATTTCAGTTTATCGCCGCCATCTGTGAGCATCACCACATCCTCGTCCATCCCCTGGCGCTGATATTCCAGTCGGCCTCTACCGGCGTTGCCTAAGTGCTCCAGCTTGATTTTGTACGGGAAAATGAAATATGAATTGACTATAGACCTCAGCGGTGCAGATTTTTTATTTGTTGAACGCAGAACTGCCTCAATTAGCCAGGTTGTAAGTGCGGGGTCATTAATCGTTTGTGGAGCTGCCGATTTATAGGTACCTTTACGGTCGGTGTAAACTATAGTGCCCCAGTTTACAAATGAACGTACGGCCCGTTGTGCGGAGCGCGTGACGGTCTGGCGATCGCCTAATTGCTCACAGATGCGGCGCACGATCTGCGCCATAGTTGCTTTACCCTGCAATTTCAACAACCGGCCTGTCGTTTCCGCCACCGCTCCCCAGAAGGGGTATACAGCTATCAGCATGCCCCAGTGTAGAGTGGGATGCAGTTCCCTGGGTAGCTTCTGTAGTAGCTTAACCCCATCATCGCGCAGTGGTATTAATTCGCGCGGTGGGGTAACCCAGGTCCTCATGAGGACTGTGATTGTCTTTTCCAGCGAACCACGGCCGCCTTTTCCAGAAGACAACTTTCCTTCCAGCAGACGGTGCATGCCGTTGGCTATCTCCTTGGCCGAGCTTCCTGCCATATGCATCTGTGCGATCGTTTCCAGCCAGTCCGGCTGTACCAGCCTATCGATACCAACCGAGATATTGCGCATAGTCACTTTCTCCTATCGATTTGTACGAAGGGTACCACAAGCTCTTCGATGGTAATACCGCCATGGGTGACGGTTCTTTCCCCTTTATTGATAAAAGCCTGTCTGGCGGGCGCCAGAAGTGGATAATATTTCTCGGGCAGGCCATAAGGCTCCCAGAGGATGCTGCCCGCGTAATTCTTTGCTGTCTGATCTCGCAAGATGATGCTGGGGTAAACTCGTACGCGCTGGCTGCGCGTGCCGGCAATGACTCCCTCATGGGGATTGCCACAACCGTCCGCCTCCACATTACCGTGATCAGAGGTGAGGTAGACCCTGTAATCGCGCCTGATCAGCATGTCTATCAGTTCACTCAAGAACCCACTGGCAGCCCACTGTCTTACTTGGTTATACATGCCTGCCATGCCCAATTTCATACCGTGCATGATGTTGTCCACCATGCCCACCACTATACCTACAGCTCGGGACGGCGTGCTGTCAATATCGTTTTTTAATAATTCAAGATCGATCATTTCACCGGTAACATTTTTGAAATATACTTCTCCAATGCCCATTCCTGCTTGCTGCCAGAACTGGCGCCAGTGATATTCATCGCGTCCGGTGCTGTCTATGGTGCTGGCGAAATGGAAAGGCACCCGGCCGGAGAAGATGGCCTGCCGGCATACACTGGTAATCGTGGGCACCCAGGCAAAAATGGCATCCTCCGCTAGCTTGAAATCCCCTCTGTCCTGCGTCAATTTCTCACGTACCACCTGCCACTGTCCCAGCGAAAGACCGTCCAGCACTATTAGAGCAACTTTAGTATCCGACGCCGATACGCTGTAATACTGCATGAAACGCGGCACATGGTGCAGCATGGCAGGCGGTGTAGCTGGCTGATTATATAGGGAGGCCAGCCTGCTGCAGGTCCAGGGAAAAAACGTCGTATCGATATAGGAATGCAAGGCTTTGACTTTGTCTTGTATGCTTTCATCCGGCTTGGTTTCGCTGTAATAAATCGCTTCAAGCTGTGCCAGGTTGCGAGCAAAAGAAATCCATTCATAGTGCGCAGCATCCTGTTTCGGCACTTCACCTTCCAGATGTGATAAGTATTCATCCAATCTGCGGTCTGTTTTAGCACCGGCAGACCCCTGGATGCCCACATGTGCCCATTTATGGTGAACGTTGCCAGCCGCAACAAATTTAACCGGCTTGAGCTTGTTTTCGAGGAATAGATTGCTAATAAAAGGATGCACTGTAGCATCATCCAGAGGGAGGTGTGCGGGTCCGTTGGTCACTAAATGATAAGTGGTTGCCGCAGATTCACGCGAACTTTTTGCCTGATGGCCTCCGGCGTCGGCCAGGAAAATCGGCCACCGCTCCTGCAGGAAGCGGTAGAAATAGTCCTCGTCTGCCATTAATTCGGCCAGTGGCCAATCGGCGAATCTCCCTCCTTGGTATAGTATGTCACATGTGCGATGCACGAAAATGGGCGCGATCTTTTTGGGTGAGGCATATAACTCCAGAAGCAACTTGAGCAGTTCCGATTCATCTGCCACCTGGTCAGGATGCAGCTTGAATACATCGTGAAGTATGAAGTCAATAGTGGCGTTATCGCCCAGGTTGCCCGGCTTTTTCTGTTTCCAGGCCTTATGGAGCGGGTCCAAATAGCGCCTGTCCATGGCAGATAGCACGAGATAGCTCAGGCCAGGGAAGATCTCATTCAGGCCAAGCCTGACGGATCGTCCAGCCTTTAGGATGTCATAAGGTAGTTCTTCCAGCGTACGGCTGGTCATCTGGACGATAACTGCTTTATTCGGCGATTGTCCCGCATCTAATAGCGCGCGGTACTTGGATTCATGTATTAGGCGGAAAGATACAGGATCATCATAGGTAAGTAAATCGAATCCGCGCGCAGCTAGCTCATGCTGTATCTCCTCATCAGCCAGCAGCAGGTCGGGATCGGCTGTCAGGAAGAGCGGCGATACCTCTGTCTGAAACTCGCGCAGGACAATATCGCGCCAGCCGGGCATTTTCATGCGCCTCCCAACCTGGTCTGGGCATTGGTGTACCACATAATCAGTGACTGATCTTCCTCAACCACTGCTGTGGGCAGCTTCTCGGTCACGCTTATAATGGTCTGGTAATCTTTCTCACCCCAGGCCCTCCTGAAGCCCGTGCGTACGGCCTCGATGCGGAAGACCTTGAGCTTCTTAGTGGACTGCCTGTATTCTTCGAAGTCTTTGAGCAATGATCTCTCGCGCAGCTTCATCAGGTCGGCCTCTTTATTGGGATCGGCTATGTACCAGCGATCCTTAGCCTTGGATTTAAGTTGTGAGTGGTCCTTGGCCAAACTGCGCAGATCGTGGAAACTGTGCGAGAGGTATGCGTGTATTTGCGATGGCACGTCGCCGCTGTTGTCGTAGCAGAGGAAGTTATCCTCCAGCAGATCCTTCAGTTCCATGGGCTTCTCACTCTTCTGCCAGCCACCTATCTCTCTCGTGAATTGAGGGAACAGTTCCTGGAAAGTCTGGGGTTTCTCATACAGCGTCTGACGCAACCACTGGACGGCTGAGGATTCGTCCTTAACTATTAGTGTGAGTTGTTGGAATTCCTTGACGGTCATGCGTTTCTTATCATACTGAGTAGCCTGTTCTGGCAGAAAGAACATTCCATCGCGCTCAGGATATTTCTGTGCCAGGCCGGCATAGAATTCGCCGGCAGATAATGGCACCAGTACACCGTGCTGGACATGGAAGGCCACCATACGGTCAAAGAGCATGAAGGCCTGTCGCTCGGCGATAGCCTCGGCTTGGCTGTCTCTGCCAACGAATATGGGTAGTTGTTTTAGGTGCTCGCGGATAAAGTCCCAGGCGCCTTCCGCCGTACCGGCCTCCAGGCTAAATTTCCTTTCAAGGAAGGCGGCGGGCTTGTAGGCGGAGATGATGAGATCTTGTTTAACAGCACCTGCGCTTTGAGTTTGTTTTATGGTTCCCTGTTTCTTATCAAGAGTTCTAACGTCAGCTACCACAAAGCCCGCCTGCTGAAGTGCTTCCTGGATGGAGTTCCAAACTGAATTGGCCGAATTATGGAACTCCACTGTCATCCAACGGCCTGGTTTAAGCATGCGGTAAAACGCAGCAAAGCACTGTTCCATCAGGTGCTGGTATTCCGGGAGGCCTTTCCTTTGGACTTTATTGATAATAGCCTCTTCCTCGTTGTTGCTTAATACTTTTAGCCAGGCTTCCCATATGAAATTTAGCTCTGAATACATTAAGTTTGAACCGAAGGGGGGATCAACGAAGATATAATCTAGATGGTTATCGGGAAATCGCCATTCGGTGGATGAATGGGTCGATATACCCGCACCAGCTTCCACACCTTTAGACTGATATTTGGCAATCTTCCTGCTAAGAAAATCAATAACATTCAAATCATGTATCATGGAAGACACGTATAGTGTTCCCGATAGCTTACTTGGTAAACCATTTGGTCTTTCACGATTCAATTTTGAGGATCCTTCTGTCACAGCTGTAAGTAGCCATAAACCTTTAATACATATCTTTGACGGCCTAACTTTTTGTCCAAAACATGCCAACACCCACAAATTCCTCTTTGTAAAAAAATGATGCGCGTGGGTTAAACCATGCGATACTTTTGGCTGTTCAGTGTTATATCCATCCGGCATCTTATCGGTGGGGAACCAGTATGGTATATCCATATCCTCGATTTTCTTAATCAGCGCCAGGTCAGCTTTATCCGGCTTCTTGTTATGCCTGGTTTTGCCAACTGAATAATTGATCAGCACCGGAACCTGTTTAGCCTGACTGACGGTCTGCTTGAGCGCCGTATCGTATTTGGTCTCGAAGGATCGCTGCATGTTGCGCTTTGTGCAGGCTGCGCCACAATAATGGCAGGGGAACTCCTTCTCCACGTTCCCGTCATCATCTATGGCAACCTCCCAGAATACTATCTCCCTTGAGCATGAGGAGCAGATAAAGACGTCCGACCACACCGTGTAGTTGATGCGGCCTTTTGTCCGGCCGTCCGTATGTGTTGTTTCATACATCCATCCGCATTCCTGCTCCACCTCCGCCAGTATTCGCCTGGCCTCGCGCTCAAACTCCTCCGTGTCCACTGGCGAATTGTAGTTATAGGCAATGAAGGTGGCTGCTGGACAGAGGTCGCCCAGTACAGTTCTGCGTGTGCCCCATTTAACATATGGCATTTCCTTTTGTATCTTTACCTTGAATTCAGAATCGGGGTTACCGCATACTTGGGCGGCCACGCCGGTCATGCCGGTGCCACAGAAGCCGTCGAAGACAATATCGCCTGGCTCGGTGTAATGCAGTATATAGCGCATGATGGCCTTATGGGGTACCTTGGTATGGTAGGAATGGGCGTTGTAGATAGGGTCGTTCTTTCCCTCGGAGATATCGGCAGCGAATGGCTCGCGCCGGTAGTCATCGGTCTTCTCGTCATAGGGTTTGCCATAGCATTTAATGAAATCATCTATAAATGGGTTTGGGCAGGCGCAATAATACGGCGGGTCGGAGAGCGCAAGGATATCCTCATCCGTACCTATGGGGAAGCCTTCTATTTTGCGAAAGGCCGGGTCCTTGAGCTTATCCTTGAGCTTCTCCGTGAAATATTCCCTTCGCTCTTCATCAGAAGGGAATGTCATTCCCAGGCATTCGACAGGGGCATTGTACTGGGCCCGTTCATCACGGAAAAGGTTGGCTGATTTATCCTGTTTCATGCTGCCTCCACTTGAATAACAATTAAGGGTGCCAGTTCGGGCGTGGCGTGGCCCAACTTATCCATCTGCTGCTTCCACTCACGCTCCTCGGCATCTAACTTCTTCAACCTATGCTCACGTACGGCGGGCAGGCCGATACGCCCCAGCAACCTCCGCCTTTCAGTGAAAGAAAATTTACCCTTCTCGTTTTCTCCAGCCAGTCTATCCCGGTGGACTTGGGTAAGCTCTAAGTATAGAGCGCTGCCCTGCTCCTCGGCCGCAGTACGGCTGCGGTCGAAAATGCGCTGCGAGGTTTTATCGTCCAGGTATGCCTGTGGCTCAAATGTGGTCTCCAACAGGCGGTCCCAGACAAAGCGTGCTGTAGGCTGCAGGGTGCGGCCGTCCTCATGCAGGAAAACCGGCATGGCGCGCCGCTGGCTCCACTCCTCCGTGATAAGAGTGACCTGCCAGAGCGACCACCATCCCTTAACCTCTGCCGGTAGCCCCTGCACCTTCATTACCGGTACCGGCAGGCCCGGGGCGAAGCGCGGCAAGCCCATTACCAGCCCGCGCACTCGTGGCTCTTCCAATGTCAGCAGCGCTGATCCCCGCAGTGCAGCTTGTTGCTGTATGAATGTAACTCCTTTATGGATGAATCCGTCCGGCCAGCGCAGCTCCCAGGTACCTTCCACCTGATGTGCCCGCCCACCGCCTGACTGCAGGTAGTTGACTGTCATTTTCTCCAGCCAGTAGGGTAGCGGATGATTGAGCACGTTGCGTGCCTCGGTGGGATCCAGGTTCTCCTCGCCGGGGATGAGGCGCATATTCTCGCGGTGGGTCCCAGCCTCTTCACGCAGTTTGTCTATAGCGGCATCTACTTTAGTTTCGATGCTGTCTGGATCGAGCAGAGCATCTTTATACAGGTCATCAAATATCCTCTCCGCTGATGCTGAATCGAGCACGTCACCGGTTTTATCCACGCCGAACTGCTCCAGGATGACCCTCAGCTTTTGCTCCAGCACCTCGCGCACGCGGTACTCAACCGTGTCCTGAAAGATGAGATTGTAGGCCCTGACGATGTGCTCCTGGCCGATGCGGTCAACACGGCCGATACGCTGCTCGATTCGCATGGGGTTCCAGGGTAGGTCGTAATTGATCACCACGTGGCAGAACTGCAGGTTAAGGCCCTCGCCGCCAGCTTCGGTGGAGATTAGAATGCGAACATCCCCCTTAAAGGCATCCTGCGCCTGCTTGCGCTCATCCAGGTCCATGCTGCCGTTCAATCTAGCCACGGTGAAACCGCGATCGGTGAATAAGTCGTAGAGCATATCCTGGGTGGGAACGAATTCAGTAAAGACCAGTGCCTTGAGGTTAGGATCGCCTTCCTCCTGCTGTAGCTGGTAGATAAGGTTAATCAATGCCTCCCCCTTGGCATCCGGGCCGGCGGCCATGGTGCGCCTGGCGGTTTCCAGTAGTAGCTCCACCTCCGTGCGCTCGTTCTTAAGTGCGGTTAATTTTATACTTAGCAGCTTATCCAATTGCTGTTGCCCATCAAGGTCGTTCCATTCCTCCTGGTCGAAGCGGCCGAAGAAGGATAGCTGTTCCTCTGGCTCACGCAGCACCTCCAGGCGGCGCTCCAGCGAAGTTAAGATAGCAGAGGTGGAGGAGGCCACCAGGCGCTGCATGAGCAGTAGCAGGAAGCCCACGTAGGTTTTCTTCTCTCTCATGGCCTGGTTGTAGCCGAGGCGGACATAATTGGTCACGGCCTCGTAGAGAGTTTTCTGACCTTGGTGCTTTTTCGCCCAGGTTATTGGTACGGTTTTTGTCTCGCGGGGTTTAAAAAGGGGCTTGCCTTCAGCATCGATGGCACTGCGCTTCGCAGTGCGGATGACATACGGTTGTACGCGCTCGCGCACGACAGCCTCGGCTGTGGGGAAAGCCTGTTTATCCAATAGCGTGAGTATGCGGTGAAAGGCGTCGGTCTTGCCCTGGTGTGGTGTACCTGAAAGCATGAGGAGGAAGGGCGCGGCCTGGGAAAGTCCCTTGCCCAGCTTGTGCCGGGCTACCTGATCACTGGTTCCGCCCATGCGATGGGCTTCATCAATAATGATCAGGTCCCAGCCAGCCGAGACGAGGTCCTCAAAGCGCTCACGGTTGTATTCAGCTACCTCCTCATCAGTCCAACCCTTGCGGCTATCAATGGGTTTGACGGTATCCAGCGGTGTGATAACCTGGTCACAGGCGCGCCAGATATTTTCCTCTTTTGCTATGTGGCGGTAATCTGAGAAGTCGGCCGGGATGAGCAAGCGAAAATCCTCGTTGAAACGAGTGCGCAGTTCATCAATCCACTGGCGGACCAGCCCCTTGGGCACCACAATGAGGATGCGGCGTATCTGGCCGCGCAGTTTAAGCTCCCGCAAGATGAGCCCGGCCTCTATGGTCTTGCCCAGCCCGACCTCATCGGCCAGCAGGTAGCGTATGCGGTGGCCGGATATGGCGCGGGATAGCGCGCGTATCTGGTGGGGAAGTGGGAGCAGCTCGGCGCCCAGTGGCGCCAGCAGAATATCCTGGGTCAGGGAATTAGAGACGCGGGCGGCGCTGACGATATAGGCTATGCGTGAGGCGTGGAGTTTACCTGCCTCTTGTATATTTTTCAGCCCTGTGCCGTCCAGCCGGACTACCTGGTTGTGGGAGGGCAGCCAAGCCAGGACGGAGGTCGTGCCCCAGACCTTCTGTACATCGATGAGGCGGCAGAACTCCTGGTAGTGGACACTATAGGCCCAATCACCGGATTTCAATCAGAGTTCACTCCACATTAATGCGTATTTTATCCGGATCCTTGCCGTGGTATTTACCCTCCAGATAGTTTTCAAAGCGTTTCCTGGCTTCCTCGATAGTCATGGGTGCGCCGCCCTTTAGCAGTGAATCCCGGAGTTCCTCCATTTTCATCGTCACCTTTTCCAGTCCTGAAAGAGCCTCATTGACCGCGTTTATGAAATCCCGGCTGATAGAATCGGGCACTTGCTTTGATTTTATAAAAGCCTCGACCAGTTTACGCTGACTGTCCTTGAGCAGCGCCAGGTTTTTCTTGATAATTGGATCGTCGAGGTTACTTAGCAAATTGCCTGTCCAGCTTTGTATAAGCTTATCGAGTCGGTCATCAGCCTTATCTAATACCTGTTTCGCCGGCATTACCTGTAGTTCCAGTGATGGACGATAATTACAGGTTGTACAAATAGGATTCGATTCCATTTCTTTGGCCGTCAGGGCGTAACAGGGCGTCATACCGGCAAGCTCACCTTCGAAATCTGCCAGTTGCTGGGTGGGCATCATCTTTATTGCCGCCAGGTCCTTGATCTGCTTAAGTCGACTGTCCTTAAAAATTTTCTTGCGCTGCTCGTCCTCTTTAAGGCTGATGCGCGCGGCAGAGTGCAATGCCATGTACCGGTCAACGTATTTCTTCTTTAGATCGTTCAGCGCCGGCATTATCTGCCCCTTTATGATGGTGATATCAAAGTTTTGCGTGCCTTCGATCTTAGCCGTTACGCCATCACTCATCTGGTGAAACTCAACACTCCAGGGATCGTTTGCCGGTAATACCGTTTCGGCAAACATAAGGTACTGACTTAGAGCGTTAGTCTCCTCCGAGAATTGATGCAATGCTTTAACCTTCTGCAGCGAAACAATGCCCTGTCGATGGGTCTGGATCTCTTTGCTGTCATATTTGAGGTTTTTAAATTTGCCCGGGGCATTTAGTGACTGCAATGATTCCAGGAAAACCTTGGTGGCTTCCAGTTCAGCAATGAGTTTGCTGATTTCTTCGTCTGAGAGCAATTTCTTGCCGAGGAAGGGCATCCCGGTAGAAAGTGATTGTATTGTCAGTACAAGATCATTAACAAGGCGCCTGCCCGCTTTTCCATAAAACCCTGTACTGTTTCATTGTCACCATTAACAAGCAATTTCACTGCGCCCTTTTGTAGGCCTACCAGTTCGAATATGGCGGTTAAAGCCGGGATGTTCCAATCCTTTGGCCTTTCAAAGTGTTTGAATCCTATCAAATCTTTGACGTCAGTCCCAGCCAGCGCCGCCAGATTATTAGCGTCAAAGCTTTTTCCCGGCAGGTGAAGAACAATATCCCCCGAATAAACCAGCGCTGCCATCAATACAACAACCATCTGGGGCTCAAGACGGTACCTGTGTGGGTCCATGAATTCGACCCCGTTAACTTCCTGCATGATCTCACCGCGGTTTACTACCTGACCCTCACCTTTTGTTCTCGCCAGTTCCAATACATAGTTTGCGTATTTAGATCCTGCAGGATTAATGTTCTCGCCATCAAGCAGTAATAAAGCATCGAGAACGGCGGCCGCCTGCTTGGTTTTTGTTATTCCCGCCACATATCGCAAGGCGTCGGCTGTGGCCTGGTCCCTGTTCTTAATGGTTATGAGAACAGAGTAAGTTGGATATTCGGGGGCCTGGTCGGCGAAATGCGCTGATAAGCAAATTGAGCAGACATTATTGACCAGGTCACGCACTGTTATCTGGCCGCCACCACCCGCTTTAGCCTTGCCCTTAATCCATTCCATCATAGATTTTGACGACCCTTTATAAGTAATAGTAAAAGCTGTAGTCATATTATGATTCAGCCATTCCACCAGCTGCTGATGATATCTCGATGCCTTATCAAGATAGGTTGTCTTGGCATGACCTGATGATGTTTGTGAAAGCAACATAGCGGCGGTGTAGCGCTTTAAGGGTTCTTCGAACTCGTTATTCATACCTTTCAGTACGAAGAACACCTCGTCAGATTTTTTTTCGTCTGAATACTTAGGAGGTGCAAATGGCTGCAGGAAGTAAATATAGAAATCACGTGGCGGAGCAGCAGTGGATCGTTCATTGGGGGCGCCAAAAAACAGGTAGCCCTGCCGGCTAGCCTTGCGCTCCAGCCATTCCAGTTCATGTTCCCATATCCTAAAGCCACTGACGTGTGATTGGACATTATCATATTCCATTGCTCGCTTCAGCGCTTCGTAGTAATAGCGGTCCTTTTCGCCATCGTCCAGAGATTCAGTCCGCTTTTCTATGATGACGTCGTAATCTTCGGTCTTTTTCAAGTCAAGGTACCATTGCTCGTTTTCGTCACTGTGCGCAATAAATTGCCCGCTGACGGTCTTAGAGATAGCTTTAAGTGCGCTCTCCACATTAACCAGCATGTCATCCGCAGGATTGCCACCCATATCTGTTGTCCCGGTTAGAAACAGGCATAAGTCATCTCGCAGTTGTGCTGGCGTCAAGCCCAGTTTATTGTAAATATCTCCTGTGGCTAGCCTGTAAATTGACAACCCTTCAACAATCCTGGCGGCTATCTGTTTCAAAGCCGAAAGCGGGAAGGCTGTCTGGACTTTATTCGAAAGGACGTCAGAGCAATCTATGACATCACGTATCTCAGGCACGGCACGAAATGCGGCATTGTCTTTAAGTATGCTCCAATAGCTGTCATAGGACACCAGCCCCGGCCGATCCTCCGGCACATCCTGATCAAGTAATTTCGTCATGGTAGTGGAAAATGTTTTTAATACTTCGCGTTTTTCGGCTACCCGGATTTGTTCAAAGACCTCGATATAGCGTGGGTGCATGGGGAAAAGCGTTACAAATTCATCCATGCGCTCCATCATGCCGGTATAGTACTTGGAAAACTGCGAAAGGTATTCCCTAATCCAATTTTCCTGTTTACCATCTTTTCGCAACAGACGTTGCGCAACAACATATTTAACGTCCTGTTTATCAATAGGTACCTGTTCGAAACGGTCTTTCACCCTGTTCAGGCTATCGGCAGCAAATGCAAAGCGCTGATTATCAAAGAGCGCCTCCTGGATACCAGCTATGAAGCGGAACCGGAGGTCCTTACAAACTTCACCAACCTCGCGTAAAAACACAAGTGCTTGCACTAAATCTGTATCATGTTTTATCCTCAGGTAGTCTAACAACTCGTCTACTATAAAAAGCAATCCTTTATCTGGATATTTCTTTTGGAAGGCTTTCATCATCTGCTCGAAGGGCTGTTTAAAGCTAACTACTTTATCTGCTTTTGGAAATGTATAGTTAACATCCATCTCAGATAAATGCTGCTCAAGTTCCTGTATCACGATGTCACGCAAGGTCATTTCACTGGCGCCGATCTCAATACGTATGACCTTAAATTTGCCGGCTATAGCCTTGGCCGCTGTTGCAACCGATTTATCAGTCAACAATCCTGCTGTTTCAGGATATTCTGCGACTGCCGAGATCACTGCCATCAGATGTGATTTGCCAGTTCCATAATTGCCGACGACAAAAAGGCCGCGGTTATCGGCGGGTTTATCGAACTGCAGTTGCGGAATAACAACGTCCTTTAGCTTGTCAGCCATCCGGTCGGATATTACATAGGTTTTGACTAGCTGTTTGGCAGGGCCCGCCTTATCAGCATCACGTATCTGGATGACCTTTTCGATAGGATCGAACTGAATCAGATCACCATATTTCATTCTTTTCTCCTTTCCATTCTTGCTCATTTGGCCAGAATTTCTGCGGCCAGCACTAATTGCGCATCGTGTTTATTATATTTGCGGTATTCCTGATGCGAAGCTTCTGCATAAATAAGGTGATTACCATCGATAATACCATTCCAGGCTACGATGAGCGTGCGATCGCGGGAAAGCGCCTGCAATAGGGCCAGTGGATCAAGTGCGAAATCCCGGCTGAACAACATTTCTGTGTTATCAATGCAAAGGACCTGACTATTATGAGACTTTAAATAATCATCCAGGACAACCCGTAACTGACGACTGCGCTGTAATGGGGTTAATTCGATCAGCAGCTTGGCCAATTCCAGATTAAGGTTGATGAGAGGACATTTAACTGTTGCAGAAAGTTCACGCAATATCCGTGACTTTCCTGAACTTTGAGGCCCAACAATAAACAGCAGGCGATTATATTGCTGTGCTATGCCTGGCAACTGGTCAATGATCTCTTGAATGTTCACTAGCCCTTACTGCCCACCTCAATTATGTCCGTAGCTGACGAATTCGTTAATGATAGATCGTGCATATAGTAACAGTGTCAAACATAACAGTCAATTAGCTTTAGCAATAGCACAAGCTACTATTTGACAAAACATAACGTATATGCTAATTTAAGCATGTTCGGATGAACGTTAACAATTAAATACGGCTATTACTGTCAAGAGTTGCGGTTCGCAGGTAAACAACCGCACGGCAACCTTTTGGATCTTCCTTAAAGGTGCCCCCTGCAGACAGGCTGCCCTGGCCGGCAGAAAAGGAAGGCGCTAAGCCTCCTTAATGGAGGTTTTTTGTTGCCCTAAAATACCTGTCTAATAGGCCGCCCTCCTGGCAGTTCAAAGCTGAAAAGGAGGCGGCCTATTTCTATTCGGATCTAATCTAACATGTTATTGAAAGGCAGAAAACAGAAAATTTAAGGAGGCAACAATGACAAAAGAATATTTATTAAGCTCGGAATCGGTCTCGGCAGGGCACCCGGACAAGATAGCCGACCAGATATCGGACGCGGTGCTCGACGAGGCGCTGGAACAGGATCCGGACGCCCGCGTGGCCTGCGAAACTCTGGTCACGCAGAACCTGGTGCTTATCGCAGGGGAAATCTCCTCCAGCGCCAGGATCGATTTCAGGAAAGTAGCCCGGCGTGTGATCTACGACACCGGCTACAAAGATGTATTAGAGGGATCCGATTACCAGGCCTGTTGCGTGCTTTCAGCGGTACATGCCCAGGCGATAGACATAGCGGAGGGGGTCTTCCACGCGGACGGAAAAATCGGGGCGGGCGACCAGGGCCTGATGTTCGGTTACGCCTGTGATGAGACGCCCGAACTGATGCCGCTGGGCATCTCACTGGCCCACAAGCTCATGCTCAGGCATTCGGAGCTGCTTAAAAACAATAGGCTGCCCTGGCTGCGCCCGGATGCCAAGTGCCAGGTGACGGTGCGCTACAGGGATTCCGTACCCGTTGGAGTAACAAACGTGGTGCTCTCCACGCAACACGCCGAGGGTGTAAGCCAAAGTGAGATCAGGGAGCAGGTGGCCACTTTGATCATCGACCATGTTCTACCGGCCTGGCTGAAGTCTGAGCAAACAGTTTACATAATTAACCCGACGGGCAAGTTCGTGACGGGCGGGCCGCAGGCGGATACCGGCCTGACCGGCCGGAAGATCATGGTGGATACCTACGGGGCCAGCTGCCCCCACGGTGGCGGGGCCTTCTCGGGCAAGGACCCCTCCAAGGTGGACCGCTCGGCTGCCTACATGGCCCGCTACATCGCTAAGAACGTGGTGGCCGCCGGCCTGGCCAGACGCTGCACTGTGCAATTAGCTTACGCCATCGGCGTCATCGAACCGGTTTCGCTGATGATCGACCTGCATGGCACCGGGCGCGTGGATGAAGACGAACTGGCCCGGCTGGTGCCGCGGGTTTTCAGGTTAGATCCGCTCGGCATTATCGAGACACTCGACCTGCGCCGTCCCATCTACCGGCAAACCGCCGCCTACGGTCATTTCGGACGTGAGCTGCCGGGTTTCACCTGGGAAAAGACAGACAAGGCAGACAAATTACGAGAATTAGCATGTGTTATAGGAGGTATAAGCAAATGACTACAGGTGCTGGAATTAAAAGGGTCATCAATGTGCCGGTCAAATTGCCTGCCAGGGCGCCGGCAAAGCCCGAACCCATCACAGTAAAGGAGGAAGGGAAATGAACGCGCCACGCCCCAACCCGCCGGAAACGCTTATCAAGTCCGCCACTGTCGAGAGAAATAGGTATAGATTCGACCCGGCTGTGGCTGATAATATCGTGCTGCCCATGGAACTGCAGGGGATAGTGGCCGCCAGGATTTGGAAGCTGGAGCCGGGCCTGTTCCTTGGATCTGTCGCGCAGCCGCGCCGTTATTCAACGTGCTTTGTCTGGGCCAATCTGCGG
>Ga0265595_1001351_pt1 | contig 18997 bp, 20 predicted proteins | sample saktaG_15_FD_190148 | JGI IMG/M metagenome (GOLD analysis project Ga0265595, IMG submission 190148) | Saline water microbial communities from Sakinaw Lake, British Columbia, Canada - sak_2013_06_06_50m | ecosystem: Environmental > Aquatic > Non-marine Saline and Alkaline > Saline ... | reverse complement strand
GGATAAATATATGAAAGAAAAAATTAAAAGAATTTTACATTGGCCTTGGTTTTGGATGAAATATACTGAAAAACAATGGGAGGAAGAAATGAAAATATCATTGTCATCTTTTTGTGGTGGACAGCACTGGCCGGCAGGAAGCTGCACAATACCTTGCCCGCGATGTGGAACAGTTGGCTTTTATGGGCCCAGAGGAAGTTCTTCTAATGGCCGAAAATATAGGGCATGTAAATTTTGCGGCTTTTGGCAAGAAGCGTGGGGTAGTGTTTATGACGAAAGGGGCGGTAAACCCTATCGCTGCATAACCGTTTATTGCGATAAGTGCCAAACGTCTAATACATATAACTGGCATTTACCTGAGACGCAAAAATTTGGATATTGTCCGAGGTGTCATACCGAATTGAAGAAAACAAAATGGGCTTCAGATAACTCAAGCCACCCTTTTCATAAAATAAAAGAGCAAATGGACAGAATACATCAAAATCTTCGAAATTCCTAAAGATGAGACAACAAAATATACCCTTAAATAGTGTCTCATTTGTCTCGTTTTGTTGATAGACCTCAAAATGGGCGGGACGAATATTATTCTCGTTCTTGTTTAAAAATTCCGACAGGTGAAAGAAACAGCGTGAAATAAAAAAGGTTAATGCTTGTAGTAATTTATGGAGGAAGACATACCTCAAAAAAAAGACGAAGAAATCGTAAAGCTTGTACAATCGGGCGAGACCGAAGCTTTTGGTAACCTAATAAACAGGTATGAGGATAAAATCAAGCGCTATGCAAGAAAATTCCTTTCGGACAGTGAAGATATAAACGACGTCCTCCAAGATATTTTCATAAAAGCGTACAAGAATATCCAAAGCTTTGACATAAAGAGAAGATTTTCTCCCTGGTTCTACCGTATCGCCCACAATGAATTGATTAATAACCTTAAAAAGAAAAACGCAAAAACACTGCCTTTGTTCGATCTGGACGTCTTTTTACCCCAATATAGTCACAAAGATAATCTCGAACAGCAAATTGATCAAAAAGGCACGCAAAAAAACATTAATAACTGCCTTGATAAACTGGAATTCAAATACCGTGAACCGATTATCCTTTATTATTTTGAAAATCTAAATTACAAGGAGATTGCCGACGTAATACAAATTCCAGTTTCAACGGTCGGCGTGAGGATAAAACGGGCGAAAAACATAATGAAATCCATTTTAAATAAAACAGGATATATTCATGAATAATCAAGAAGAGAAAAACTCAATAAAGGATAAAATATTGAATAAGATAAAAAGCGGAGAAATCAAGACAAAGCCGAAGCTGTACTTTATTTTGAAAACCGTTCTGGTTGTTTTGGGAAGTTTGGTTGTCGGCATTTTCATCTTATTCTTAATAAGCTTTATTTCTTTTGCTTTGAGGGCCAGCGGATTGTGGTTTTTGCCCAATTTTGGGTTCCATGGCTTTGGAATATTTCTTGGCTCCTTGCCCTGGGTTTTAATCATAACGGCCATACTGCTGATTATCGTATTAGAAATAGCCGTTAAACGCTTCGCTTTTATATATCGCAAACCTGTTCTCTATTCTTTATTGGCTATTGTTTTAATCGTGTTTTTTGGCAGTCTTATAATCGATCAAACTCCTTTCCATTCAAAATTATTCTTAAAAGCTAGGGAAGGAAAATTGCCTTTAGCCGGCCCAATGTATCGCGATTTTGGAATGCCGGAATTTCGCAACGTACACAGAGGAGTTGTTTTAGAAATAACAGAAAATGGTTTTATTATGGAAACTCCCCGAAGTCAAAAATTAACAATAATTATTGATTCTAATACAAAATTAGCACCTGACTTTGAAATCAAAGAAGACGATGAAATTGTAGTGTTCGGAGAAAGGGTTAACGATGCCATAAACGCTCTTAATGTCCGCAAAGTTAATGACAATTTGGAATTGTTTCCATCGTCTCGTCGTCCCAAACCTTTACCGCCTCATATATTAAACCAATCTAAAGAGAATTTAAAATAAACATTAAAAAACCGCCCCTAAGGGCGCTTTTTTAATAATGAAATAAAAAAAACCATTTGGTTGTAATAATAATTGTAAACATGAAATTTTTTAAGCAAAAACGGATAATTATTTTCCTTATATTAATCCTAATTGTAGGTGGTTTTTTTGGCTATAAATCGCTCTTTAGTAAAGGAAACGAGGCTTCATATGTGACCGCAGCAGTTGGAAAAAGCACTATTATTGTTTCTGTCTCAGGAAGCGGCCAAGTGGCCTCTTCCGATGAGATAGACGTAAAGCCGAAAGTTTCAGGCGAAGTTGTTTATATCGGGGCGAAAGAAAACCAGGAAATAAAAGCCGGTACGCTCATTGCCCAATTGGATACCAGAGACGCAGAAAAATCGGTAAAAGACGCTGAAATTGATTTGGCAAAAGCTAAACTAGATTTGAAAAATGCCGAGGAAACAAAAGGTGAATCGCTTACTGAAGCCTGCGAAGACGGACTGAACGTTTTAACGAACGCCTTTAACGACTTATCGCCAGTTATCCCGAATTTAGAAACAATGTTTACAGAAAGTAGCTATAACGGCGATCAAAACGATATTGATTATTACATGCGCATAGTCAAATCCTACAACAGCGCCTATCAATTATCCTATTGGCAAGGAGGAGTTGAAGATAAATATCTCAGTATTAAAAAACAATTCAAAGTATTGCAAACTGATTATTCTGGTGTTATTCAAAGTTCTCCCTGCGACCAGATAGAAACTGTTATCAACGATGCGTATGATATTGCTAAAACGATGTCGGAGTTTGTCCGCCAGACCTACAATCTTGTGCAAAATTATCAATCACTGCTTGAAGAAGAAGGGATAATCTCGCCGATAGATTCAGATTCAACTGACAGCCAATTTACTCTACTGGGAACCTACACTTCTTCTGTCGTTGGCGCTGTTAATGATCTTTCGTCTGCCAAAAAAGCGATAACTGACGCGAAAGAAAAGCTTTCTGAATCGGATCTTGATATCGAAACGCAAAATCTTAAAGTAAAACAATGCCAGTTCGCCTTAGCCGACGCCCAAAAAAGCTTGGCTCAACACTACATCTATGCGTCTTTTGACGGCCTGGTTACAGAAGTCAATATTGAGTATGGCGACTCGATTTCAGCCAGCACGGTCTTGATAAATCTTGTCACCAAACAGAAGATAGCTGAAATTACTCTTAACGAAATAGACGCCGCAAAAGTTGAATTGGGGCAAAAGGCAACGATTAGTTTTGACGCAATTGAAGATTTAACCATTGTCGGCAAAGTCGCAGAAATTGACACCGTCGGCACAGTAACCCAAGGAGTTGTAACTTACAATATTAAAATTACTCTTGATACCCAGGACGAACGAATTAAGCCGGGTATGAGCGTTTCCGTGGTTATAATTACCGAAATGAAGCAAGACGTTCTTTTAATACCGAATTCTGCAATAAAAACGCAGAATAACATCCAATACGTGGAAGTTATGCAAGAAGACAATACTATTTATTCCCAGCAAATTGAGGTTGGGATTTCAAACGATACGAATACGGAAGTTGTAAGCGGCTTAGCAGAAGGCGATAAAGTTGTCATTCAAACAATCTCTAACAGTTCTTCAAAAACCAGCGGATCTATTATGCCATCGGGCGGCGGTTCAATGGAAATAATGAAGATGATACGTTAAAAACTATGATTGAAGTTTTGAATGTTTGTAAAACATACAAAAGCGAAAATGTTGAAACCAAAGCTTTAAAAAATGTTTCTTTTAAAATTGATAGTGGCGAGTTTGTGGCAATTATCGGGCCATCGGGTTCGGGCAAATCAACCTTAATGCATATTTTAGGTTGTTTAGATGTCCCGACCAACGGCCATTATTTCTTTAACGGAGAAGACGTTTCCCGTTTATCAGACGATAGATTGGCTAATATCCGCAAGAACAAAATAGGATTCGTTTTTCAGTCCTTCAATCTATTGCGACGCACATCGGTCATCCGCAACGTTGTGCTTCCGCTTATTTATGCAGGCGTTCTAAGAGAAGAACGGGAAGAACGGGCAAGAATCGCTCTTCGAGACGTAGGACTGGACGAATCTTGTTTTAATCATCTTTCCAACCAACTTTCCGGAGGGCAGATGCAAAGAGTGGCTATTGCCCGAGCTCTGGTAAACAACCCTTCCTTGATTTTTGCCGACGAGCCCACAGGAAATCTCGACAGTAAGACAGGTGAAATTGTCCTTGAAACTTTTCAAAATTTGAACAAGCAAGGCCGAACGATTATTTTAATCACCCACGAAAGATATATCGCGAACAAAGCCAAACGCATAATTGCCATTAAAGACGGCGAAATCGTTGAGGATGCTTTAACTGACAAATCAAAAATAGCTCGAGAGATTAAAGAATAACTATGCTTATTACCGATTTATTTGAAGAAACATTTCTTGCTATTGTTTCCAATAAAGCCAGATCCAGCTTAACTATCCTGGGCATTGTCATTGGCGTAGGTTCGGTCGTGGCCATGATTTCTATTGGTCAAGGAGCGCAGGTCTCAGTCAAACAAAGCATTGAATCCATCGGATCAAATTTATTAATGATTTCTCCAGGATTCCAGAAGAGTCCTGGCGTGCAAGTAAGTTCCGGACGCGGTTCAGCCCAAACCCTCACCTTGGAAGATGCTTTTGCTATTGAAGATCAAGTTTCTTTTGTTGAAGCTGTCGCTCCGGAAGTTTCAAGCAGATACCAAGTCACAGCCAAAGGTACAAATACAAACACTTCTGTTATTGGTACTGTTCCTTCCTATACTCAAACAAAAAACCTTGAAATGGATGCGGGCACGTTTATTTCTGACCAGGATATAACAAATTTGTCAAAAGTGGCAGTTTTAGGTCCGACAACCAGCCAGGATCTGTTCGGAGAAAACGTAAACCCAGTAGGACAAACAATTAAAATAAATAAAATCAGTTTTACAGTTATCGGTGTCTCAAAAGCTAAGGGTGGCACTGGATTCGGAAGCCAGGACGATAGGATTTATATTCCCGTTTCTACGGCCCAGCGTTTTTTATCGGGCAGCGATTCTGTATCTACCATTAACGTCCAAGTCCAGAATGAAAAATACATGTCAATCGCCCAAGAACAGATTAGCGCTCTTTTGTTATTCCGACACAATATTTCAGATGCTGCATCGGCAGATTTTTCCATAATGAATCAGGCAGATATCTTAAATACCATGTCTTCTGTGACAGGAACATTGACACTTTTACTAGGAGCGATTGCCGGAATTTCTCTTCTTGTCGGAGGCATTGGCATTATGAACATGATGTTAACGACAGTAACTGAAAGGACAAAGGAAATCGGCCTTCGCAAGGCGGTCGGAGCTAAAAACCAAGATATCAATCTGCAGTTTCTTTCAGAAGCGACCAGTCTTACTTTTATTGGCGGAATAATCGGCGTTATTTTAGGCTGCATTATTTCTTTTGCAATCAGTAAATTCGGCGATACTACCACAAGCATTTCAATCTGGTCTATTGCTTTGGCTTTTGGCGTTTCTGCTTTGATAGGGATTGTTTTCGGATATTATCCGGCCCAGAAAGCGGCAAAACTTAATCCGATTGAAGCCTTGCGTTATGAATAATAATTTATCGTTTAGTCGAACGATTAATCAAATTAAACAAATCTATGCAAAAAACATTACCGATTATTGTCGCAGCTGTAATAATTTGCGTCGGCGCGTTCTTCGGAGGAATGCAGTACGGCCAAAGCAAGACTTCCTTGTCTAAGAATTTTAATCCGAATTTCCTGAATAACCAGCAACTGCCGCAGGGGAATTTGGGAATTAACAGTAGGGGAAACGGCGTGGGTTTTCTCAACGGCGAAGTTATTGCCAAAGACGAACAGAGCTTGACTGTTAAAACAGCAGATGGCAGCTCAAAAATAGTCTTTTTCTCTGATTCCACGCAAATATCCAAGACGATAGAAGGAGCGATAGACGACCTTGAAATCGGCAAGCAGATAACAATTAACGGCAAAGAAAATTCTGACGGTAGCTATACCGCTCAAACTATTCAATTAAGAGAAATATCTCTATTGAGCAACCAGTAAATTGTCGAAAAGTCGCCTTAGCTTTCCGGGAAACGCCTTTTAGGCGAGGCGATTTTTTAATATAATAAAAACATAAAAGGTTTAAAAAATGAGACACCGCAATATACCCTCAAGTACTGTCTCATTTGTCTCATTTTAGCTTAAAAGCGCTCCGACCGAGACGCATGGTTATACCATTCCCCAAACGATCTAAATCTCCTCTTAAACAGCAGGTTCTAGGCTGACTTGGGGAGCCGATTTCGGCCGCTTTCTCAAGAAGGCGGTTTTTTGGTAGGATTAAAATATGAAGGAAAAAATTAAGAAAACTACTCAATAAAGTTATGAAGATTATTTTTGCTAAAGAAATCGGTTTTTGCTTTGGAGCTAGAAGGGCTTTGAAAATGGTAGAAGACAATCTGCCAAAGCTGAAAAAACCAATAAAAATGTATGGTTCTTTGGTTCATAATGAAGAAGTGGCCAAACATTTAAAAAAGATGGGCATTAAAACAATTGTTGACGATTTTAAAAAGATAAAAAAAGGCACCATAATCATTGCCGCTCATGGTATTCCTCCGGCGATTAAAAATGAACTCCAGAGGATATCGGGCTTGGATTTATTAGACACTACTTGTCCTCTTGTCGTTCGAGTTCGAGAGAAGGCTGAATTATTAGAAAGAGAAAACAAAGAAGTATTGATTTTCGGCGACCCCAGCCATCAAGAAACTTTGGGGATTAAGGGCGCCGCTAAAGAAAAAGCAATTGTTTTTTGTTCCAAAGAAGAATTATTGAAACTTAAACCCAAGAAAAATAAAAGATATGGATTGCTCGTCCAAACAACCCAAAATTTCGAGAGATTTAAAGAAATTGAAAAAATTGCCAAAAGAAAGATTTCTCAGATTGAGATTTTTAACACTATTTGCCAGACGACCTTTAAAAGGCAAACAGAAATAAGAAAATTAGCTAAAGAAGTTGATATGGTTTTGATTATTGGTTCGACCACCAGCGCCAACACCAAACGGCTTTACCAAATTAGCTCAAAAATTAATCCCAGAACTTTTTTTGTGGAAACAGCCAAAGATTTAAAAAGAGAATGGTTTGAGAATATAAAAAACGTAGGCATTGGCGCGGGCGCTTCATCTCCTGATTGGATAATCAACGGGGTAATAAAAAAAATAAAAACACTTTGTGAAAAATGATTCAAAGAAAAAAAACAAAGAAAATTAAAGTGGGCGATATTTTTATTGGCGGTAACGCCCCGATTTCGGTTCAGTCAATGACTAAAACAGATACCCGAGACGTCAAAGCCACAGTCAAACAAATTAAAAAACTGGAGAAGATTGGCTGTGAAATAATTAGGGTAGCTGTGCCCGATATGAAAGCCGCCCAGGTATTGGGTCAAATCAAAAGACAAATTAATCTTCCCTTAGTGGCGGATATTCATTTTTCGGCTGAGTTGGCTTTAGAAGCAATTAACCAGAACGTTGATAAGCTAAGAATTAATCCCGGCAACATTGGCAATGAAGAGAAAATTAAAGCTGTGGTTTTGGCCGCCCAAAAAAAGAAAATTCCGATTCGGATTGGTGTTAACGCCGGCTCTCTAGAAAAAGACTTGCTTTTAAAATATGGTGGCAAAGCAACCGCTGAAGCAATGGTGGAATCAGCCATGAGACACATTAAAATTTTGGAAAAATACAATTTTCAAGATATCGTCATTTCTTTGAAAGCTTCTGATATTGAAAGGACGGTGGTAGCTTACCGACTGCTTTCCCAAAAAGTTGATTATCCCTTACATCTTGGCGTCACTGAGGCAGGAACAGCTTTTTGTGGCACAGTAATGTCAGCTATCGGTATAGGGATTTTACTTGAGGAGGGAATTGGCGATACTTTAAGAGTTTCTTTAAGCGCGCCACCGGAAGAAGAAGTTAAGGCCGCATGGGAGATTTTGAAGTCTTTGAAAATAAGAAAAAGAGGTGTGACGATTACCAGTTGCCCGACTTGCGGTAGAACCGAAATTAATTTAGTAAAACTAGTGGAAAAGGTAGAAAAAGCCACCCAGTTAATTAATAAAGATATACATTTGGCCGTAATGGGTTGTGTGATCAACGGTGTAGGTGAGGCGAGAGAAGCGGATTTAGCAATCGTGGGAGGGAAAAAAGTTGGTTTGATTATTAAAAGGGGCGAAATTATTAAAAGAGTGCCCGAAAAAAAATTATTTGATGAGTTTATTAGAGAACTGAAAAAATTAATTAAATAAACAATGTTTCGGCGGCCGGGATTTTCGGCGAACGGGCAAAAAATGGAGGGGTTTCAGTGGAGGAAATTTTTTGCCCGCGAGCCACCGGGTTTTCCTGCCCACCGCCACAGGCGGCGGGCAATTTTCAGGTCAAATTCCGTTTCTTAGATTGGTGAATCAAATTAGGTAAGATTATGAAGAAAGTTTGAGGGTAAATGGAATGGGGAGTCGATAAAAATCGCCAATCTGGCGGTTTTTTTAGTGTTTATTAAATAAACATTAATACAGAAAAATTGCTTGTAATAATCTATTTTTTAGGTATAATATCTATATAAAGTGCTGTTTAGATAGTTTACACAAAGAAGCAAAAAGGTAAAATGGAGATAAAAATTATTAAAGATTCAATAAGCAAAAAAGAGCTTGTTGACATGGCAAAAGAGCAGTTTGGCGATTTGATAAAAGCGGTTGTTGATATTGATCAGGGGATAATGGCCGTGGGCGGAGAAATGCATGCTGACGAAGAAGTAATATTAATGGAAAAAGAAGGATCAAAGCGCGAGAGCGCATGGGGAATAAACATATATCCGGGAAAAAATAAAGAAGAAATGATAGAATTCGATTCGGTTATTAATCTGAAACCGTCATTCGGCAATCGTTCTCGTAATGTTGAAAATCCAGAAATACAGAATAAAATTAGAAATATCGTAGAGAAATTAATTTCACAATGACAAAAACCTTGCACAAAGACCTTTCATCGGGGAGATGGTTCGGGCTTACATTAATTGAACAAATGGCCAATATCGGCAGTGAGGTTAGCAGGGCTAGAAAATGGCAGGGGAAAGACGAAGATACTTTTTGGGGAGCAGTAACTAGAGCTTTGGAGTTGTTTGATTTGACTCTTATAGATCCAAGATTGAGTGGAAGAATTAGGGAAATTGCCAGAGTAAAAGAATTATTTTGCGATGCTGTTACCGGTGGCAAAGAATACAATAGTTCGCTTAAAGACCTTGATGATTATTTCTTGCAGTACGCTTTTTGCACAAGACGAAATATGTAAATACGGGGGCGTGGTGAAATGGCTATCATAGGAATCTCCAAAATTTCTGTTCTAGGTTCGAATCCTGGCGCCCCCGCAAAAACATGGGAACATTATTAGGATTTTTTACAGGTTCATCAATTGGTTATTTTACCGGCAAGTTTTTGGCCGGAGAAAAAACAGGAGATATCGGCTTGTTTAGTTTGGCTTTTAATGTGTGGGGATGGCATATTCATTTGCACCACTGGCTGATTTCAATGGCTTTATTGTGTTTTCTTATATTTTTTTTAAGAAAGAAATATCGATTTTCGCCTTTGTTTTTTACCCTTTCTGCCGGTTTTCTTGTCGGCTGGATGTTCCAGGGAATATATTGCTACGAGGACTGGCATCAAATAATAATTAAGCGAAACATATGAAAAGACAAATATTAATAATCGGCGCAGTAATCGTTTTAGTAGTTTTCGTTTATCAGGTTTTTTTGAAAGAAAAGAAGCCTGAGTTTGATTTGGCTGAAGTAACCTTAGGAACTGTCAGTCAGGAGATTTTTGAAACGGGACAGGTAGAAAAGGGAGAGAAGCTGAATCTTAATTTTGGAAATACCGGGAAAATTGAAAAGATTTATGTTGTTGTGGGTGATGAAGTACAGGCTGGCCAAGAATTGGCTATATTGGATACAGCTGATATTAATATTCAGCTTCAGGAAGCAAGAGCTGCTTACGAGGTAGCCCAGCTGAATCTGAAAAAGCTGCTGGATGGAGCCAGTTCCGGAGAAGTAAAAATCTCCCAAGCTCAGTTGAACAGCGCCCAAACTGCCCTTAAGAACTCTCAAGACGATCTGCAGAAAAGCTTTCAGACAGCTATGACTGTTTTGGACAGTTCTTATCCTCCCATTTACAATGCTTTAGTTTTTGTGAAGCAGTTTGTCATCAGTTACATTGGTACTTATGATTCAGATGCCGGAAAGATAATGATAGCTAGGGACGCTATAGAAAGCGTAGAAAAAGCGATAGAAAGCAATTTGGATGCGTTAGCAGCCAATCCGACCAATGAAAATATCAAAGCTTCTTTGGCTATAATGAAAGATTCTCTTGAGAAAACCTTTTTGCATCTAGAAACAATACGTTCTGTCGTTGATACAGCCCCCGTTTATAAAAGCAAGGTTTCAGCAGCTGACAGAGCTTCTTTAGATACTTTAAAAACAAATATTAACACTGCTTTAGCTAGTATCATTGCCAATCAACAGGCAATCTATTCTGCAGAAGCCGGCGTTGAAACGACGAGAGCAAGTCTCCAGGAAGCAGAGAATAATTTTGATCTGGTGGCGGGCGATCCTGAACAAGTAGACGTTGACTTATATTCAACCCAGGTAAAGCAGGCTTTGACTAAAGTGCAGCTTTATCAGAACGAGATTGAGCAGTCAAAGATTATCAGTCCGGTAGAAGGAAAGATTGCTGAGATAAATAAAAATGAAGGCGAGTCAGCGCAAGCAGGCTCACAGGAAGCGGTAATAGTGCTTTTGCCAGCAGCTCCCTACGAGATAAAAGTAGATATTTATGAGGAAGACGTGGTTAAGATTGCTGTCGGTAATTCTGTTGATATTTCTCTGGTTGCTTTTTCTGGAAAAACTTTTACAGGAAAGATTATTTTAATAAGCCCGGCGGAGAAAATGGTTGACGGAGTGGTTTATTATGAAACGATTATCGGTTTTGAAGATACTCCCGAGGGCATAAAGTCCGGCATGTCAGCTGATATTGTCATTAAGGCTCAAACCAAAGAAAACGTTTTAATTCTTCTTGATGCTGCAATTCGTACGAGGGATTCCAGAGACTTTGTTGAAATTCTTGTTGACGGAAACGTTCAGGAAAAAGATATTGAAGTCGGATTGAGGGGGAGCAATGACATGGTGGAAATTGTTTCTGGTTTGGAGCAGGGAGAAAAAGTAATTTTAAGATAATGAAAGAGCCAATTATTAAACTGGATAATGTCTGGAGGACTTACAAATTAGGAAAGACAGAAGTACACGCTTTAAGAGGATTGAGCCTGGAAATTTTTCCAGGCGCTTTTGTGGCGATTATGGGATCTTCAGGCTCGGGCAAATCAACTCTTTTGAATATTATCGGCTGTTTGGATTCGCCGACAAAAGGGAAAGTTTATTTGAAAGGCAAAGACATTTCTTTAATGGCAGAAAGCCAACTGGCTCAATTTCGTGGCAAGATACTCGGTTTTATTTTTCAGGAATTCAATTTACTTTCCAATCTTTCAGCTATTGAAAACGTAATGCTGCCCATGACTTTTCAGGGTATAGCCCAGGAAGAAAGAAAAAAGAGGGCAAAAGACATTTTAGTTTCCGTTGATTTGGAGGATAGGATTTTCCATGGGCCAGGAGAGCTTTCCGGAGGCGAGCGCCAGAGAGTGGCTATTGCCAGGGCTTTTGCCAATCATCCCGAAGTGATTATCGCTGACGAGCCGACGGGAAATTTGGATTCTGTTACCGGGAAAAAGATAATGGAAGTGCTGACTGATTTTCACAAGAATGAGGGCAAGACCGTTGTCGTGGTCACTCATGATCCGAAGATCGCCAATTATGCAGAACAAGTGATAAACATTGAGGACGGCAGAATAGTTGAGAATCATTCTGCTGCAAAAGAATATTTATGGAAGAATTAAAAGAATATTTTAATATTGCCGTAAGGAATATCAGAACAAGGTCTCTGAGAAGCTTTTTGACTATTCTGGGAATCGTCATCGGAGTCTTTTTAATAATTTCCCTGCTTTCTCTGTCAGAAGGATTGAAGTCAACGATAAACCAGCAGCTGCAGGCCATGGGCGGAGAAATGGTTATGGTTATGCCGGGCAGCGATGATGATCTTCTTACGTCCATGATGTTCGGCGGCGCAAAGCTGCAGAAAGAAGATATTGAAGCCATTAAAAAAGCAGAAGGTGTAGACAAGGTTTTGGGATTTTCTTATACGGGAGCTATTGCTAGGTTTAAGGAAGAATCAAAGCAAATAGCCATCGCCGGCTATGATCCGTGGAAGGAAGGTTTGGATATTTTGAGCATTTTTCAGGGCTGGAGTTTGACCGAAGGAAGGTGGCCGAGCAAAGGAAACGAAGTTTTAATCGGTTCCCAAGTGGCCACTGAAATTTTCTCAAAGGAAGTGAAAGCCGGTTCGGAAATAACGATAAAGGGAAGGAAATTCCAGGTGGCAGGAGTGCTCGATTCCTTGGGCAGTAAGCAGGACGACAGCATGGTATATATGGATATGAAAGTCTACCAGGACGTTACCGGAGAAAAGCGGGGCACTGCTGCTTATGCTATGGTCAAGCTTGAGGACGGGGTAGATGAGAATGCAGTGGCTCAGAAAATCGAGGAAGCCTTAAGCGAAACAAGAAAGAGAAGGTCAGGAACCGACGAAGCTGATTTTTCCGTTATCACTTCCGAAAAAATGGGAGCAATAGCAGGCAACATCTTGGGCATAATTCAGATGGTCATTTTTGCTTTTGCCAGCATTGCCATTATTGTCGGGGGTATAGGTATTACTAACAGTATGTTTACCTCGGTCAGGGAAAGAACCAAGGAAATCGGTATTATGAAAGCAATTGGCGCCAAGAATTCAGCTATTCTTTCAATATTTTTATTTGAGGCAGGCATTGTCGGTTTAATTGGAGGAATAGGCGGTACTCTGCTTGGTTCTTTATTGGCCAAAGGTGTTGAATTTTATGGACAGGTGCATCCTGTTTTCTATTTTACTGCTTCGGTAAACCTCGGTTTGGTTGTTTTCGGCTTGGTTTTTTCTTTTATTATCGGTTGCGTTTCCGGAGTTCTGCCGGCCAGAACTGCAGCTAAATTAAAACCAGTTGACGCATTAAGAAGACATGAGTAAACAAATACTGGAATATCCAAATCCAATACTAAGAAAGAAATCTTCTGCGATTAAGGAGATAACTGAGGAGGTGAAGATATTGGCTGAAGAAATGAAAAAGATAATGATGGAAAAAGACGGCATCGGTTTGGCTTCTCCCCAGGTCGGAGAATCAAAAAGATTGATCACTGTTTTTTTTGATGGCAATCCTCAGGCTTTTTTGAATCCAAAGATTTTGCGAAAAAGCAGGAAAACAGAAATTATGGAAGAGGGTTGTTTGAGTTTTCCTGGTTTGTTTTTGAAGATTAAAAGAGCTAAGGAAGTGAATATGGAATTTGTTGATTTGGCTGGCGTTAAAAAGAGAATGAAGCTTGAAGGTTTTTCAGCCAGGGTCTTTCAGCACGAGATTGACCATTTGGACGGAATACTATTCATTGATAAGATGAGCTTACCCCAAAAACTATGCCGCTTATTGAAGAGTTAATTAAAGATAACTGGCTGAAAACGCCGAAAGTGATAGAAGCTTTTAAAAAAATAAAAAGAGTTGATTTTCTGCCAGAGGATTCAAAGAATTTAGCAGAGATCAACGAAGCTTTGCCCATAGGATTCGGTCAGACCATTTCTCAGCCTTTGGTCGTTGCTTTTATGATGGAATTACTGGATTTGCATAAAGGGGATAAGGTTTTGGATATTGGTTCCGGTTCTGGCTGGACCAGCGCTTTGTTAGCTGAAATCGTCGGCAAAAAGGGAAAGGTTATTTCTCTTGATATAATCCAGGAATTGAAGGAGTATGGGGAGAAAAACGTTTCAAAATATAATTTCGTTAAAAAGGGGATTGTTCAGTTTTTTTGCCTTGATGCAAATGAAGGATACGAGAAAGAAGCTCCTTTTGATAAGATTTTAGCTTCAGCTTCAGCTGTTAAGATTCCCGATGCTTGGAAAAAGCAGTTGAAAATCGGAGGCAGGATTGTCGCTCCGGTTGATTCTTCAATCTGGCTTTTAATTAAGAAGAACGAAACTGATTTTGAAGAAAAAGAACATCCAGGGTTTATTTTTGTTCCTTTATTAAAAAAATGAAAAAATCTTTAATTTTAATTATTGTCGTTATTATTGTTCTGATTGCTTCTTGGATGGTTATTTTGCCTGTGGAGCAGAATTCTGAAAAAGAAGTTGTTTTCAGCGTGGAAAAGGGTCAGGGTTCAAAGGACATCGGTTTGAATCTGGAAAAGCAGGGGTTGATAAGATGGTCTCCTGTATTCAGGGTTTATGTTTTAACTGTCGGAATGGCTTCTTATTTAAAAGCAGGAGAATATATTTTATCTCCTTCAATGAATATGCCTCAGATTGCTGACAAGCTTTTTTCCGGTAATGTCATAAAGGAAAAGATCACTATTATTGAAGGATGGAGCTTAAGGGATATTGCTTCTTATTTTGAAAGCAAAGGTTTGTTTGGGGCTGTTGATTTTTTTGGATTAGTCGGTTCTCCGATAACCGGCTCTTCTTCAAAAGATTTTTCTGCTGATTTTGCTTTTCTTAAAGATAGGCCTGAGAATTTAAGTCTGGAAGGATATCTTTTTCCCGATACCTACGAGAAAACCAGTAAAGAAAGTTTGGAAAGCGTTGTTGAAAAAATGCTTATTAATTTCGATAAGAAATTGAATTCTGAATTAAGAGAAGAAATTGAGAAACAAGACAGAACTATTTTTGAAATAGTGACCATGGCCAGTATTCTTGAAAAGGAAGTAATAACTTTGGAGGACAAAAAAATAGTTTCTGGCATTTTCTGGGGAAAGATTGAGAACGGCGAACCTTTGCGTAGCTGCGCCACAGTTGCTTATATCTTAGGAAAAGAAAACTGGACGTTTGACGAAATGAGAACAGAGATCGCTTCTGGTACAGAAATTGATTCTCCTTACAATACTTATAAATATAAAGGATTACCTTTTGGTCCGATTTGCAATCCTGGATTTGAAAGCATTATGGCTGCTGTTTATCCTCAAGATAGCGATTACTGGTATTATCTTTCCACTAGGGAAGGGGAAACTATTTTCAGCAAGACTTTGGATGAGCACAATGCGGCAAAAGAGAAATATTACAAGTAGTCTTGACAAAAATCTTAAAATACGTATTATATCAGTAGATTGTAAATAAAGGAGGTGACATTCTAGAGCACTTTGCACTCGGTTAAATAATTCTGAGGAGGTAGACATGAAAAGATTATTTTTTATGGTTGCACTGGCAGTTCTTCTCTCTGTTACTTTCGTCCCGGTAGCCTTTGCTGCGGGAAATGGTTCCAATATACCGCCTAGTTGGACGGTTTATCAGGAAACCCTGGCCAGCAGAGAAGTCTGGCATGCCTACGCTAGAGTTGATATCAGGCAGTATAAAGCCGAAGATCTAGAGGTCGGCGATAAAATTATCCTTCACAGTAAAACAGGAAGTTTTGAGGCCGAGATTACTGAGATGCTAACTCCGTTAGCTGCCTCAGACCCACGCAGTCCAAGGCGAATGTGGATCAGCTTTCAGCCTGTCGATGACATGCCTAAGGGCTTGCCATCGTATACCGGGGTTATTTTTGCAAGATGGGGACCGTTTTGAGTCCTCACCAAAACAATATAGCAAGGGGAGTCCATAACAAGGACCCCCCTTCTCTTTTTGGAAAACACTTGACAAGATTCTGGATATATAATAAATTAGTATTATCCGTAGACAGTGGGCAGTCATAAGACCCGCCGAGGAAAAGTTTTAAGTTTTTCTTGATTTTCGTCTGCGGCAACGCAGATTTTTAATTTATGGCTTTGACAAAAGCGCAAAAACAAAAAATACTTGATGATTTGAAAGATAAGATTGCTAGGCAGAAAGCAATGATTTTTATTAGCATTGCCGGCTTGAAAGTGAAGGACATATCTGATTTAAGGAAGAAGCTGAAAGAGATTGGCGGCAATTTGCAGGTAGCCAAGAAAACATTGATCGAAAAAGCTTTAAAAGATAAGAAGCTTGATTTCGATAAAAACAAGTACAAAGAGGAAATCGGTTTGGTTTTCGGGTTTGAAGACGAGATAATGCCGGCAAAAACAGTTTATCAGTCAGGGCTGGCTAACGAAAACTTGAAGATATTGGGCGGATTTATCGAAGGATCATTCAAAGAGAAAGAGGATGTTATTACTTTGGCCCAGCTTCCGACAAAGCCAGAATTATTGGCAAAACTGGTAGGTACGCTTTCTGCTCCAGTTTCAAATCTTGTATATTCTTTGCAATATAATCTTAAAGGTCTGGTATATATATTAAGCTCAATTAAAAAATAATATGGCAGAAGAAGCAAAAAAAGAAATAAAAGTTCCTGAAAAGTTTAAAAAACTGGTTGAAGAAATTGAAAAGATGTCTGTTTTGGATTTAGCTGAATTGGTAAAGATTCTGGAAGACAAATTCGGCGTCTCAGCTTTAGCTCCCGTAGCCGCTGCTCCGGCTGCTGCAGTCCCTGGCGCTGCTCCGGCAGAAGAAAAGAGCGAATTCACTGTTGTTTTGGCAGGTGTCGGTGAAAAGAAGATTGAAGTGATAAAAGTTGTCAGGGATGCCACTCAGAAAGGATTGAAAGAAGCCAAAGACTTGGTTGATGCAGCTGCTTCCGGCCCTCAGGTCGTTAAAGAGAACGCCAAGAAAGAAGAAGCTGAGGAGTTGAAGAAAAAGTTTGAAGAGGCTGGAGCCAAGATAGAATTGAAATAAATTGTCTTTGAATTAAAAACAGCGCTTTTTGAAAGGCGCTGTTTTTAATTTATTTTTCCACAATTTCTGTTGACAATAGTTTTGTTTGGGAGTATGTATATAATTAGTAGCCTAATTTTGGCTTTGTCAATTGCATAATGATTCACAAAAGGGGGTGATTATATAAAAAAGAAAGAAGAGTAAGCCTGATTGATATTCGGGAACAGACCGAAAAAACGAAAAAGGAGGTAGCATAGTGAGACTTTCTTCGTTAACATCTCGTCTGTGCATTGTCGGCATCCTGATTCTCGTTCTCTGTCTCTGTGCGATGGTTACTACCTCGAGTACGGTAGAGGCAATGCCTGCGACTGTCGCACCACCTGACTACAGCTTTGTAGCAGTGGCCCCATTACCTGCTGGTGAATTAGGTTCCACTTTCACACCGTCGGCAATATCAAGTAGGGACCTAAACTCTGGGTGTTACTTCTCTGGCTCCATGCACATAATACACTTCGACCGGCTTAACCACGCTGGAGCTGCGGCTTTTCAACATGGTTCTACGCAAGGAGATGTATTCTTCGGGCAGCATGCTATATCGGCTTCAAGTGACAACGTTTCTGCCGATTTTGCTGCTCATCAGTTTTTGGCCAACACGCATGACTATTCATCGACGCCGGGCTGGCGTGGCTTCATTACGTTGAGTCATGGACCGGACGTTATAGTTGACTGCTCCTGCCTTGCCGCGGTCATCAACGACCGTGAGAGTTTTGACCATTCGTCCATAACCTACAGAACATCCGAGGAATTCTTCGGACTGGCTAGATCGATATCGGCACCGTCTTTTTCACAGCATGTTTGCGCTGTTTAATGGACCGTACACCGGTCTATTTATCGATGATGACGGTTAGCCGCATATAGCCATTAGCTATAGATGGTCAACTCTAGTTAACTTTTATAAGTGAATCAAAAAGAGGTGGCACATGTCTCTATCTGAAGCCACCTCGTTTTTTTTACACATAAAATCATTAATCGGTTTTATTTAGTTGAGCGATATCTTCCGAAACTATTTTTTTAAGATTTTTTACTCTTTCTTTAATGATTAAAGGTAAGCTTGAGGAAATATTATCTAAAGAGTTAAGTTCGTATAATGCTTCTTCATATATAGTGTTGGCGCTTTCTTTAGCTTTAAGATTAAAATTAGAGACTATCAGGTATGATTTTGCCTGATGTATTTTTCCCTCAATTTGGTTCAATTGTTGTTGGTAATTTTCTATATTTTTTTCTTCTTTTTTTTGAAAGATGAAATAACCCAAAGTTAAGAAAACGATTAGCACTAAAACTAAGATTATTTTTTTATTTAAAACTGGTATTTTAAATTTAGGCAGAGATAATTTCGGTTTGGCAATTCTTATCTGAGGCTTTTTAAAAGGAATTTTTATTTTTATTGAAGGTTTTGGAATCCTTACTTTTTTGGCTAGCTTGAACAGGGGATTGAATACTTCTTTGAAAGAGAATATTTTAAAGCTTTTCTTTTCAGCCATCATTTCTTTTTCTTTTAAGCTGGCTTGTTTTGTTAAGGCGATTATTAGGCAGAGGCCGGAGATCTTAGTTAATTGTTCCTTTTTTGCGTTTAAGACTTCTTTCAGTTTTCTCTGGCTGAAAGGGGAAATAGCCGCTATTTTGCTTAAAAGGTTTTCTTCCAAGAAAGCACCAGCCATTTCTTCGCTCAAAATCAGGATAATGTCGTTTTCTGCCAATTTCCCGGAAACAATATTGCCGAATATTTTTAAAGGATACGGCTCAATGTCGTCGAACTTTATTTTCTGGTCAATATCAACTATGTTGTTTTTTCTGAGAAGGAAGATTTTAAAGTCGCCGACCTTGGTGAAATTCAAATTATAGTCTTTTAATGACAGCACGACAAAGCTTAAATTGCCCAGCCAGCTGACATCTCCTGATTTGGCGATTTTTTCCAGGTGTTCGTTGGCTGTTTTTAAAGTGTCTTTAAGCGATTTCTCCTGCGAACCGGAAACCGCTTTGTAATATTTCTCTTTTATTCTTTTTGCCAGATTGT
>Ga0265595_1001348_pt1 | contig 19075 bp, 15 predicted proteins | sample saktaG_15_FD_190148 | JGI IMG/M metagenome (GOLD analysis project Ga0265595, IMG submission 190148) | Saline water microbial communities from Sakinaw Lake, British Columbia, Canada - sak_2013_06_06_50m | ecosystem: Environmental > Aquatic > Non-marine Saline and Alkaline > Saline ... | reverse complement strand
TAGAAAAGAAAGCGTTACAAAACTAATAAAAAGATGCAATGATTTTGGGGCTGGTGGTATATCAGTTGCTATTGGCGAATTAGCCGACGGCTTAATTATTGATTTAAATGCTGTTCCAAAAAAATATGAAGGCTTAGATGGAACTGAACTTGCTATTAGTGAAAGTCAAGAGAGAATGGCGGTTGTTGTTAGAAAAGAAGATGCAAATAAATTCATTTCTTATGCAAATGAGGAAAATATAGAGGCAACTTTAGTTGCAGTTGTTACTAAAGAAACAAGGCTTAAAATGAATTGGAATAAAAAAACTATTGTGAATATTTCAAGAGAGTTTTTAAATTCTAATGGTGCCGAAAAAAGCACAAATGTTAAAATATTAAACAATAATTTAATAAATATAAACAATATTGAAGTAAAAGGAAATGACTATAAAGAAAAATGGTTAAATTTAATAAGTGATTTAAATATTTGCTCGCAAAAAGGTTTAGTAGAAAGATTTGATAGCACTATTGGAGCAGGGAGTGTTTTATTGCCTTATGGTGGTAAAAATCAACTTTCAGAAGTTCAAGTAATGGCTTCAAAACTTCCGGTTTTAAATGGAGAAACCAATACTTGCTCTGTAATGGCTTATGGTTTTAACCCTTATATTTCTGAAAAAAGTCCTTTTTTAGGAGCTGTTTATTCAGTCGTATCATCTGTTTCAAAATTAGTATCTGTTGGCTGTAGTTTAGATAAAATGTGGTTAACTATGCAAGAGTATTTCAAGAGAACCAAAAACGACCCTTTGAGATGGGGAATGCCTTTTGAAGCACTTTTAGGAGCAATGACTGCTCAACTTAAATTGGGAATTGGAGCAATTGGTGGCAAGGATTCTATGTCTGGTAGTTTTGAGGATATTGATGTGCCTCCAACTCTTGTTTCATTTGCAGTTTCAATTATTAATGCTGAAACTTTGATAACTTCAGAGTTTAAAAAGGCAGGAAGTTTTGTTTATTTATTAAAGCCAGAACTTGAAAAAGACTATCAATTCAATTTTGAAAAATTATTATTGTTATTTAATAAATTAAACAAACTTATTATAGAAGGCAAGGTATTGTCTTGCTGGGCAATTTCAGATGGTGGAATTTGCGAAGCGATAACCAAAATGTGCTTAGGAAATAATATAGGCTTTAGTTTTGAAAGTTGTTTTGATTTTAAAGAAGTCTTTAAATTTTTCTATGGAGGATTTATAGTTGAAACTGATGTTAAAATTGTTGATGCAGTTTTAATAGGCAAAACTGTAAGCCAAGAAAATATTATTTTTAATAATGTAGAATTAACTTTAAAGCAAATTCAAAAAAAATGGGAAGCACCTTTAGAAGAAATATTTCCTGTAAAGATTGCTGATAATAAAAAAAATACTCAAGAATTTAAATTTAACAATAAAAATATAAAAGCCCCATCTATAAAGACGGCGAAACCAAAGGTTTTAATACCTGTATTTCCTGGCACAAATTGCGAATACGATACTGCAAAGTGTTTTGAAAATGCAGGAGCTCAATGCGAAATTATAGTTATTAATAATCTAAATGCCAACTCTCTTAATCAATCTTTAATTGTTGTTGAAAAAGCTATCAGTAATTCTCAAATTATAATGCTTCCCGGTGGTTTTTCAGGTGGAGATGAACCTGATGGTTCTGGTAAATTTATTTGTGCTTTTTTCAGAAATGATAAATTGAAAGAGGCAATTAATAATTTGCTTTATAAACGAGATGGCTTGATGTTAGGTATTTGCAATGGTTTTCAAGCACTAATTAAGTTGGGCTTAGTTCCTTATGGGCAAATTAGAGAAATGAATAGTGATTGTCCAACCTTGACTTGTAATTCTATAGGTAGACATCAGTCAATGATGGTTAGAACAAAAATTTGCAGTAATTTATCTCCTTGGTTTAGCCTTTGTGAATTAGGAGAAATTCATACAGTCCCTATTTCTCATGGCGAAGGACGATTTATAGCAAGTAATGAACTAATTAACAAATTAGCATTAAATGGTCAAATTGCAACTCAATATGTTGATTTACATGGTAAGCCCTCAATGGACATTTCATATAATCCAAATTCATCAATTTGTGCAATAGAAGGTATAACAAGTTTAGATGGCAGAATATTAGGTAAAATGGCACATAGTGAACGAATTGGAGATTTTGTGGCAAAAAATATTGAAGGGAATAAAAATCAAAAAATATTTGAATCAGGAGTAAAATATTTTAAATAAATCTTGTTTTATTTACCCAATCACTGAATATATTTAAAAAATTTACAAAATTTATACATAAATATTGACAAAATAATCTAAATACCTTATAATATAATTAAATTATACTTTGAAGGAGTGAAGAGATTATGATGAAATCAACTGGTACTGTTAGAAAGATTGATGAACTTGGTAGAATTGTATTGCCTATGAGTTTAAGAAAGACACTAAAATTAGAAATAAAAGACCCAGTCGAAATGTTTGTTGATGATAATGGTTGTGTGTTAGTTAAAAAATATATCCCATCTTGCATATTGTGTGGAGAGAAAAATGAAGTTATTACTTATAAAGGTAGAAATGTATGCAAATTATGTTTGCAGGATATAAAAAATGCAAATAAATAATTATTTGGAGCGAATTATAAGATATGAAAACGAAGTTTAAATGTAGTCTTTTTATTATTTTAATTTTATTATCAATCTTTTCGGTTATGCCTATTTGTGCCATTTCGGCAACAATTAAACTTTCGGGGGTAGCTCTTATAAGCCCTCGTCAAGAGTTAATAATAAATGTTGATTTTTCCAATCTTTCTGTTACTGCTCCAGAAGGTTTAGGAGGCATTGGACAATTAAAAATTTCTTATAACCCAAAATTATTTGATTTATTTAGATTAGATAAATCAGATTCAATTACTGAAAATTTTGATTTTACTGCAATTACCTCGGATATTAAGGTTAATAATATTGATTTAAAAGTTATTACTTTAAGTATTATAAGTAATACACCTAATAGTGTGCTTTCTGCTAATACAAATAGTATTGCATATTTAAGTTTTAAAGCGAAAGATATTGCACAAGAACAAACGGCAGAATTTGCTATTCTAAACGATTCATCAGGCTTTATTCACCCTACTAATCCTGAAATAATTTATGATGATAAAATTGGAATAGAAGCACCTTTAAAAGTTTATATAGGAAAAATATTATCTGATAATGCTAAACTTTCAAGTTTGTCTATAGAAAATATGTCTTTATCCCCAGAATTTAGTTCGGAAAATAAGTTGTATAGTGCTAAATTAGTTGGGGATATATCTGATATTAATATTAATTATTTAACACAAGAAACAGATGCAACAGTTAGTATAATTGGAGATAAAGAATTAAAAGAAGGCAAGAATAGAGTGTCTATTCAAGTTACTGCTCCGGATAAGTTTACCGTTATGGAGTATGTTGTTAATGTAAATAAAGTTACTGATGATACCATTTCAAATATAGTAGACATTGATGAATTAAACAGACAACTTACTAAAGAAGTCGAAAGTCTTAAAACAAGATTAAATAATGTTAACGAAAGATTTATTTATTTTCTTATCATATTTATTGTTATAATTATTTTATTATTGATATATATTATTTCTAATGCTTTAAAGAAAAAAGCAGAAAAGCAAAGAATTGAATTTATAGAAAATTTAGAGAATGAACAATATGATGATGACGACAATAATAAACAATTTTATTAATTGATAAAAATTTATGTGCTACACTCAACTCTTGTTTTAAACGAGAAGAAAGCAATAAAGAAGGGGCTGTATCAAAACAATTAAAATAAAAAATATTGAACAGGAATTAAGAGATTCTTCGGGGATAAATCCCCTCAGAATGACAAAATGGGGGTCATTCTGAGCAAAAGCGAAGAATCTCTCTTTGTGTTTTACTATTTATTTTTGTTTTGATACAGCCCCTTTTATTCATTAAAAAGCTATTAATAATTTTTTTGTTCTAATTCAAAATATGCTTTTGGATGATTGCAAAAAGCACAAACTTCGGGAGCTTGCTTTCCTGTATGAATATGTCCACAGTTGCGACAACGCCAAACTTGTTCGTTTTCTTTTGCAAATACCATATTAGTATTAAGATTTTGCAATAAATCTAAATATCTTTGCTCATGGGATTTTTCAATTTCGGCAACTAATTCAAAAAGTTTTGCAATATTGTCAAATCCCTCTTGTTTTGCTTCTTTTGCAAAGTCTGAATACATGACAGCCCATTCATAATGTTCACCATCAGCCGCAGTTTTTAAGTTTTCAGTCGTGGTGTCTAAATGACCTAATATCTTAAACCACATTTTCGCATGTTCCTTTTCATTATCAGCAGTTTCGGAGAATATTGCACTTATTTGTTCGTAGCCCTCTTTTTTTGCCACTGATGCAAAATAAGTATACTTGTTTCTTGCCATACTTTCCCCAGCAAATGCCGACATTAAGTTAGCTTCTGTCCTTGAACCTTTAAGTTCCATTTTGCTTTCCTCCTAAAATTTAATAATATCTTATAACAGCTATAACTTTACCTAAAATAGTAAGTTCATTTAATACTATTGGCTCATAGTTTTCATTTTCCGGCTTTAAAATAAATTTATCATCTTGTTTGAAAAATCGTTTTACTGTTGCTTCATCATCAATTAAAGCAACAACTATATCCCAGTTTTCTGCTATTGGAGTGCTTTTAACAATTACAGTGTCATTGTCCAAAATGGCGGCGTTTTTCATACTGTCGCCTTTTATAGTTAAAGCAAAAAGTTCATTGCCTTTTGATAATGAATAAGGAACAGATAAATAGCCTTCAAAGTTTTCTGTTGCTAAAATGGGTTGTCCTGCAGTAACTCGCCTAATTATTGGTATCATTACCACACTTTCAAAATTAGCAGGGATTAAGGAACGACTTTTATTATTATCTTTATAAATTAATCCTTCTTTGAGTAGAACATTTAAATGTGCCTGAACAGAACTTGTGGAACTAAGCCCCACAGCTTTAGCAATTTCTCTAACAGAAGGGGGAATACCATCTTGTGAATACTTGTTTTCAATGAATTTTAGTATCTTATCTTTTTTATCACTAACCCTACTCATAAACAACTCCTATATATTATACCCAAAGTAAATAGTTTTATCTCAAATCATTTTTTCTGCTCTAAAAAGTCCGATTACAGTTTTTGCATCCTTAATTTCTCCGTTTTGTGCCATTTTTAATGCTGTTTCAAATGGTAGAGAAATATTTTCTAAAAATTCATCCTCATCAGGATTAACATCTTGAATTTTTAAGTTGGTTGCTAAATATATATAAATAATTTCATCGCAATAACCGGGAGACGGATATATTTCACCTAAGGAAATAATATTTTTTGCGGTCGCACCTGTTTCTTCTTTTAATTCTCTAATTCCACATTCCAAAGGGTTTTCGCCTTTGTTAATTTTTCCGGCAGGAATTTCAAGCAAACATTCTTTATATGGATAACGAAACTGTTTAACTAATAAAACCTCTCTATTATCATTTATTGCCACTATGGAAACCCCTCCACTATGTTCAACAACTTCACGGCTCGCCGTATTTCCATTTGGTAATAAAACTTTATCTTTTCTTAAATTAATTAATTTGCCGTTAAAAATATATTTTTTTTTGACGGTTTTTTCTTCTAAATTCATTATTTTCTCCAATACACAAATTTATAAATCATTTTATAATTTTTGAATTTACTATCTCATCAAAAGTATTTGCTCCCAACATCTCTCCCAATATCTTGTCTAAGCTAATTTTTTCTTGTTGATTTGTTGTAGTTTTTACAATGTTTATGTATTCCTGTGAATGCTTTGAAATAGCCTTGCCATATAAAACCATTATAAAAGATATGGCGGCAACAAGAACTACCACAGTGATTACCCTGCAAACCATAACAATTTTCTTAGTATTACTTGTAGGACTGTCTATTGCGTCCTGAGTGACTTTTTTGCCTTTGCCGATAAAGTGAGCACAGATTACAAGTGTAATACCTATTATTATAATGGCTAAACTCAGTAAGAGCATATATGTAGAAACTTGTGCTACATAGTTTATCATCCATTCCTTTAAAAATAGAAAATCAGATTGATTGCCTTGGGTAAAAAGATCAGGAAATTGCTTAATAATTAATTTGTTTAGAAACATAGATAAAACAGAGGGAATTAAGAATAATGTCCCTGAAACAATCAATGGGATTCCAATCCAACGCAGAATGCTTTTGGGTTTATAAGCAATGGTAGCAATTATCAATAATAACAATAATAGGATAATCAGATTCATTTTAAAAATATTATCTCGTATATCATTGAGCATCACACTAAAGCCAGACACGGGATTTACATCACTATTAAAAACTTTATTGAAGAGCAAATTTAAATCCAACTCATCCTTCATTTCAGTCATTTCAATCTTATCTTCAATCAAAGTTTTCACGGTAAATTCAAACAATTCTTTGCTATCTAAGACATTTGCCTGGTTGTTTCCAATTTTCTCAAGTATTTTTTCAGCAATTTCTCTTTTTATTTCCAAAGCTGAAAACTGTTGATTATTCATAAATTGGTCCACAGCTTTTTCGTTAATTTCACCATTTAAAATAATACCACCTGAAGTTTTTTCAATTACTTTAATTATGGTTTCAAATTTTTTTAATGATTGACCACTATTAGCAATGACTTGATTTGTAAAGACTTCAACAAGAGCACTTTTCAACGGCTTAATGTTGACAATAGGTAAATTGTCACTGTTGTGAGTTAAATATGCAAAACTGCCCTTTGCGAGGTGCTGTGCCTCAATTGCAAGTGATTGAGCATCAATTGTGTCTTTCAACAATGTTTTGTATTCAAGTACTTGCTTTTTGAGTTCTAAAGAAGCCGTCCCATTCTTAAGCATTTCTTTATCTTTTTCACTTAGTGGTAAAAAGTTATCCAAATTGTCAGTAAAATTGTAAATAAGTTTCTCAATATTCTGTGACTTGATATTTTTGTCAAAGGTATTATTAAAAAAATTAGTTGAGAATAAAGTCCCATTGAGTATTATGGTGGTCAAGAGCATATTGGTAAAAATCACAAATAAAATAACAAAAACCACCAATAAAAATGTTTTCGGTCCTTTTAAGGTTGATTTCATATCAAATCCTCCTTTTCTATTTTTTGGATTTTTTAAATATGTTTTTTATAATTATATCCCAATTAATTAAATTTTTCAACAATTCCTTTGAAAATATTTCATAGATTAAACAAAATCTCATATAATTTTATGAAAGGGTTGATTTGATGAAAAAAATAATATCGTTTATTATAACTATTATAATATTTAGTGGAACTTTTATCTTTGCTCAGCCACAAGTTTCTTCAAAAAGTGCTATTGTTATTGAAGAAAAAAGCGGAGCAATTCTTTTTGCAAAGGATGAAAACGCCAAAATGCCAATGGCAAGCACCACAAAAATTATGACTGCATTAACAGTTTTAAAATATGAGAAAAACCTAAATAAATTATTTAAAATACCAATAGAAGCAACAAAAATTGAAGGCTCTTCAATGTACTTAAAAGAGGGAGAACAACTTTCAATTTTAGAACTACTAAATGGACTTTTAATTACATCAGGGAATGATGCAGCAAAGGCACTTGCTATTGCTGTTAGTGGTAATCAAGAAAAATTTGTGAAGAAAATGAATGATTATGCAAAAGATATAAATCTAAAAAACACTATTTTTAAAAACCCTTCTGGATTGCCAGCGGGTCAACATTTTACAACTGCATTTGAATTAGCATTAATTACAAGAGAGGCTTTTAAATTTGAGGAATTTAGAAAAATAGTATCATCTAAAAAAGTCAAAGTTTCCTTAAATGGAATTAAAAATGCAAGATATTTAAACAACCACAATAAGTTACTATCTTTATATATAGGCTGCGACGGTGTAAAAACAGGCTGGACAAAAGAGGCAGGAAGATGTCTTGTTTCTTCTGCCACAAGAGATGGAGTTAGATTAATAGCAGTAACTTTAAATGCACCAAATGATTGGCAAGACCATAAAAGAATGCTTGATTATTCTTTTACAAGGGTCCAAAAAGTTGAAATATTAAAGGCTATGCAAGAAAATTTTAGTGTAAATGTGGTAGGAGGAACTGAAAAAACAATTTTATTAACTAATGCTTTGCCCCTTAGCATAACTAAAATAGACAATGATGACAGTTATATAAGAAGAATAGAGTTGCCAGAATTTGTTTATGCACCAATTAAAGAAAATCAGGTAATTGGGAAATTAGTAATTATTAAAAACGGTTTTGAGGTTTCAAAAAGTGATTTAGTATCAAAAAAAGATATTGAATTCGCCCCAAAAGAAAAATATAATTTGAAATTCAAAAGATACTTAAGAATTATTGTTAATAGTCTTAAATAAAAAACAAAAAAACCTTGCTGTTTTAATATAAATAAAGTAAAATATATTTAATAACAGTTAGGAGAAAAAAATGGAAAAAATGAGATTGCAAAAGTTTTTAGCTTTAAGCAATGTTTGCTCAAGAAGAACAGCAGAAGAACTTATTAAAAAAGGAAAAGTAAAGATAAATAATATAATAGCTAAAATAGGGGATAAAATTGACCCTGAAAAAGACAGAATATATGTTGATAATAAAGTTATTAGATATAAGCCGATGCCTTATTCATATTTTATAGTGAATAAACCGAGAGGTTATGTAACAACCCTTAGCGATGAAGCAGGTAGAAAATGCGTTGTTGATTTAACTAAGGGTATTACTGCACGAGTTTTCCCAGTTGGCAGATTGGACAGGGAAAGTGAAGGGTTAATAATTTTAACCAATGATGGACAACTTGCAAACACCTTAACACATCCATCAAAACACATTTCAAAGGTTTATAGAGTTACTGTAAAAGGTATTCCTTCATTAGAGCAATTAAAACAGTTAAGAAATGGTGTAACCCTTGATGATGGATATAATACAATGCCTGCTGAGGTTAAGGTTAAAACAGAAAAAGAGGACAGGACAATTTTAACATTCACAATTAGAGAGGGTAAAAATCGCCAAATTAGAAGAATGTGCGAAGCTGTTTCACTTGAAGTTTTATTATTAAAAAGAATTTGCGTGGGTAAACTACAATTAGGGCATTTAAAATTAGGTGCTTATAGAATGCTTGATGATAAAGAGATTCAGTATTTGAAGTCGCTATAACAAGTAACAAGTAACAGGTAACAGGTAACAGGTAACAAGTTACAATTCTGTTTCTTGCATCTGTCCTCTTTGCTGTCATTGCGAGCCAAAGCGAAGCAATCTCAAAAAAATGTAGGGAACGCATTGTATGCGTTCCGTAAAAAAAAGGTGAAGATATGAATTTTATTTCTTTAAAAAAATTAAATGAAAACATAAATGATTTTTCTAAAAATGAAATTTTCGTTTGCGGTTGGATAAAAAATATTAGAAGTTCAAATAAAATTGGTTTTATAGAATTAAATGACGGAAGTTGTTTTAAATCAACTCAAATTGTATTTGAAGATAATTTAGAAAATTTCTTAGAAATATCTAAATTAAATAATGGTTCTGCAATTACTGTAAAAGGTAATATTTGCTTAACTCCGCAAGCAAAGCAAAGTTATGAAATAAAAGCAACCGATATTTATATTGAAGGGCATTCAACTCCTGAATATCCTTTGCAAAATAAAAGACATTCATTTGAATTTTTAAGAACTTTAGCACATATTCGCCCTCGAACCAATACTTTTTCAGCGGTTTTTAGAGTGCGTTCTGTAGTTTCTTTTGCTTTGCATAAGTTTTTTAATGAGAATGGTTTTGTAAATGTTCATACACCAATAATCACAGGGAGTGATTGTGAGGGAGCAGGGGAGATGTTTAAGGTAACAACCCTTGATTTAAACAATATTCCAATAAATGATGAGGGCAATATTGATTTTAATAATGATTTTTTCTCAAAACAAACTAATTTAACGGTTTCGGGGCAGTTAAATGGCGAATGTTTTGCTTTAGCATTTTCTAAAATATATACTTTTGGTCCAACATTTAGAGCGGAAAATTCTAATACTGCTCGCCATAGTGCGGAATTTTGGATGATTGAACCCGAAATAGCATTTTCTGATTTAAATGATGATATGAATTTGGCAGAAAATATGCTAAAATATGTTATAGGTTATGTTTTGAAAAATTGTTCTGATGAGTTGGAATTTTTCAATCAATTTATTGACAATGGATTGCTAAATAGATTAAAATTAATTATAGAAAGCGATTTTGAACACATTACCTATACAAAGGCAATAGAAATTTTGGAAAAGGAAAAGTGGAAATTTGAATTTCCTGTTTTTTGGGGTTGCGATTTGCAAACCGAACACGAAAGATATTTAACCGAGCAAATATTTAATAAACCTGTTTTTGTTACCGATTATCCAAAGGAAATAAAGGCTTTTTATATGCGTTTGAATGACGATAATAAAACTGTAGCGGCTATGGATTTGTTAGTGCCTTCAGTTGGCGAACTAATTGGAGGAAGTCAAAGAGAGGAAAGGCACGAAGTTTTATTACAAAGAATGAAAGAATGTAGATTGAGTGAACAAGATTATCACTGGTATTTAGATTTAAGAAAATACGGCACCGTTCAGCATTGTGGCTTTGGCTTAGGCTTTGAGCGACTTTTAATGTATATAACAGGAATGTCAAATATAAGAGATGTTATTCCATTTCCGAGAACTAAAGGAAATGCTTTGTTTTAATAAATATTAATTGTCATCCTGAGTGTAACGAAGGATCTCAATAATTAAAATGTAGGGAACGCATTTTATGCGTTCCGCCAAAAACAAGGATAAATAAATGTTTAATTTGGGATAGAGCATTTTATATAAAGGAGAAAGAGTTATATGAGAGAAGTAATTAACCACTATGACAGTCTTATTGACGAAAACAATGATCCTGTCCTTGATTTATCGCCTTTAAAAGAATATATGAACAAATGGGATGGACAGGCATTCATTAATGAGTTACAACTCACTGCCAATAAAACTGTGCTTGAAATAGGTGTTGGCACAGGTAGATTAGCTTTGAAAGTTTGCGGTAAATGCAAAAGTTTTGTTGGCATAGATATATCGACAAAGCCTATTGCACGAGCTAAACAAAATCTTAAAAGCTTTGATAATATCATTCTCATTTGTGATAACTTTATGAGCTATGTGTTTGATAGCAAGTTTGATGTAATATATTCCTCTCTTACTTTTATGCACATTCAAGAAAAGCAAATGGCTATTACCAAAGTGGCAAGTTTGCTAAACACTAACGGTCGATTTGTATTGTCAATAGATAAAAACCAAAGTAAAATTATAGATATGGGAAACCGCAAAATCAAGATTTTTCCTGATACAATTGAACAAATAAAAAAATGTATAATTACAGCGGGACTTCAAATTGAGAAACTATTTGAAACCGAATTTGCAACAATTTTTGTTGTTGTTAAGGAGAATAAATTTTAGGTATAAAAATAAGTGGAGTTTAAGTAGAAACTAATTTCAATAATTAAAATGTAGGGAACGCATTTTATGCGTTCCGCCAAAAACAAGGAAGTGTAAATATGGAGCTAACGGACTTATTAAATAGTGTAAAGTCGGGTAAAATTTCAGTTGAAACTGCAAAAGAACAATTAACTCAGTTGCCATATGAAGATATTGGAATAGCAAAAATAGACCATCACCGAAAACTAAGGCGAGGTTTTAATGAAGCGGTTTTTTGTTTTTCAAAAACTCCTGAACAAGTGGTGAGTATAGCCACACATTTTGCTGACAAGAAAACTCCAAATGTTTTATTTACTAAGGTTACCGAGGAAATACATATAGAATTACAAAAACTAAGCATTAATTTTGAATATAATAAAGAAGCCAAGATGATTATTCTAAATCCTACTGAAGTTTCAAAAAAATATGGAACAATTGCAATTGTTACAGGTGGAACTTCGGATATTGGAATAGCAGAGGAAGCCGCAATTACCGCTAAGGTTAATGGAAATGAGATAATTAAGATTTATGATGTTGGAGTTGCAGGAATACACCGACTATTTTCAAATATGCACTTAATTGAAAAGGCAGATGTAATAATAGCAGTTGCAGGTATGGAGGGTGCTTTGGCAGGAGTAGTAGCAGGGCTTACAAGTAAACCTGTTATAGCAGTTCCAACAAGTGTTGGATATGGTGCTTCTTTTAACGGATTAGCACCTTTATTAACTATGCTTAATTCTTGTGCTGAAGGCATTGGAGTTGTCAATATTGATAATGGCTACGGAGCGGGATGTTTGGCTTGCCAAATTACACGATTAATTAAGAGGGAATAAATTTTGTTGTCATTGCGAGCGAAGCGAAGCAATCTAATAGTATGTTGCTACTATAAAGAAAGGATTATATATTTATGAAAGTATTATATTTTGACTGTATATCTGGCATTAGCGGAGATATGACAGTATCAGCTTTACTTGATTTAGGAATAGATAAGGAACTCTTTTTAAGTGAAATTAAAAAATTAAATTTAGAATGTGAAATTAACATTGATACAACAGAAAAAAACGGTATAAAGGCTAACACCTTTACAGTTATAGAACATAGACATGAGAACGGTAATCATCATAATCATATTGGTCTATCAAAAATAAGCAAGTTAATAAACGAAAGCACTATTAGTAATAATGCTAAAGAAATATCTATAAAGATATTCACTCTTTTGGCACAAGCAGAGGCAAATGTTCATGGAGTAAGTATAGAAGAAATTCATTTTCATGAAGTGGGTGCTGTTGATTCAATTATTGATATTGTCGGAACTGCAATATTAATTGATATTTTAAAACCTCAAAGCATTATTTGTTCACCACTAATTGAAAATACGGGAATCGTCAACTGTTCGCATGGTATAATTCCAGTTCCTGTTCCTGCTGTAACAGAGATTTTAAGGCTTAGTAATGTGTCCTTAAAAATAATTAATAATAATTTGGGAGAAAGCATAACTCCAACCGGAGCGGCAATAATTTGCACCTTAGCAAACAGTTTTACAAATAGCCCTTATATGAAAATTGATAAAATCGGCTATGGTGCAGGAACAAAAGAGTTTGAAAAACCTAATGTTTTGAGAGTGTTTTTAGGAGAAACCGATGAAACACCAAGCGATGTAATTGAAATTGAAACTAATATTGATGATATGTCGCCCGAAATTTTGTCTTTCACTATGGAAGAATTATTTAAAAACAACGCACTTGATGTTTGGTTTACTCCAATTTATATGAAAAAAAACAGACCTTCATATAAGTTGAGTTTGCTTTGCAAACAAGAGGATAAAGAAAAATTAATTAGTATAATATTTTCCCAAACCACCACAGCAGGACTTAGAATTAAGCCCTGTGAAAGAATTATTATGCAAAGAGAAACTATAACAGTAAAAACTGAATATGGCGAAATTTTGGTTAAAAAATTATGTTATAATAACATAGTAAAATACATACCCGAATATGAAAGTGTAAAAGAGTTAGCTAATAAATCTAAAATTCCTTTTCAAACTATATATGAATGTGTGAATAAATACTCAAAATGAATAAATCATTTGCAAATATTTCACTTTTATAATATAATAGTATTGTAATTCTACTTATTATTATATAGGAGGCAGTTTTTATTTATGGAACTTGCAAAAATGAGCAAAAACGAGTTACAAGACATTTTAAAAAATTTAAAAGAAAAACATGAGGAATTCAAGTCTAAGAATTTAAAACTTGATATGTCTCGAGGAAAGCCGGGAGCAGACCAACTTGATATTATAGAGGGTATGCTTTCAGCAATTAAATCTAATAAGGATTGTTTTACTGAGTATGGAATAGATTGCAGAAATTATGGTGCATTAGAAGGAATTCCTGAAGCAAAAAAAATATTTGCAGATATTTTAGGTGCTAATCCAGATGAAGTTTTGGTTGGAGGAAACTCCTCATTAAATATTATGTATGACACTATTGCAAGAGCAATGTCTTTTGGTGTAGTAGGTAGTGAAAAACCATGGGGAAAATACGATAAAATTAAATTTTTATGTCCTTCTCCGGGATACGATAGACATTTTTCAATCTGCCAACTGTTTAATATTGAAATGATAACTATTGATATGACAGCACAGGGACCGGATATGGATACTGTTGAAAAATTAACATCACAGGACGAATTGATTAAAGGTATTTGGTGTGTTCCAATGTATTCAAACCCTGAGGGAATTACTTTTTCTGATGAGGTTGTAAAAAGATTAGCTAATTTAAAACCAAAAGCAAAAGATTTTAGAATAATGTGGGATAATGCCTATGCTGTTCATCATTTGTCAGAAAAGCCTGATAAACTATTAAATATATTTGAAGAATGTAAGAAAGCAAATAATCCTAATTTAGTGTATATGTTTGCTTCTACTTCCAAAATTAGTTATCCTGGAGTTGGAGTTGCGGCTTTGGCAACAAGTAGGGAAAATTTAGAACAAATTAAAAAACAAATATTTGTTCAAACTATTGGACCAGATAAATTAAATCAACTTAGACATATAAAATACTTTAAGGATTTAAACGGCATTAACGAGCAAATGAAAAAACATAGAAAAATTTTGAAACCTAAATTTGATACTGTTTTAAACAAATTAGATGAGGAATTTAAGGGGCTTGAAATTGCTTATTGGAACAAGCCAAATGGTGGCTATTTCATTTCATTTAATACTATAGATGGTTGTGCAAAGAGGACTTTAGAATTGGCAAAAGAGGCAGGAGTTACAATGACTCCGGCAGGAGCAACTTTTCCTTACGGAAAAGACCCTAATGATAGAAATATTAGAATTGCACCTACTTATCCTCCAATTAGCGAACTGAAAATTGCTATGGATTTATTTTGTGTTTGTGTAAAAATTGCTTGTATAGAAAAACTTTTAGATAAGTAAAGGAGGTTTTATAATTGAGTAAAACATATGATAGCCCTTTTAATTCAAGATATGCTTCGTCCGAAATGCAGGAAATTTTTTCGCCTGACAAGAAATTTAAAACATGGAGAAGTCTTTGGGTTGCTTTGGCTAAGGCAGAACAAAAATATGGTTTGAATATTTCTAATGAGCAAATTGCACAGCTTGAAAAGTTCAAGGATAAAATTAACTATGATGTTGCAGAAAAGAGAGAAAAAGAAGTTAGGCACGATGTAATGGCTCATATTTTTGCTTATGGAGAGCAATGCCCTTTAGCTAAACCAATTATTCATTTAGGAGCTACTTCTTGTTATGTTGGAGATAATACAGATATAATTATTATGAAGGAAGGCTTAATTTTAATAAGAAAAAAGTTGCTTAATGTCATTGCATTACTTTCAGATTTTGCATTAAAATATAAAGCTTTGCCTACTCTTGCATATACTCATTTGCAACCGGCTCAGTTAACAACGGTTGGCAAGAGGGCAACTTTATGGCTCAATGAATTGTATATGGATTTACAGGAGTTAGATTTTAGAATTAATTCTTTACAGTTATTAGGCTCAAAAGGGACAACAGGAACGCAAGCCTCTTTTTTAGAATTATTTGATGAAAACCATAATAAAGTTTTAGCAGTTGAAAATGACATTGCAAAGCAAATGGGTTTTTATGGAGTAGTAGCAGTTTCAGGTCAAACCTATTCAAGAAAAATAGATTCCTATATTTTGAACACTTTAAGCGGTATTGCTCAAAGTGCATATAAATTTTCTAATGATTTAAGATTATTGGCAAATTTCAAAGAAATGGAGGAGCCATTTGAAAAACAACAAATAGGCTCATCGGCAATGCCTTACAAAAGAAATCCAATGAGAAGTGAAAGAATTGGTGCTTTGGCAAGGTATGTAATAGCGGATACAATTAACCCAGCAATAACTGCTTCAACCCAATGGTTTGAGAGAACACTTGACGATAGTGCTAACAAAAGAATATCAATGGCAGAAGGTTTTTTGGCAGTTGATGCTATATTAAATTTATATATTAATGTTGCTGACGGTCTTGTAGTTTATCCTAAGGTCATAAGGCAAAGAGTAATGAAAGAGTTGCCCTTTATGGCAACTGAAAATATAATGATGTCTGCTGTTAAAAAAGGTGGGGACAGGCAACAGCTTCACGAAAGAATTAGAGAACATTCATTAGCTTCGTCTATAATAGTAAAAGAGCAAGGTTTAGAAAACGACCTAATTGAAAGAATATCTAATGATAGTTCATTTGGATTAAATCAAAAAGAATTAAATGATATTCTTTTACCGGAAAACTTTATTGGGCGGTCAAAAGAACAGGTTGAAGATTTTATAGTAAAAATTATTAAGCCTTTACTTGAAAAAAATAAAGACATAATTGGAATTAATATTGAATTAAATGTCTAAACATTAAAAACAATTTTTTAGTAGTTTTTAGGCATTGCAATTTTATCTCAAATAAGGTATAATAATTCAAATTAAATAGATTAGTAAAAAGAAAAAATTATGATTTGGGGGAGTTAAAGATTGAAAAAATTAACAAGTATATTTATTTTAATAGTTGCGGATATTTCTATTGTAGTAGTTTCGTTATTTTTTGCAATTCTAATAAAAAATGATTGGAATATTGAAGATTATTTTGCTCAACGCTTTTTATTTTTGTTAGTTTTACATTGCGGAATAACTATTATTACAAACAGCATATTTAATTGCTATAATAATGTTTGGGCACATGCAGGTGCTACCGATATGGTTAGAATGACAGGTTCTATTACTACATCATTAATTCTAACTGAAACTCTTTTAATCGCTCAACACTATTTATTTGCAGAATTAAATATTGAACTTTTAAAATTAATCCCAGTTGTCTTAATTGCAGTATTTATTGAACTGTTTTTAATGTCAGTTCTAAGATTTTCTTATAGAATTTATAATGGAATAAAAGGTAGCATAAAACATTTAAGAAACATTGGAGCAAAGAGAATTTTAATAGTTGGAGGTTCTGAAAATCACTCTTATATTATTGATAGAATATTTAAAGATTATGATGGAAATTGCAAAATAGTAGCAGTTTTATGCGAAGATAAGGACATTTCGGGACTTCGCATTTCAGGAGTTGACATTTTATTTGGAAATATTGATATATTAGATGAGGTAATTGAAAAATACCGAATTAATGAAGTAGTTGTTGGCGAAAAGGTAATAAATAATAATGAATTAAGAAAGATATATAGTATTTGTAATATATTGAAATGCGAAGTAAAACTTTATTCTGGAATAGTTTATTTAACTGAAGAGAATTTTTTGAATAAAGGTTCATTGAGACATGTTAAAATAGAGGATTTATTAGGTAGAAATGAAATAATATTTAACAATATAGAGGCTAAAGAATTTATTAGAGGAAAAGTTATTTTTGTAACAGGTGGAGCAGGCTCGATTGGCTCAGAAATTTGTCGTCAAGTTTTAGATTTTGGATGTAAATTGTTAATAGCATTTGATATTCATGAAAATGGTTTGTTTGAATTGGAAAACGAATTATTAAAAAAATATGATAGAGATAGATTTATAATTAAAGTGGGTTCAATTAGAGATTCAAAAAGATTTGATTATATTTTTTCAAAATATCCTCCACAAATTGTTTTTCATGCTGCCGCACATAAGCATGTACCTTTAATGGAAAAAAATCCGGGAGAAGCCATAAAAAATAATGTTTTTGGAACAAATAATGTAGCGGCAAAAGCTATTCAATATAATGTTGAAAACTTTATATTAATATCTACTGATAAAGCTGTTAATCCAACTAATATTATGGGTGCTTCTAAAAGAATAGCAGAACTTTTAATAAAAACATTAAATAATAATAATAATAAAACAAAGTTATCAGCAGTTCGTTTTGGTAATGTTTTGGGAAGTAATGGAAGTGTTATTCCTACTTTTAGAAATCAAATAGAGGCTGGAGGGCCTGTTACTGTTACTCATCCTGAAATAACAAGGTATTTTATGACTATTCCTGAGGCAGTAACTCTTGTATTACAGGCAGGGCATATGTCAACAGGAGGAGAAATTTTCGAACTCGATATGGGTGAGCCAATAAAAATATATGATTTAGCTTGTGAAATGATAAAGCTCTCTGGATATGAACCGGAAACAGATATTAAAATTGAATTTTCAGGACTTAGACCAGGTGAAAAGTTATTCGAAGAATTAAGTCTTGAAAGTGAAATATTAGAGCCAACATCTAATGACAAAATATTTATATGCAAGTGTGACACTAATAAAGAAGAACTTATTGAAAATATTAATAAGTTAAGAGACTTAATAGATACCGACGATAGAAATAATGTTGCAAAAGGTGTAAAGACAATTGTTAATGAATATGAAACCTCAACTTTTGAACTTGATGATAAATCGGTATTTGAAAGTGAAATTGAATTAGAAAATTAATTGTAATATTTTTTTCCTAATAGTTAATAATATTATACTAATTAGTTTTTAAAAACTCAGTTAGATTGGCGAGATAGTTTTTTGCATAGCATTTTTTTGCGAGTTTGGCAATACTTGGTGTCTGGCAAGTGAGCAAAGGAATGCTAAGCGGGAAAATAGCCGTCAAGATATTGAGGTTTTGAAGACTAATTAGTATTAAATACACATTGAATAATTTGGTTATTTGGAGGGTATATGAAAAGATTTTTAGAAATTACTGATGTATTAGCAAGGCAAATATTAGACTCAAGAGGAAATCCCACAGTTGAGGCAGAAGTTTGGATTGAAGGGCTTATTAAAGGACGGGCATCGGTTCCTTCAGGAGCTTCTACTGGTATTTTTGAAGCATATGAAAAAAGAGATGGAGATAAAAAAATATATAAAGGCAAGGGTGTTATGCAGGCAGTAGAAAATGCAAAATTAGCTATTGCTGATGTTGTAATAGGATTAAATGCGTTAGACCAGCAAGAAGTTGATAATGCTATGCTTAAATTAGATGGCACAAAAAACAAATCTAATTTAGGAGCAAATGCAATTCTTGCAGT
>Ga0265595_1001345_pt1 | contig 19125 bp, 17 predicted proteins | sample saktaG_15_FD_190148 | JGI IMG/M metagenome (GOLD analysis project Ga0265595, IMG submission 190148) | Saline water microbial communities from Sakinaw Lake, British Columbia, Canada - sak_2013_06_06_50m | ecosystem: Environmental > Aquatic > Non-marine Saline and Alkaline > Saline ... | reverse complement strand
GAATTAAAAGACAAAGCAAGTATTTCTATTATTGGAGATGGTCCTAAACTAAAACAACTTAAAGAGTTTATTAAAGAAACTAAATTAGAAGGAATAAACTTATTAGGCAGTATGTCTAAGACAAAAGTTTTGGAAACTCTAAAGAAATCTGATATCTTTGTTCTAATCTCTGATTGGGAAGGCTTTCCTTATACTATTATAGAAGCAATGAGCTGTGGCTTACCAGTTATTGCTTCAGATGTTGGAGGAATAAGAGAAGCCATAAACAATGAATGCGGGATTTTAGTTAAGAGGGGAGACCAACAAGAGATAAAATATGCTTTAGAAAGATTACTAAGAAACCCATCTTTGATAAAAGAAATGGGTAGAAATGCCAAAGAAAGGTTAGAAAAGGAATTTTCTTTAGATAAGATGCTAAGAAAGACAGAACAAGTTTATAAAAAGGTTATTCCTTTTATAAAATGAACGATTGTTCAGAAAAACTGAACAACCCACTAGAATAAAAAAATAATAGCTTTCTTTTCTATCATCTTAGAAATGAGGTTAAAAAATTAAGTAAAAAAGCGAAATGAACTTAAAATATTATGAACTAAAGGTAAGAGAAACTCTTACCTTTGTATGTCCAAACAAGAGATTTTGAAGAAAATTAGTTGAAATTATTCCCTTGTGAAGAATAATTGAAAGGTTTTAAGCAATACACCCAGGTCTAAGAACAAAGACCTGTTTTTTATATAATAGAGGTCATATTGGAATTTTTCATGGCTGTCTTCTACTGTTCTTCCGTATCTAAACTTTATTTGAGCCCAGCCGGTAAAACCTGGTCTTATAATATGGCGAAGTTGATAGTGGGGGATTTCTTTTTCTAGCTTCTTAACAAACTCTGGTCTTTCCGGCCTAGGGCCCACTAAAGAGATATCTCCCTTTAAGACATTGAGCATCTGAGGAAGTTCATCTAAATGAACTCTTCTTAAGAATTTCCCGATCTTAGTTATCCGGGGATCATCTTTTTCAGCCCATTTTGCTTTCCCGTTTTCAGCATTAACTTTCATGGAACGGAATTTAGTTAACCAAAAGTTTTCTCCGTCCTTGCTAACTCTTTTTTGTTTATAAAATATAGGTCCTTTATCTTCTAATTTAATCAAGAGAGCAAAGATTAACCATAAAGGGGAGGTAATAATCATTATTAAACTTGTTAAAATTACATCATCAAACCTTTTTATTTTATCATACATCTTTTTATCCCCTTCGCTTAAATTCTCCAAGAACCATGTTTGAGAAACAAAATCAATGGGAATTTTATATAAAAGTGTTTCATACGCTTGGGACAAATCTAAAAAGTTTATTCTTAAAGGTAAACATTTATACAAATCTTGGGTTAATTTTGAAGAGGAAGCAAATTTATGGGCAATAATCAATACTTCTATTTTTTTTCTTTTCAGTTGTGGATAAAGATTTTTTTCTAAATCCAAAAAACCAATTAATTTATATCCCAGTTGGGGTTGGTTCTCAATTACTTTAGCCAGTTTTTCAGCTAAAGGATTCTTTCCTAAAAAGGCCACATTTTGTAAATACACAGAAGAGAAGATTTGATAAAATAATCTTCTCCATACTAAGAATAAAATACCAAATATTAAGATATTTATTACCAGATTTGTTTTCGGACTAATTGAAAAGAGGGGCATTAGATAGAAGAACCCTAATCCGATCAAAAGACAGACCAAAAAACATTGGCCTGCTCTGGCTAGTAATTCAAGTTTTGGTCTTATTAGATTAAGATCATAAAGTCCGAAGATATAAAATAGAATAAACCAGAAAAAGTATAATAAAGAAAATGGAAAGATATGCTCATAAAAAGTTTCCCAACTAAAGTTTCCCCAGAAACCGATGTAACAAGTTAAAACAAGAGCGATATAAGCAAAAATTATATCTCCGAATACTAAAACGATTTGTCTTAATTTTCTGAACATTATTCTATTCTACTTGAAAAAACATAAAAATAAAAGTAAAATAAGTCAATAAAAATAAAAATAATAAATATGGGTAAAAAATCAAGATTAAAAAGACAAAGACAAGAAATGCAATTACAAGCAACAGAAGGGAAAGAAGAAATTCAAACAGAGCCTTTTCTTTTACATATTATTAGAATTGGCACTTATTTGATTCTACTTACCCCTTTAGTTTTATTAGAGAGAGCTTATTTTCCATTTGTGGGCCCCAAGAGCTTATACTTCATGGGAATATGCCAGATTATATTCTTTACTTGGCTTTATTTGGCTTTTAAAAGAAAAGAATATAGGCCTAAGTTAAATTATATTTTAATAGGGTTTGGTTTGTTCTTAATTGTTCTAATTTTGAGTTCAGTTTTTGGGATAGATTTTTCTCGTTCTTTTTGGTCCAAATATGAAAGGATGACCGGCCTTTTAATGTGGCTTCATTTATTTGGTTTTTTTATAGCTACTTCTTCAACCTTTAAAAAGTCTGATTGGAAAAAGATTTTTATTGCTTCGGTTCTAACATCTTTGTTAATAAGTTGTTTCTCTATTCTGGAATATTTTAACATCAAAGGATTCAAGTTTTCAGACCGAGGCGGTTCTACCTTAGGGAATACTTCATTTTTAGGGAGTTATCTTTTATTCAATGTTTTTCTATCTCTTTATCTTTTTGTAAAGGAAAAGAAATTATTAATATCAAAAATTCTATATTCATCTGCTATTGTCTTAGGAATTTTAACAATGTATTTTCAAGGGGCTCGAGCCGCGCTTGTTTCCACAATAGCTGGAATCGGATTAATATTTTTACTTTGGCTATGTTTTGAATCAAAAGCAAAAATAATAAGGGGCCTAAGCAAAATAGTTTTAACTATTTCTGTAATTGCTATTCTAGGATCAATAGTTTTACTTTATCTGCCCAATAATCCTGTCCATAATAAATTTGGAGAGATAACTACTCAAAGTAGATTTGCTAATTGGGAAATTGCCCAGAAAGCGACATTAGAAAGGCCATTGCTTGGATCTGGCCCTGAAAACTATACGGTTATCTTTACCAAGTTTTTTAATCCTTCTCTTTTCATCCCCCAATATGGAGGTGAAATCTGGTTTGATAGAACCCATAACATCATCCTTGATACGTTAGCCACAACAGGAGTATTAGGGCTAATATCTTATTTAGGGATATTCTTTTATACATTCTTGGTTTTAAAAAAGAAATACTTTAATGAAAAAACAATTGATTTCTGGACATTCTCAATATTTATTGCTATACCAACTGCTTATTTTGTTCAAAATCTCACAGTGTTTGATATGGTAACAAGTTTAATGATGTTTGTTTTAGTATTAGGATTTGTGGCATTTCTAGCCAGTTCAAAAAGAGGGGATCAAGACATAAAGAGAATTGTTCCGGAACGCCAGACATTAGCCATAGTTTTATCTGTTATATTTATATTTACTTTTTTTAATTTTATTATTCAGCCATATAATACAGATGTTTATGTAATAAAATCTCTGGCTGACTCTAATGGAAATCAGTTAGCGCCAGAACAAAGAGTTGAATTTTATAAAAAGGCGCTGGAATCATCTCAAATGGGCAAATATCAAATCAGAGAATTTTTTGGTCAGAATTCAGAAAGTATTATTAAAACGGGTTTTAATGATATTCCGAAAGAACAAATTAAATTAGAACTTGATTTTGTAATAAAGGAGCTTGAAAAGACAAGAAAAGAGTCTCCTTTGGAATTTAGGTCTGTCTTAAAATTAACGCATCTTTATAATCTTTATATATTAATTGACCCTGAAAAGATTCCATTAGCTGAAGCATGCGGCGAGGCAACTATTAATTTGTCTCCAGATAACCAGCAGGGATATTGGGCATTAGCTCAAACAAAGATTTACAAAGGAGATTTTGATACAGCACTGGCCTTAACCGAGAAAGCCATAGAATTAGAACCAAGATGGTTACAATCTCATAAAATAGCCATTCAGGTTAGCCAGATAGCCGAGAACGAAGAAAGAACAGAACAATTAATTAAAAATGCGATTGAAATAAATCCGGAATGGGCATCAGAGTTTGAACAAACAACTCCACAGGAATAGGTAGTTTTACTATTTTATGGCGTTATGTTATCCTGTACATAAGTGTACTACTTAAGTAAACGACACTTTAATGATATTATGGGCAAAACAAAGGATAGCAAAATAAAAAAACTCCTCCAAAGTTCAAGAAAACTCTACCATACTCAAGATTTGGCGGTTCTTTGGGCTATGGACAATTCTAATACGCTCCACACGGCTATAAATCGTTATATTAAAAGAGGTCTTTTAAGCAAAATTTATAAAGGCTTTTATTCTACCACATCTTTAAAAGAGATTAACCCTGTCCATTTGGGGCTTGTTGGTCTTCATAGGTATGGTTATTTGAGTACGGAAAGTATCTTTGTAAAACAAGGCTTAATATTTCAAGATATACAATACATAACTTTGGTTTCAGACATATCTAAAAGATTTGAGATTGCCGGGCATAAGTTTTTAGTGCGTAAAATGCGAGATAAATATTTGCATAATGATGCAGGCATAATAGTTCAGGATGGTATTAAATTTGCTTCTGCCGAGAGGGCAGTGGCAGACATACTCTATTTTAATCCAAATTATCATTTTGACGCCAAAGATATTATTAATTGGAAAAAGGTGGAGGAAATTAGAAATAAAATAGGTTACTAAATTTATGGCCGGGCCAATTAACAAAGAACAATCTAGGCATGAGGCATATATGTATCGTCTTCTTACCGAGATTTTGGATAATAAATATCTTGTTGCCAATTCGTTTTTCAAAGGAGGCACATGCGCAAGAATGCTAGGATACTTGGACAGATTTTCAGTTGATTTAGATTTTGATATTAAGAAGGATGTAGATAAAAAAAAGTTCAAAGAGATTCTTTATTCCATATTTAAAAATTTAGATATGGAGATAAAAGACGAAAGTAAAAAAGCATTGCAGTTTTTTTTGAAATATCCATCTCCTTCTGAAAAGAGAAACACGATAAAGATTGAGTTTTTGGATAAGATATTTAAGGCGAATAAATATGAATCTAAATATCTTTCACCTATTGAAAGAACAGCAATGTGTCAGACAATTGAGACAATGTTCGCGCACAAACTTATTGCTCTGGTAGATAGATACGAACAGGGTGGGAGTATAGCAGGAAGAGACATGCATGACATACATTATTTTTTTCTACAGGGGTACGATTATAACAGTCAGGTCATTAAAGAGCGAAAAGGTATTTCGGCTTTAGAATATTTCCAAAAACTAAGAGAATTTATAGATAGTCACATTACACGTAAGATTTTAGAGGAGGATTTAAATGTATTGTTAGAGTATAAAAAGTTTAAACAAATTAATAAATATCTAAAGAAAGAAACTCTTAATTTTGTAGATATAGAAATAGAGAGGTTGGAAAAACAGAGTTGACAAAATAGGAACTATTTCCGATAATAACAATAAAGTATGATTATTGGAAACGTATGATTTTTAATGAATTAAAAAGTAAAGTAAAGAATTATCCCTTATTTAAACTTGAGGATATTTTTAAGTGGTTTCCTGATGCCAAAAAGACAACCACTCTAAACCAATTAAATTTTTGGGTCAAAAAAGGATACCTTGAAAAAATTAGAAGGGAAGTTTATAAACTTTCTGATTTTGAGGTCAAGGATACATTTTTATTATCTTCTTATATTTATTCTCCTTCCTATATTAGTATGGAAACCGCTTTAAATTATTACAGTATTATCCCTGATATTCCTTTTGCTGTAACATCTGTTGCTTTAAACAAAACAAAAACCTTTAAAACCAAAGACTATGGAGTTTTTTATTATCATCACTTAAAACCAGAATTATTTTTTGGATTTAAAAGTATTGTAATAGAAAAAAATTACTCTTATAATATTGCTTCTCCCGAGAAGGCTTTGTTTGATTATTTTTATTTAAAAACAAAGAAAATTGAATCTTCAAAGGGAGCTATTGAAGAATTGAGGTTGTCTTTACCAAAGGATTTTAATTGGAAGAGTTTTAAAAAGTGGGAAGAGTTAGTTTCTAAAAAGAATAAAAGTTTCCATAATTTAATTAAATTTTTAATGAAAAAACATGCTAAATGAATTTCTATTGGAAAGCTTAAAAGAGGAAGGCAAGAGACTAGGGGTCCCATTGGGGAAAGAAAGAGCATTGATTAGAGAATATTTACAAACAAGAATTATTTATCTTCTCTATAATAAACCTTTGTCTAAACGATTTTCTTTTATTGGCGGGACAAGTCTAAGGATTTTAAGAAATTTAGATCGTTTTTCCGAAGACTTAGATTTTGATAATTTAGGTTTAAAATTTTTACAAATTAAAAATCTTTTCTTGGAAATTAAAAATGAACTTTCCAGAGAGGGATTTGAAATTGATTATAAGATTAAAAAAACTGATGGTTCTGGAATTGGCGAATTCAAGTTCAAAAATTTAATTTTCCAATTAAAAATTAGTTCCCATAAAGAAGAGAGATTAGTTATAAAAATTAATTATACTACTCCAAAAATAAAACCTAAAACAGAGGTAGTTATTTTAAATCGGTTTGGATTCGTTCAAGGGATTTTGACTAACACACCAGAGTTTCTTTTAGCTGGAAAGATGAGGGCTATTTTAACAAGAAAAGACTTACAGCCAAGAGATTTATATGATGTAGTTTGGTTTTTGTCTAAAAATATTCACCCGGATATTGCTTTGTTTCATGGGACTGAGTTTAAAAACGAAAAAGATTTATTCAAAAAGCTTCAAGAAGTTTTTGAAAAAAAGGTAAAATCAAATCTTTCTTCGCTTGAAAACCGATTAAAACCATTTTTGATTCAAGAGAAAAATATTTATTACTTAGATATTTTCGGGGATTTAATGAAAAAAATGGCTAAAAATAGCTTGACAAAGAGGTTTCAATTTGGTAGTATGCAATCGTGAGTGTTATTTACGATTCGTCGTAAATGCCACATCTATGTTGGCAAAGAGCGTTAGGGATTTCTGACGCTTTTTGCTTTTTTTATTGTACTAGTTTATAATTAAATTGGACTGGGAGCTAGCACTCACAAAAGACATAGGTTGGGGTAAACTCTCCCAGTCCATTTTATGAATAATATTTTATTAAAAGATTACACTAGTTTTAAAATAGGTGGTCCGGCAAAATATTTCTTCAAAGTAAAGACCAGAGAAGATTTAATCAAAAAAATTCAAATGGCAAAAGAATTAAATTTGCCTTTTTTTATTTTAGGGGGAGGAAGCAATTTATTAGTTTCGGATAAGGGATATAAGGGGATTGTTATCAAAATGGAAAATCCATGTACTAGCTGTCGAATCAATCTTGAAAAAGATAAAATTATAGCACAAGCAGGTATGAAATTAGCAGATTTAGTTAAGTTTTCTGTAGAAAAGAATTTAACTGGGCTAGAGTGGGCAGTGGGGATACCAGGGACAATAGGCGGGGCAGTAAGAGGGAGCATTCAAGCATTTAAAAAATCAATAAGTGAAACAATAGAATCAATTGAGGCTTTAGATGTTCTAAAATTGGAAATTAAAAATTATCAAGCCAAAGATTGTAATTTTAATTACAAAGAAAGTATTTTCAAGAAAAATAAAAATCTGATTATTCTTTCTTGTGTTTTTAAATTAAAAAAAGGAAACAAAGAAGAAATTAAAAAGAAAATAGAATATTTTTTAGATTATAGAAGAAAAAATCATCCCTTAGATTTTCCATCAGCCGGTTCTATTTTTAAAAATCTTGAAAACAAAAAAGTATGGAAGTTAATTAAAGAATGCGGGTTAGAAGGCAAAAGAATTGGCAATGCCCAGATTTCAAAAAAACATAGCAATTTTATTATCAATCTTGGTAATGCCTCTTCAAAAGATGTTTTAGGCTTGATAAACTTGGCAAAAAAACAAGTAAAAAATAAATTTGGAATTGAGATTGAAGAAGAAATTTTTTATTTAGAATAAAAAAGACTTGACATTGTTTTTTATAATGAAATAATAATATAATATAATATTTTTTAAAAAATTATTGGAGTAAATAATTATTAATTACAAAAAGTGAGGTAATTAAAAAGTCGACTATTTACTGAACACTAAATAAATTAGGTTTTTAAAAATTATGGTTAAGAAAAAAGTTGCTAAAAGAAAACCTGCAAAAAGAAAAGTTGTAAAAAAGAAAGTTGTAAAGAAAAGAAAACCAGCTAAAAGAAAGAAAAAATAACTTTTTGCATCTCTAAAACTCCGCTACTATCTTAGAAGCGGAGTTTTTATTTAATATATTGAAAATAGACGATTTATAAGGTACAATTTTAATACTATGCAGATTATTATTAAAGGGACTAAAATAAAATTAACTAAGACTTTAAAAGATTTTGTGGAAGAAAAAATTAAAGATCTGGAAAAGTTTTTTGAGTTTAAAATAAAACAAGATTTTGAAGTTAAGGCTTTCGTTGAAATAGGAAAAACATCTGAGCGTCATAGAAAGGGGGACATATTTTTTGCAGAATGTCAGATTTTTTTGCCCGGCAAGGGAGTGAGAGCTGTTGCAGAAAGAGAAGATTTAAAATTAGCTATTTGTGAAGTGAAAGATGAACTTCAAATTCAATTAAAAAAATATAAAGAGATTCAGAAGGAAAAAATTATTAAAGAAAAAAGAAAAATTAAATTATGAATTTTTTGTTTAATCTTTTCGGAGATCCCAATAAAAAATATTTAGAAAAACTTCAGCCAATAATTGATAAAATAAATAACCTGGAATCACAATTCCAGGGTTTTTCAAATGAAGAGCTTAGGGAAAAGACAAATGAATTTAAAAATAGATTAAAGAATAATGAAACTTTAGATGATATTATGCCAGAAGCATTTGCGCTTGTTCGCGAATCAGCAAAGAAAACATTAAATCAGCGTCATTTTGATGTTCAATTAATTGGAGGGATATCTTTGCATCAAGGGAAAATTGCCGAGATGGTGACTGGTGAAGGAAAAACCTTGTGTGCGACCTTACCTGCCTATTTAAACGCCTTAGAAGGGAAAGGTGTTCATATCATCACGGTGAATGATTACTTAACCAAACGAGACATGATTTGGATGGGACAAATATATCATTTACTCGGATTATCAGTTGGCTGTATTGTTCATGAAAAAGCATATTTATATGATCCAGAATATAGCGAAGAAAAAGACAAGGAGAGAGATTTAATCGGAGGGTTTAAAGTTGTGGAGAGTTTTCTTAAGCCGGTTTCCAGAAAACAAGCCTATTTGGCTGATATTGTTTATGGCACGAATAATGAATTTGGGTTTGATTATTTAAGAGATAACATGGCGCTCACTTTGGAAGATTTAGTTCAAAAAGGATATCATTATGCAATTATTGATGAGGTTGATTCAATTTTGATTGATGAAGCCAGAACTCCTTTAATAATTTCTGAGCCAGACATAGAAAGTTCAAATTGGTATAAAGATTTTTCCAGAATTATCCCTCGCTTAGAAGAAAATCTTGATTATAATATTGATGAAAAAATGAAAGCAGCAACATTAACAGAAAAGGGGATTGATAAGATTGAAAAGATTTTAGGAGTGGAGAATATTTATCAAGACAAAGGCATAAAATATTTACATTATTTAGAACAAGCACTTAAGGCTCGAGTTTTTTTTCAAGTAGATAAAAATTATATTGTAAAACAAGGAAAAGTAATTATTGTTGATGAGTTTACAGGAAGATTAATGCCGGGCAGAAGATATTCCGGAGGATTGCATCAGGCGATTGAAGCAAAAGAAGGAGTAGAAGTTCAGCCAGAATCAAAAACATTGGCTTCAATCACTTTCCAGAATTATTTTAGAATGTATAAGAAATTAGCCGGAATGACTGGGACAGCTGTGACTTCAGCCGAAGAGTTTGATAAAGTTTATAATCTTGATGCTGTTGTTGTCCCGACTAATAAACCAATGCAGAGAAACAATTTATCGGATTGTGTATATAAAACAGAAAAAGGGAAATTTATGGCCATAGTTGAAGAAGTTAAGTCCAGACATAAAAATGGTCAACCAATTTTGATAGGAACAACTTCAATTGAAAAAAATGAGTACTTGGGGAAACTTTTAGATAGAGATGGTGTTCCTTGCCAGATTTTAAATGCCAAACAACATGAGAGAGAAGGAGAGATTATAGCTCAGGCAGGGAGATTAGGGGCAGTTACAGTTGCTACTAATATGGCCGGGAGAGGGGTTGATATAATATTAGGTGGAAATCCATCAAGTCCTGAAGAAGCACAGAAAGTTAAAGAATTAGGAGGACTGCACGTTATCGGGACAGAGAGGCACGAGGCCAGAAGAATTGATAATCAATTAAGGGGAAGAGCAGGCAGACAAGGTGATCCAGGTTCTTCCCAATTTTTTGTTTCTTTGGAAGATGATTTAATGCGTATTTTTGGCGGGGACAGAATAAAATCTGTAATGGAGATGTTGAAAATTCCAGAAGACCAGCCCATAGAAGCAAAAATCCTATCTAATAACATAGAAAAAGCTCAAGAAAAAATTGAAGGAATGAATTTTGATTTGAGAAAACATATTTTAGAATATGATGATGTAATTTCCAAACATAGAAATAGAATTTATTCAGAGAGAAAAGAAATTTTAGGAAAAGATTATGATGAACTTAAAAATTTTGTGCAAAACATTGTTAAAAAAGAAATTGAGAAAATAGTTATTTTTCATACGAATGTAGATGAAAATAGTTTTATGTTTAAAGAAATTTTTGAAGAAATAAAAACTATATTTCCTATTCCAGATGAAATTTATGCAGAAATAAAAAGAATAAAGCAGCAAACAGAACTTATAAATTATTTATTCGGCTTAAGCAAGATTGCTTTTAATAAAAAACAAGAAGAAGAGGGGGCAGAAAGCATGGAAAGAATTTTGAGATTTATTTCAATCAAGACAATTAATTTCTTGTGGTCAGAACACCTAGACACAATGGAATCTTTGAAGGGTTCTGTGAGTTTGCGCGCATATGGGGGAAGAGATCCTTTAATTGAATATAAAACAGAAGGAAATAAACTTTTTAGGCAATTTCAAGATTCTTTAAACTCTCAAATTAGCAGAACTATATTCAAGCTTTCTATCAAAACTTGAATTACTTAAAATGATGAAAAAATTATCTCACAATATTATATTTCGTCCGGAACCTGAGGGTGGGTTTACGGTTATAGTACCTAGCTTACCAGGATGTATTACATATGGAAAAAATCTTCAAGAGGCAAAGAAAATGGCTATTGATGCTATCAAAGGATATATTATCAGTTTAAAAAAACATAAAGTTGTGTTTAGCTAGGATCTACATAAGATTAATGGAGCAGAAGATAGGTATCTGCTCTTTTTTTAGGGCTTGAAAAAAAATAAAATTTATTGTAAGGTTAAATTTGTATAAGTCAAATATGTTTAAAAAAGGCGTTGGTTCTAATTTATTAATCATTTTTATTTTGGCTATTTTAGGCCTAAATTTTGTCTATCCTAAATACTTAAATCAAGGGGTGGACTTTTTTAATAGTTTTGAATTCTCAATTCTCAATTCCGAAATAAAATTATCTCATTTTCCAGAGGTTGGTTTTAAATTGGGACTTGATTTGCAAGGTGGTAGCCATTTAGTTTATGAGGCAGATTTATCAAAAACAGAGGCAAGTGAAAAGAATAGCGCTACGCAAGGGCTGAGAGATGTGATTGAAAGAAGAGTCAATCGTTTCGGGGTTGGCGAGCCAATTGTTAGAATCCAGGAACAAGGAGAACATAAAAGATTAATTATTGAATTGCCTGGGGTTAAAGATGTTGAAGAGGCGATTAATGCTATAGGAAAAACTCCTTATCTTGAATTTAGAGAAGAAAGGACAGAAGAAGAGGTTACTGCAATTTTAAATCAATATGAAGAGTTTAAAGATAAAAGCATAGAAGAAATAATGCAAGTTCCGGATTGGCAGGATATATTACAGGAAGATCCTTATTTCAAATCAACTAAGCTAACCGGGCAGTATTTAGAAAAAGCAGAGGTTGCTTTTGACCAAACAACTTTTGAAGCCGAAGTGCTTTTGCAATTTGATGATGAGGGAAAAGATATTTTTAATGAACTTACTACTTCCAACATTGGGAAACAATTAGCTATTTATATTGATGACAGTTTAATTTCTGCTCCTGTTGTGAGGGAGGCTATTCCTAATGGAAAAGCAAGGATTACTGGAAAATTTACAACAGAAGAAGCTAAAAGCTTGGCTCGCAATCTTAATGCCGGTGCTTTGCCAGTTCCCATAGAATTAATCTCCCAGAAAACAATTGGTCCTGTTCTAGGAAAGATTTCTTTAGAAAAGTCATTAACAGCCGGAATGATCGGTTTCTTAATGGTAATTTTATTTATGATTCTTTTTTATCGCGTGCCTGGAATTCTGGCTTCTCTGGCTTTGATAATTTATGGAGGCATTGTATTAAGCTTGTTTAAACTTATTCCCGTGACTTTAACATTGGCTGGAATCGGCGGAGTTATTCTATCTGTGGGAATGGCTGTTGATGCTAATGTTTTAATTTTTGAGAGAATGAAAGAGGAACGAGAATCAGGAAGAAGCCTTGATTCATCTATCAGGATTGGTTTTGCCAGAGCTTGGCCGTCAATTAGAGATGGGAATGTCACTACTTTAATAGTTGCTCTTATAATGTTCTTCTTTGGGACCAGTTTTATTAAAGGTTTTGCCTTGACATTAAGTTTGGGAATTTTAGTAAGTATGTTTTCAGCTATATTTATTACGAAAACATTTTTGAAAACTTTTGTAGGAACAAGATTAGAAAAAATAAACTTTTTGTGGGACTAATATGTCTATCCAATTTATAAAATTTCGTAAAATATTTTATGCGTTCTCAATAATCGCTATTATTTTATCTATAGCCAGCATTTTTATTTTTGGGCTGGAATTGGGCATTGATTTCACCGGGGGAAGCATGCTGGAAGTTGAATTTGAGGGCGAAAGACCGTCTATTCAAATAATACAAGAAAAAATATCAGAAATTGATTCTGAAAAAATAATAGTTCAGCCGGTTGAGGAAAAAGGCGTAATTTTAAAAACCAAAAGCACTTCCGAAGAAACCTATACAAAAGCAATAGAAAAGTTAGAAGAACTTGGCGCGCTTAAACAAGATGCTTCTCAGTTTGAAACGATTGGCCCAGTTATTGGCAACGAGTTAAAAAATAAAACTAAAATCGTTGTTATTTTATCTTTAATGGCTATTGTTTTTTATATTGCTTTTTCTTTCCGAAGGATTTCTAAACCAGTTAATTCTTTTGCTTATGGATTTACAAGTTTGATAGCTCTTTGCCACGATGTGCTTATACCTCTGGGTATATTTGCTTTTTTAGGGAAATTTTACGGGGTTCAAATTACAATTCCCGTAATTACAGCTTTTCTTACTGTTTTAGGATATTCTATAAACAATTCAGTTGTTGTTTTTGACCGGGCCCGAGAAAACCTTCTGAGGTCAAGAGAAACATCATTTGGTTTTATAATAAATAAAAGTTTAAATGAAACATTAACTCGTTCCATTAATACTTCTCTAACCACTCTTTTTGTGCTTTTTGCTATTTTCTTTTCTGGCGGAGAGACATTAAAGTATTTTTCGTTAGCATTGATACTGGGAATTAGTTTCGGAACTTATTCTTCCATGTTTTTAGTAACTCCTTTGCTTGTAAGCTATTTAGGGTGGAGAGAAAAACGTTTGCATTAATTTTGTTTTTATTGTATAGTATAACAATTAACAATTAATTATATTATGTCACAATTTAATTATTCAAAAATTTGTGAAGATATTTTCAGCACTTTGCCTCCTCGTCAAAAAGAAATTTTAGAAAGAAGATTTGGGATTCTAACTGGCGAAAAGGAGACCCTTGATTCCATTGGAAAAGATTTCAATTTAACCAGAGAGAGGGTTAGACAAATTGAAAAAGAAAGCTTTGCTAAAATGGAAAGAGAGAAAGAGAGAAGAGAACTAAAAAAGGTTTTCTTTTATTTTGAAAAATATCTTAAAGAAAACGGAGGCCTAAAAAGAGAAGACGTTCTTTTGAATGATTTAGGCGGAGATGAATTTAATAAACATATTTATTTTTTACTCACTTTTGCTGATGATTTTTTCAGAGTTTCCGAAGACAATGAATTTTATAGTTTTTGGACAGTTGAAAAAGGAATTACAGAAAAAATAGAAAATATTTTAAAATCTATTCTTAAAAAGTTTGAAGAAATAAATAAACTTTTGTCTGAAGACGAAATCTTGAAAAAAGCCAAACCAGAACCAGAAATTCTGCATTCATTGCTTGAGATAGCAAAGAAAATTGAGCAGGATAAAGAGAATAAATATTATGGATTGACTGATTGGCCAGAAATTAGACCAAAGGGAGTAAAGGACAGAGCCTATCTTATTTTCAAAAAAGAGCAAAAACCATTGCACTTTACAGATATTGCTGACCTTATTGATAATAAAGCCCATGCGCAAACAGTGCATAATGAATTGATTAAAGATGAAAGATTTGTTTTAGTTGGCAGAGGCATATATGCATTAAAAGAATGGGGATATGAAAATGGTACAGTTAAAGAAGTTATTTCTAAAATTTTAGAAGAAGCAAAAAATCCTATTTCCAGAGAAGAATTATTAAAAAAAGTTCAAAAACAAAGACTGGTTAAGGACAATACCATCTTATTAAATCTTTCTAATGGAAAGTATTTTTTAAAGGATGAAAATGGAAATTATAGTTTAAAGAATTTTTAATTATATCCATGGTTGGTTTCTTAAATTTTACAAACATTGAATCAATTATTCCTGTTTTAACTCCTTTTTGGGTTGTAATAAAAAATTGGTGGTGGCTTCCACTTCCTTTTATTTTATGGTCTCCTCTTAAATTTTTCTATCTTTGGTTCATCCAAACAAAATGGGACAATACCATGCCTGATATTTTGCTGGAGGTCAAAATACCCAAAGAAGTGGAAAGGCCTATGAAAGCAATGGAACAGGTCTTTAGCAGTTTTTGGACATTATATGATCCTCCCAACTTTAAAGAAAAGTGGGTTCAGGGTCATTTCTTGCTTAATTTTGCATTAGAAATAGTAACTATTGAAGGAGTTCTTCATTTTTTTATAAGAGTGCCTAAGACGCTTCGGGGTATGTTTGAAGCAGCTGTATATGCTCAATTTCCAAATATTGAACTTGTTGAAACTGATGATTATACAAAAAATGTTCCCCAAGATATCCCGAATAAAAAATGGGATTTATTTGGTTGGGATTTTATGTTGCTTAAAGAGTCTTGTTATCCTATAAAAACATATCCAAAGTTTTTTGAGGAACAAGAGGGACTAAAAGAAGAGAAAAGAATAAGCGCCTTATCAGTTCTCTTAGAGGGAATGTCTGATTTTAAAAAAGGCGAACAAATGTGGTTTCAAATTATTGCCAAGCCAATAGTTAATGAAGTTAAATGGGTAGAAGAAGGCAAAGCAATTATTGATAAATTAGTAAAAAGACCTTTAAAGCCAAAACTCAAATCTATAGTTAAAGAAGCCTTTGATGTTGTTTTTTCGGGAAATGTTCCTGGGCAAGCTGAAAAACCAAAAGAAGAAATAATCCCTCCAGAAATGAAATTAACTCCAGGAGAAAGAGATGTTGTTCAAGCCATAGAGAATAAGATTTCAAAATTAGCGTTTGAAACAACTATGAGATTTGTTTATATCGGCGAAAAAGAGGTTTTCTTTAAGCCCAGAGTTAAGATTGCCTTAGATTTTACAGCCGGAATTAATGTAGCAAGTCTTAATGGTTTTAAGCCATGGAAAAAAACATTACCTAAAATTGTTCCTCCGGCAATAGCCAGAGAAAGAATGGTTTATTTGAAAAAGAAAAGATTGTTTAGGCGATTTATTAAAAGACAGTCTCCTTTATTTCCAGTATCAGGCGGGACATTTATTCTTAATATTGAAGAACTAGCAACTGTATTCCATTTTCCAGGGAGAACAATGGCTCCCACATTAAACCTATCCAGGGTGGAAGCTAAAAAAGCCGGACCGCCTGAAAACCTTCCTATGGAAGAATAAAAAATTATTATGTCTGATATAAATTTCTTTGCAACAACTACATTTAGGAATCAAAAGAAAAAGTTTGGCATTAGGGTTGATGACAGGCGCAGGCATTTTTATATTGTTGGAAAAACAGGTATGGGTAAGAGTGTACTTTTAAAAAATATGGCCATTCAAGATATTAGAGATGGTCATGGTATTTGTTTTATTGATCCTCATGGAGAAACTGCAGAAGAACTTTTGGATTTTATTCCAGAAAAGAGGATTAAAGATGTAATTTATTTTAATCCTGCTGATATTGAACACCCAATTGCTTTTGATGTTATGGAAGATGTTGCTGTAGAGAGTCGTCATTTGGTTGCTTCTGGCTTAATGGGAGTGTTCAAAAAGATCTGGCCTGATGTTTGGTCGGCCAGAATGGAATATATTTTAAGTAATTCCATTTTAGCCCTTTTAGAACATCCGGATTCAACTCTTTTAGGTATAAATCGCTTATTATCAGATTCTGCCTATCGTAAAGAGGTAGTAGAAGGGCTCAGTGATCCTGTGGTTAAAGCATTTTGGACTCAGGAATTTGCTCGTTATACCCAGCGTTATGAGGTTGAAGCAACTGCTGCCATTCAAAATAAGATTGGCCAATTTATTTCATCGCCCTTAATTAGAAATATTATAGGACAAGTTAGAACATCTTTTGACATTAGAGAAGTAATGGATAGTGGTAAGATATTAATTTTAAATTTATCAAAAGGAAAAGTAGGTGAAGACTCTTCTCGCTTATTAGGGGGATTATTAATAACAAAATTACAATTAGCAGCAATGTCTAGGGTGGATATGCCAGAAGAAAAAAGAAAAGATTTTTTTCTATATGTTGATGAATTTCAGAATTTTGCTACGGAAAGTTTTGTTAATATTTTGTCTGAAGCTCGGAAATATCACCTTTCTTTGACTTTAGCTCATCAATACATCACTCAAATGGAAGAAACCGTGAGGGATGCTGTTTTTGGCAATGTAGGCACAATTGTTTCTTTTAGAGTAGGGGCAGAGGATGCTGAATATCTGGAAAAAGAGTTTATTCCGGAAATTATTGCGGAAGACTTAGTCAATCTTCCCAAATATCTTATTTATTTGAAACTAATGATTGATGGGGTTGCTGGTCGTCCTTTTTCAGCCGAAACATTACTTCCTTTTGAAAGCACGGAAGAATCTCAAAGAGAAAAAATAATAGAATATTCTAGAAGGAAATATAGCGTTCCCAGAGAAATTGTGGAAAAACAAATTGCAGAATGGACAGGAGATTATATTATTCAGAAACCATCTAACCCAGATATTATTCTTTATGATGCTAAATGCAAAGGGTGCGGGAAGGAAATAAAAGTTCCCTTTAAGCCGGACGGAGTTAGGCCTGTATATTGTAAAACATGCCTGAAAAAGAGAGAAGAAGAAAAGAAAGAGGTGTCTCATGTTGATGAGAGTGGCATCCAAGATAAAGAAATAAGAACATTTTCCTTGGGAAACCTTTTGCCTCAAAGAATTAAGAGAGATAAAAAGCCAGTTTCCAAAGATGATATTAAGAAAGCATTAAATGAAGCATTAGAAGATAGTCCTAAAGAAGATACAAAAAAAGGCATAATAAAACCAGGTGAAACAGTAAAATTTTAAAAAAATGAAAACTCTTCGAGATTTTGATTTTGAAAATAAAAGGACAATAGTCAGATGTGATTTTAATGTGCCTATAAAAGACAACAAAATTGTTGATAATTTTAGAATAAAAGAAATTTTACCTACTATAAATTATTTGATTGAAGAAAAAGCCAAGATTATTTTAATAAGTCACCTTAATAATCCAAAAGGTAAAGATAAAAAATACAGTTTAATGCCTGTTGCCAAAGAACTGGAAAGATTATTAGGCGAGGATGTGAAATTTTTAAATGATTGTAAGGGCAAAGACATAGAAAAACAAGTAAATAATGTGAAGCAAGGAAAGGTTGTTCTTTTAGAGAATTTAAGATTTTATCCAGAAGAGAAAAAAAATGATTTAATTTTTGCTGAATCTTTAGCTAAACTTGGAGATATTTACATTTCAGAAGCATTTGGAGTATGCCATCGCAAACATGCATCTATTTCTGTCTTGCCAAAATTAATGCCTTCCGGCATTGGTTTTTTATTTGGCAAGGAGATAATGGCTTTATCAAAAGCAAGAGAGAACCCAGACAGGCCCTTTGTTGTTGTTATTGGCGGTACTAAAATCTCTTCAAAAATAAAAATGGTTGAAAGATTTTTGCCCAAAGCCGATTATGTGCTTCTAGGCGGAAAAATAGCAAATGTTATTCTAATAGTAAAAGGAATATGTTTGGGCAGGGCCTGGCCAGAAGAGGATATTGTTAAAATAATTGAAAAAATAAAACTCACTGATACAAAAATTCATCTTCCCATTGATGTTTTAGTTTCTCCTGATGAAAAAACTGGAGAATATATAAGAGATACAGGGCCAGCTTTAGTGCGGAAAGAAGAAGGAATTTTTGATATTGGGCCGGAAACAATTGAAATTTTTGAAAAAATTATTAGGCAAGCAAGAACAATTGTTTGGTCAGGAGCATTGGGATTGGCTGAGAATGAAAAATTTAGCAAAGGAACAAAATCTATTGCTAAAGCTATTAGCAGAAATTATGATGCTTTTACTATTGCGGGAGGGGGAGATACAATAAAGTTTTTAAATCAATTCGGACTACGCAGTATGTTTTCTTACACTTCCACAGGCGGTGGGGCGATGCTGAATTATTTAGCTGGAGAAAAAATGCCTGGTATAGAAGCATTGAAATAATCTTATGGCTGAAATTAAAAACCTTAAAAAAACAGCTCAACGTATTGAAAAAGCCATCAAAAACAAAGAAAGAATCTTGCTTTTTGCTGACTCAGATTTAGATGGAGTAACATCTTTTATTGTTTTAGAGGAAACCATCAAGAGTTTGGGCGGAAAAATTCAAGATTTTTATTTTTT
>Ga0265595_1001342_pt1 | contig 19138 bp, 25 predicted proteins | sample saktaG_15_FD_190148 | JGI IMG/M metagenome (GOLD analysis project Ga0265595, IMG submission 190148) | Saline water microbial communities from Sakinaw Lake, British Columbia, Canada - sak_2013_06_06_50m | ecosystem: Environmental > Aquatic > Non-marine Saline and Alkaline > Saline ... | reverse complement strand
ATAATGAAAAAAAGGATTTTTTAAAACAATCGCAGAACAATGTATCTAATGTAGAAGGATTAGGTTATTGGGCAAGCCTGATTCAATATCAAATAACGCCCTAAGGAGACTTATAATGAAAAAGTTGATGATTTCGGCCCTAGTTTCAATTGTTGCTTGTTTGTCGTGGGCAGATTCGGCATTGCGTATCGCAGCCTACGAAAAGATGGGCAATAAAATCGGCATACTTGACAAAGCGAATGCTCTTGCCTCTGTTGTGCTGGCAGGGTGGACGGACGACTCTGTCATCGATGCGACTTTCTACGAGAATGATGGGGTTTCAGTGGACACGAGGCTTCTTGGATGGGTGGCCTCGGTTGATGGCGGAATGTCTGACGCACTCGGTCAGAAATTCTACGATGCTGCAGCCGCGGCACCACGGCCTGTGACGGGGTTGATGGTTTCACGGGTAATTGGGTTCATGTCACCCGCACAACGCACGCAATTCGAGCCGATTCTTGAGCCGTATGTGGCGTCCCTCTACCAAGGCCGGCCAGTTCGTGCTGCTCTCGTTATGAAGCAGAACATTGCGGCAGTGGGACAATGGTCGTTAGCCATCAGCCCTACGACCACTGCTGCGGAACTCGTAACACTGCGTCTCGCCCCCGAACTGCGGAGCACCGACGAAGCGAAGTTGATCCTCGACGCCGCTACAAAAGCAGCGAAGAAGCAATTGCGTTTGGAAGGTAAGAGCTTTGTGACTACCAGCTATACAGAAGTTGTTGGTGGCGTGACCAATGTGGTTGTGGTCAACCCTCTCGATCCCAAACTGTCTCCAGTGGTGTCGGCCCTCAATGCTCCATTGATGACTGGCATTGAAGCCGCTTTGGCTGATTGCGGCATTACAATTGCCGATCAAACGGTATCTCGTGGAGCAATGTCTGCCGCGTCTGATGGATGGGAGAACTCCATTCTTGATGGTGAAGTAGGGCCTAACGATCAAGTTCCTTACCTAAATGCGTTGAAGGTGGCGAAAGGCGTTGTTGCATACAACGAGATGATTGCCACATATAACGGAGAAAAGTAATGCGTAATCCCCTTCTGGTGACAGTAGGGGCGTTGCTTGTTGCGATTCAGGTTGTTATGGCAGATATTCCCTTGGCAGAGCCGATCCAGTTGGTGGCCTGCCAGGAAATCCCAAAGATACAGCCTGCGACCGTACCAATCTGCGACCCACTCATAACATATCTGTTCTCGCCTGTCTTGCAGACGATAGCGAGTTCCCCTCATAAAGGGCCAATTGTGTTTTCTGTTCCTGTGTATGCTTCGTTAATTTCTGGAACGCAGATGAGGTTTTATGCCCCAATTTATTTGGGTATAGCTTACGAAGCAAATATGTTGGGATCGGCGACAGCCTATTCTGCCGCTCTGTCGGCAGAAAGCACTTTAGAAGAAGCCCCTGTCTACGATTCAGTTGTGGCCAGTAAACAGTCTGTAGCAGAAGCCCCTGCCTATTCTGCCGCTCTGTCGGCAGAAAGCACTTTAGAAGAAGCCCCTGTCTACGATTCAGTTGTGGCCAGTAAACAGTCTGTAGCAGAAGCCCCTGTCTATTCTGCCGCTCTGTCGGCAGAAAGCACTTTAGAAGAAGCCCCTGTCTACGATTCAGTTGTGGCCAGTAAACAGTCTGTAGCAGAAGCCCCTGTCTATTCTGCCGCTTCGACTGTAGAAAATACAGTGTTTCAAGATTTGGCGTATTTTGTTATTGCTGCTGGAGCAAGCACAGTGGCCTCATCCCCTTTCTATTCCAGTTTGTCAAAATCGTATTTCAATCCACTAGAAACTGCATATGCTGCTATCGGTCATAGTTCATATTTGAGCAATTTATACGCTTCTCACCCCTTGATGCACAATGCAGGAATTGATTTTATCGCTGATGTGGTCAAGCCAACAGGTTTGGCAATGGAATTCTATAACCAGGTTCAAAAGGCTATGGCTGAAGGGGACAATGCTGCAATGGCCAGATGGAATGCGTTGTATCTGCGCGAAATTACCAGCCAAGAGATTCGTAATAGTATGCGTCGGCAATTGTAAAAAAAGTAATTGACGCTTCTGGCTGTTTCTGGCATACTGTACACCTGACGGACGAAATGTTTGAGTCCGATGGAGATTTTTGAATATGAGAACTTTCAAGACTTTCAAGGTAGTAGGAGTCGCAGGTACTGGAGCCGATGGAGCGGCAGCCAGCGGGATTCGTTTGCCTTGAAGTAGCTAAAAGATAAGGCCAAACGAAACCCCGCCCGATGAGGACGGGGTTTCTTGCTTTATCGAATGATCTTTGATAAGTAGACAGTAGATGTGACCGTAACCTAGTTTGGTCCAGGTGCCTTCTTCCCATGGAGGTTTACGTGGGTTCAAATCCCATCGGTCACTCCAGATTTTATGCACTAGTAGCACAGTGGGAGTGCGTCACGTTGCCAACGTGAAGGTCGCGGATTCAATCTCCGCCTAGTGCTCCAAGCTGATGCTTATCATTTTTAGGTCAATTATTTTCTTGATGTGGTCAAAAAAAATCATGGCTTTGATTGGCTTGAAATTTTTCATTGTTGATATGTCGATGATGCCGAGTTCAATACCTTTTTCGAGGCAAGCCTGGAACTTGCGTCCGTCGTTTGACTGAATACTGGAGAGTTTGTCGGGTCCGTAAATTGGTTCGTAATGGATAATGCCATTCAATTCGAAGGCAAGTTTGAGAGAGGGAATGTAAATGTCCAGTTCTCCGTTGATTGTATCTTTGCGATTGAAATGGAATTCAAGGTTTGGGTAGAACACGGGTAGTTGTTTGGATAGCCAGATTTCAAGTTTTGAGACTCGGGTTCCGTGTGTCTTGTGGGCGTTGTTCCATTTGGCAGCACAGGAACAAGAACAGAATGCGTTTCCGCTTTTACTTTGCCTATGAGTTGAGGCATTTCTGAAGATGGTTTTGTGGCATTGGTTACAGCTAAAAGGTTTAATCGTATTTTTGTGTCTATTTGAACATGTTTCCGAACAAAATTTATTTGTTCTGCGTACCTGTCCATTTTTGTTTAGACCTCTACTCAAGCAGTCAAGAATTTCATTTTTTGGTTTGAAGAAGGTTATTCCACAATGCAAACATTCGCATGGCATTTTCTGCCTGGAAGTTGCATCTTTTAATTCTAGTTCTGTATAAAGGGGTTTCATGTCTATATATTCGATAACAAAGATTCGAAACCCTTCTCGTTCTCCATGTTTTTGCATCTTTGGCAGAAAGGCTATGCACCACATTTCCACTGTGGAATAATACGGGTTCGATCCCCGTAAGATGCTCCAGTTTGAGATTGTTCTTTGACGGTTTATGGGTTTCTGGTATAATAATTTATATATCAAAAATGGGGTCATAGCATAATTGGTAATGCGCTTTCCTTGCAAGAAAGAGTATGCGGTTTCGAGTCCGCTGACTCCACCATGTTGCATCGGGGTTTTAGTATAACGGTAGTACGACGCTTCGGCATGGCGTTGGTGGGAGTTCAATTCTCCTAAGCTCCAACAGAAGGGGAAAACAGTGGTTCGAATCCACTTGGGTCAGACGCAAGTCTGGTCTGTAGTTTAGCGGCAGAACGTCCCCACTTTTTGGTTTCTTAGCTCATTTGGCTAGAGCAACGCTTTGACATGGCGTAGGTGGCTTGTTCAAATCAAGCAGAAACCACCAGCTTACAGTGTGGAAACAAAAGCGAATTTGATCATTCGTAACAAAGCCAAGTTGGTATGGCCGCGTTGTGGTACCACTCCGCATTCTTCGCAGGTTCGAGCCCTGCCATTGTAGGCATTTTAATTTAGGAGGTTGGCTCAGCGGCAACGGCTCCTCGTTTACACCGAGGCACAATCGGGGGTTCGAGTCCCTCACCTCCTACCAGACGACGGCATGAAGACCGACAATTAGTGTAACGGATAGCACGCCTCTACAAAAGGGGCAGACTTGTTCGACTCAAGTAATCGGAGTACCTTGTAGTTATCGAGTTTGGGGATAGACATTTTGCTAGTTGATGGACGCATCTTCTGGCCGATGGAACAGTGTGAAATCCTCCATTCTTTGGGCCTCTAACTCAATTGGAAGAGTTCCATCTCCACACGGCGGATGTTTCCGGTTCAAATCCGGAGAGGCTCACCACCAACCCCCTGTGCCTCTGCTCGAAGGTTCCGCAAGCGTAATTCAGGGGGTTTTTCTTTGCTAGAATGTATAATATCGACAGGAAAACTATCTGGTTAGACCCATTTGTTGACATCAATGTTGTATAATTCCTGCATGAGTTCAGATAACAGACCATTTGCAGAAAAGTATCCGTCAAGTTTGTGGGGTCTTGAGGTTTTGTCCGATCAGATTGCCAAAATCAATGCTGTCTATGAAGACAGAGCAAAGAATGAGATTCCAGACAAGGCGAAAGAATACGGTTTGAATCCTTATTTTAGGGATGGCAGGAGTCCAGAGAAGTATTTCTTTGACATGTTGGACGGATGGGCTCCAGAAGACATCACGCTATTGTGGGTGAGGAAGTGGCTGAAAGTATGGATGGAACAATTAGATCGAGGGTTAACTATTGACGTCAGGCCGTTCGGACGAGATAAGGATCGCATACTTCAGGTTACAAACGACCACGATATCAACACAACCCCAGATTACCTAGTACATTTTTATGAGAACGATAAATTGATGCGCAATCAGTTTATCGAATACCAATATTCCAGCGGGGTTCGAAGTCATTATGATATGAAGGAAAAAAAAGTTCTGGGTGCTCTGAAAGACGGAACCAAGTTTTTGTGGGTTGTTTTGCCGATTGCGCAGTTTTTCATCTGTGACCCTGTTGTTGATTTGGCTGGGATTGATCCAACAGATCATCCAATATGGACAGGCAAGCGGACATATTCTATGCCAGCAGACAGGGCAAAATTGCACCCATTAAAGGCTGGTCTTGGTAAAGAGTCGGCTATTCTGCTGTGTGGAACATAATAGTTAGGTAATTTGATGTCAAAATTTTTCGTCATAGACTTATTTGCTGGTGCTGGAGGCTTATCTTTAGGTCTTGAGCAGGCCGGATTTGATGTTGTTCTTGCCAACGAGTTCAACCTGGACGCTTGCGACACATACAAAACAAATCATCCTAAAACAAAATTGGTTAGTGCTGACATTAGGGGTTTTGACTTTGCGTTGGAACTCAAGAAGATAAACTTTTATGGCAAGATTAACCTAATCGCTGGTGGGCCACCATGTCAGGGCTTCAGTACGATTGGAAAAAAGAATGAAGATGATGTTCGCAACCAACTTTTCTCTGAATACATTAAGGTTGTGGAGGCTATATCGCCAGACTTTGTGTTGTTCGAGAATGTTTCTGGGTTTAAGACTATGTATAAAGGGAAGATGTTCTCTCTTTTGATAAATGAGTTTCGCAGACTTGGTTATTCCATGGTGGATAAGGTTCTGAATGCTGTTAATTTCGGTTTGCCTCAATCCAGGAAGAGGGTTATAATTATTGGGTACAAGCAGGGTTTGTCATTCTCGATGCCAGTGGGCATGTATGCCGCTGAACAGCAATCTGATCAGGTAGACTCTGACTATAGGACGGCTCTGCTGGATCCCAAGACATTAAGAGATGCCATTTCGGACTTACCAGACCTAGAGAGCGGGGAAGCGTCTAGTGAGTACAGAACTCTGCCTCAAAACTCTTACCAGAGGTCTCTGCGGGGTAATGAGGCTGTGCTGACCGAGCATTTTGCCCCTAGGCATGGAAAATTCCTTCTTAATGTCTTGAGGAACGTTCCATATGGAGGTTCTATTATCAATGTCCCCGTGGAGTTGCGTCCCAAAGGATATTTCAGCAATACCTACGGACGGTTGAAGTGGGAGGAACCTACTTCGACAATGACCAGCAACTTTGGTACCCCGTCTTCGAACAGGTGTGTTCATCCGACTTCGAACAGGGGGTTGACGACCAGGGAGGGGGCTAGGCTGCAGAGTTTTCCAGACTCTTATGTGTTCTCTGGTAAGAAGGGTGCGAAAAACCTTCAGATAGGCAATGCTGTTCCTCCAATTTTGGGTTACGAAATTGGCAGGCAGATCATTAAAAGCCTTTCTGAAGAGGCTGGATTTTACCGTTCGGATTTGCAATAGAAAAAGGAGGCTCATATGGGACAAGAACTTTACATCAACAATGTTATCTTAAATGGCGTAAGCAAGTCTGGATTGCAAGACGAGTCCACCGACTTGGACAGGGAGGTTGCTAGCTGTCGCGAGAGGCTAATGATGTTTGCTGCTGGAACTCCTCGACCCGTGAGTGACAGTGAAGGGAATGTCATTGATTGGGTAGAACATGTTCACTTTGAAGTCAGTGCAATTCTTACTCAACTGGAAGAGGCTATTGTTCGCAGGCATCTCGTTGCTGTGGCTATGGCCAGTCCAGAAGATGTAACAGAGTCGTATTAGAGCAACAAGGGGGCAACATGCCTGTTAGCGTTAATCCAAGAAGCGAAGGAATTCAAAGCCATACCGTTGAGCTTCCAGAGAAATGGTCAAATGAACTTGTGAATCAGCCAGAAACTGGAATGGGCTTCCAAGATGTCGAAATCACAACCAAAGACGGCAGAAAAGTAAATGGCTTTGTACTCAACTGTAGCTACCTCGAAACCATTACTGTAGTGCAAGTTGACGACATCGAAAAAATCAGAGTTAGAGATTCTCAAGAGGTCAAGAGGTATGTCTGGCTAAAGCCATAAACGGCTACTGCGGAAGTCACCTCGAAATCATTACTGCAGTGCAAGTTGACAATGTTGTGGAAATCAAGGTTAAGCAATCTAAATGACTAAAATGGGGAAAAATTTATGAACCGTCCGATTCTGTTAATTTCAGAAGTTATCATTCGAGATGAGTTTGGATCATCATGTTGTTCGACCCACTCGTTAAAACTTCTTATGATTGGACTTGGCGAGTGCCCAGTATGCCACACTTTATGGAGAGTTAGTCCTGCAGCGGAACATGGTTGGGAGAGGACTGTATATTGGTTTTGTCCAGAAGAGATAGCCAACGGGTGTGCATTTCAAGGTACTGCATCTTGTAAGACCTGTCACCATGCAACAACAGAAAAATACCCGTCTAACTTTAAGATCTCAGTTTAACAGTGCAACACGATTTTATTTGTTGCAATAAGCTTTAAGGGCTTCTTCCCAAGACTTTGATATTGGTTCCTGTGATCCTATTGTTTTGCAGTATGTATATTGGCCGCATCTGCGACAAGCTTGGTCGTATTGGGCTGTCAGTGAGTCTATTGAGACATCCTTGAGTTCCCTTACTGCAATGTCCAATCCGAACACTCGGGCTATCGCAGGGGCTATTGGACAGCAGTAGAACCCTTTATAGTCTACGGTTGTTCCGCACAGCGAGCCAACGAGATGGCATCCAGCATAAAAATGGTCTTGAGGAATTGATGGGTTGTCCATAGGTGCCATATAAGGGGCGTAATTGTGTATGCGGGGCTTCTCCTTTGGGTTGCCCATTATGTTTAGGCCGGGTAGCTTGGCTACAGCTTCCTCTACCTTGTGGAACATCTTTGGGTGAAAGTAGGTGCTGATCCAGACGTTACATTCAGGATTAAATTTAGCCCGATACCACATAGCCGCTTCTGCAAAGGCTAACATATCTGGGTTCAGGCTTGGTTCTCCTCCAGTCAGGATTATTTTTGTCCATTTCTTTTCAAGAGCCACACTGTCTTCCATTATTTTCCAGAATGCATCTGCTTTCATATTCTCGGCTGCAGAGGACGGAGCCACTCCGCATGCTCTATTACAGTTTGGGCATTTGAGGTCGCAGACATAGGTTATATTAGCCCTAAGATGTGGCATCCTTGGGATTCGGACTCCAACAAGTCGTCCGTCTGGCAGTGTCTTATCGAATGAATAAACTCTTCTCATGGTAGATTATACCAATATTGTGAGTGTCATACAATATACGAAGGTTGATGCCCTCGAAATATTGTATGACACTCACAATCCCCTGAAGGGGATGTGTTTCTAGTTGAACGAAAGAATGTCGTCCTGTCCCTGACGGGACGCCATCTTTCGATGACTGATCGCTCATTTCTTTCCGAGACTAGACTACTTTGGAGCGTGTCTGCTCTACTATTACTTCCCAATCCAATCGATTTGACTGGGCCAGGTCGTAGATACGTTGCCTTGTTGGGGCAAATCATTGGCACACCAAAAGCTAGCAGGTGCATATTGGTAGCACCCACCAGATCTCGATGTCCCCTGAATCCGCAATTCGTGCAGACCCAGCGGCGTCCCTTTTGACGCCTCTTAAACCCACAGACCGGACAGGTACTGGAAGTACCTCTTTCCGAGCCTTTGAGAAATTCTATGCCAACCCGTCCTGTTTTCTCCTTGATATACTGGATGTCCTTACCGTATTCCCAGAGGCACATCCTTTGGTTGTGGTGTCGACCACTGTCTTTTTTTCTAACTCCGTCTGGATTACCAACAAATAGTTTGCCAACCTGGTTTGCCACCAAAAAGTCAACCACTTTTCTGGTTCCGTTATGGCGAAGGTTTCTGACTCTTCGGTTATTTCTTTCGGACTGACGGTTTCTGCTTCTCGTAATTCTGCCAAATCTTTTGGAACCATTTTTACAATTAACTTTGATTCTTTGAATTTTACCAAGCATCTTGTTATTCAGGTGTTTAACTGTTCTGATTCCTCTACCGCTTATCAACAGGGCATTCCCATTAGAGGCTACACAAGCTATCTGGTGAATTTCACCCAGATCAATAGCCGCTACAGTGTCGGAAGATCCTACCTGAGTTGCTGCCGGAAGCTCCTGACAGACATGCAACTCAAACCCGTCATTCCAGACAATCCGACACGGATAGCCTCCATCTTGTAGGTCAACACGAAAGACCAGTGGGTTTCTATCCCTGCCCATTGGCAGGGATAGAATGCCAGCCTTGACCTTGGCAGCCTGACTGGTCCAGATAGTTGAATAGAACAATTTGTCCTTGTGAGGATATCTGAATTTTAGTTCTGGGTGTTCTCTGCGAAGTTTCTTGGTTGTTGACAGGCAATCTATGAAGGCTCTGCAGACTTGTTGAACGCTTTGACTATGAAGTTGAAATTGTTTGGTTCCGCTTATAGAGTTATGTAAAGTGTCTTTGGTCGGCCATTCCTCACGGTTTTTGATAGATTCTTGAAGTTTGTCCTTGCAGAAATTCCAAACCCTTGCAGATTCCTTGTTCGAGGCTTTTACAGCCTTGAACAAGTTCTTCGGCAATTCCACAAGTCTAATTATTCTAGTTGTTTTCACAACTACTTATTCTTCGTTTGTTGTATAATCCCTTTATGAAAGAACAAATAGGTAAAACTCGTTGGGCGTTATACAACATAGCTTATCATTTGGTGTGGATACCCAAGTACCGAAGAAGGATTCTGACTTCTCAAATTGAGGCGGAAATGAAGAGGCTCACCTTGGATGTCTGTCAAAAATATGACATTACAGTGCTTTCTCTAGAGGTTCAGCCCGATCATATCCATTTATTTGTTTCGGCTCCACCGGTGAAAAGTCCGGCACGAATTGTTGGGCTTGTTAAGGGTTACACCTCTAGATATTTACGAGAAAAATTCCCTCAATTGACAAAATTGTGCGGAAAAAGCCAATTATGGTCGAAAAGTTATTATGTTGGGACTGCTGGAAATGTCAGTGCTGAAACTATTATGAGGTACATCAACGAATGTCAAACAAGCTAAGCCCGCTTTCATCCCCATCCCTGAAGGGGCGGGTCTTCCCGCTCGGGTCTATAATAGAATGACTTAACGCCTTATTCACAGGTAAAACAAGATGGCTATACATACTGTACGCACGAGAGAAATGGATCCCTTCGGAGACATTTGTTGTTCCACAAAAGGGAATCTTAAGCTTCGTGCTTCGGGGCCGCATCGTATGTTTGTTTATAAGTGTGTGGTGTGTAAAAAGAAATGGTTTAAATTTGGTGATTCTGGAAAATTAACCACTCATCTGGGAAATTAACCACTTACAATAGAAGGTTGACATGAGAAAAAGACTGAAACAAAAATTACGTTCGTGTCCATTGTGTAAACCACAGAAAACGCACGGTGCATGCCGATGGAGTCCAAAGGAGTTGGAAAGACTCAAGGAAGACGAGAAAAATTGTCGTGAAGCTGTTGGAAGGGAAAAGCAGGAAAAAGATTCAGAATAACAAGGAGGGAAGGCCATGAGTATACTTACAGACGAAGAAAGCCGCAAGTTGATTGCTATGCCTAGTGATGAATTTGACACCATGATGTGCAAAGAGTTTCCAGAAATATTTATTCACAGAAACGCCCCCATGACAGAAACTTGCATGTGTTGGGGTTTTAGTTGTGAACCCGGCTGGCAACCACTTTTATTTAAGCTGTGTCAGCAAATAGATTTGGTTTCCAGCCGTCTCGGAATATTTGTAAGGGCAAACCAGGTCAAAGAAAAGTATGCCTCTTTGCGATTCTACTGGAGCGGTGAAGTTAGGCCGGAATCATTGATTCCAGATAATAAATTTGATATAGCTTACGATATCGTCGAGGCTCTTGTTTCTAACGCAGAACACACAAGCTCAAGCACATGTGAGGTCTGTGGAGAATATGGCAATGGACGCAGAATTGGTGGGTGGATAAGAACCTTGTGCGACACCCATGCCGAGGAAGAGACCAAACTCAAGGCAAGTCTTCAGGTCTAAATGTAACATCCGAACTTGCTCCCACTTCCTGCATGGAAGGAGCTGGTTCGGAATGTTCTTTAAGGCTGGACATCAACATACTGTATATCTGGTTCACAACAATTGCAACCGCACCATTGCCGCCTCCAGTTCCAAACAGTTTCGGGTTTACTATATGATGTCCGGTGTCTGGGTCTTGAATGAAGACTGGATCTTTATAGCGACGCATAAATGCTTGAATCTGATGTGCGAACTGGTTGATATTGTCTAGAATCTCTTTACCTTTATCTGTCCCCTTCAGAACTGCTCTTCCTCTTTCTCCTTTTCCAAGATGTCCGATATAGTCTCTTAGGCCGTCAAGAGAATTTCGGATGTCAGTGAGTTCTTGTTTGTCTCTCCTAATGCTTAGTAGAACAGCTCTTGATTGTCCAGACCTTCCGCTAGTTGAGAAATATCTGTCTGGAGCTAGTTTGACTTTTTCCATTCTTGACGCAATGTCATTTTCGTCTAATTTGAAAGCCGATGCTTCGCCGGCATCTATGATTCCGTAATCTGTTGGAGCTTCTGTATCCTCAACCCTAGTCTTGCGTTGCTCGTCGTTTTGTCGTTTCTTTGCTTTTTCAGCTTCGGCTGTTTGATTTTCAACAGTCATGATATCGCTGAAGTAAGTCTTAACTGTGTCTGGAATTGTTGGCTGGCTAACTAGAGCGGGAACAGAATCTGGGTCGTGGTATTGGAGGAAGATCAGTGTGTCAAGCAAATCCTGTTCGCTCGTGATTCTGCCATTCCGGATATCTTCCTTTTTCTTATCGAGGAATGTTGCCATTGCCGGAGAAAAATTTGTTGATTTGTCAAGTCTTGCGGCAAAAGCTTCTTCGTAAGTGGTAAGTTCGGCAATTCTTGTGTCGACTGTCTCGGTGGCACGAGCCAACTGCAGTGGCCATGTGCTTGGGTTGGTAATGCTATTTAAGCGGTCAACTTTCTTGTTGTAACGCTGAATTTCCTGATTGTACTCATTGACTTTGCTTGTCACTTTCTCTCTTGCCACCTCATTTAGTTTATCCGCATATTGAGCAAATGGGCGACGAATTGTTTCTCCAGTGGTCAAATTCAGGAGGTAGATTGCTCCTTCTGGGTTTTTCTTCGGCTTTGGTTTTGAAACAGTGATGATGTAGTATTGCTGTCCTTCTAGTTCAATGATGTTGTCTGCAGTTGGGTACATAATACGTGGCAAGCAGACGCTGTGTATCCCTCTAACAACGGTTTTGCCAAGTTGTTGGGTAACATCTTGTTCTGCAATGTCAGGGTCGTCTGTCATGACAATGCCCTCATTTAAAAATGCAGCGTCGTCTTCTGGGGTCCTGTGGACAGGGAAGGCAAGTTTTTGTGTCCAATCTGTTGCATATCCAATGGGTGTGACTATCATAATTGTTCTCCTGTTGTTTCTGTATGATTTATTTATTTTTCTATTATTCGTCTGGGAAACCCTTTTTGTTGTATAATATAACCATCACAACAAGGAGATCCATTATGAAACTAGCAAAAGCTCTCAAACTAAAGAACCGCCTGGCTGGAGAAGTAACTCGTCTGAAGAGGATTATTCAAGTGCACAATTCCCGTGACACAATGCAGGAAGCCATATACGATGTCGAAAGGACTTATGGAGATTTGCATAAAGCCATCCATAAGCTCATCTTGGTGAAGACTGCAATTGCTTGTGCTAATGCGGGTAAGATTTGCAAAGACGAGGATTCATATACGAAGACACCTTATTGGAACATTTTCGAGATGGCTGAACTGAAGGGGGTCATCGAGACTCTTCGAGCCACCAATGCAAAAAACGGCCAGTTTATTGAAGGGTCTCGGTTTGGAGAGGATTCAGTACGCACTACGAACTATCAGGCAACATTCAAACAGTTGGATCTCGACAAGTTGGTTTTGTTTACAGAGGAACGCATTGATCAGTGTCAGAATGTTCTTGACGCTCATAATGCGACATGCGATGTTGTGGATGTTAATTTCAGTGAAGGACTGACCCTTGTGGGCGGCACGCCGAACTGAAGGATGTAGTGTGGAGGCAAATTTGGGAGGCAACTCCTGATTATACGTAACCCTTGAAAAGGTAAAAACGATTCCGATGTGTAATCAAAATGCACGGATCAAGTTGTTAAAACTTAAGCCTTAATAGGTAAATGTCAAATCTTTTTAGCCAATATTCTATGTTCCAGGGGAGGCGTGTCGTCTTTTTAACACGGAAATAAAATGATCACTGGTGAACAAGTTAGGGTGGCTCTTAAAAATCGCCACTCAGGAGAGTCTTGGTCGTATTTTGAGGAACTTAGAACCCACACTGGAGCCACATCTTACCATGGAGAAAAACTCGGCATCATTGACGCATATGCTGTAGGGCTGTGGCAAAATAACCGTGGGTTTATAGCATACGAACTCAAACAGTCTCGGGGCGATTTCATGTCAGACATAAATAATTTTGCCGTCAAACAGGCGGCTGCTATTCGCAATAGCACTCAGTTTTACTATGTCTGTCCAGCAAATCTGATACGCCCAGATGAAGTTCCAGAAATGAGCGGGCTAATGTGGGTTGACGGCGGTGGAACAAAAGTTAAAAAAATAGCTTCTATTAGGGAGTTGAATCCAAACGGTCTGAATCCAGATTTTTGTCGGGCTATGTTTCGAGCCCAGTCAGGATCTCAGCCAAAAACTCTTTTGTGGAAATATCTTGGTAAAGAAATGACAGAAAGCGATTTGGTCAAGTTGGTGTCTGAACTTGGTAAGAGTTTAGGTGAAAGAGATGTTGCTTATCTGGCAAGAAAAGAGTCTGCCAAAATTCGCCAAAGGTCTTGGGAAACGCTTAAGAAATTCGCTGAAGCCATCAATTATAGAGATTTGGAAGGATATTCTAAAAATTTAAGTGTTGATGAAGTTGCGACAAGAATGGTCCAGGCCTATAAAGAAAGTAAAGAGGTGCATTTTGTTGCGAAGAATATAATGTGTAATGCAAAACAAATTAAGAAATCTGCTGATGATTTGTTACAATTGGTTCAAAAACAGGAAACACAAGGGGAAATAAAAGATGCCACCTAAATCAGTTGTGAGAAAACTAGGCTCAGATGTAAGTTTGCCGCCTTTGGAACAAACTCGTTCTGCATTGTCGGTCGGACTTGCCGCTATGGCCGAAAGACAGAAGGAGGCATTTGATGCTCTGAGTCCAGACGGTCATAAAATGTATAGTGCAATACACAGTTTGAATCGTTATGACATTCTTACAAATCCTGACGGGGAAATTGCATGTACTCAAGTTAAAATCACTGGAATACATAGGAAATTGAATGCCGCCCTGCAAGATTTTTCCGCTTGTTTCAAGAAAATAGAAGCTCTTGTCAGTCCAGAAATAGCGGATGAAGAGACTGCTGCCAAGATGGTTGAACAAAAGAACAATTTAATGCATTATTCAATCAAGACGGCTCAATTTATAAAGACTATTTCTGGCGACTTGGTGGAGCAAATGAAGACTTTGGCTAAGTTGGAGGAAGAGGTCGTGGCGTTGGAAAAAATAGTCCTCAGCGATGAACTGTTGCCAAATCTTGAGAATCTTCGTAATGCTACAGTAACCGATGTGGTTACTGAATCGGAGGTTGCGGCTGTGGTGACAGCATCGGAGATTGAGGCGTTGATCGGTAAACCTGGCGAAGATATCTCTCCAGAAACTTGTGTCGAACTGGAATGAATTAAGTGAGGTTGATATGATGGCTGGAAATGTTAAATATCTTGTGTTTGGCTCTGATGGAGAAATTCTTGATAGCAATAAGGTAGAGGTGTTGAACAAATCATTGCTAGGTGGATTTTGTGAGATCGAGTTCGGCTTCGGCATTGACTTAGTGTTTAAGGACTTTAATGCTCATCTTGTTGGCGGAGGACAATTGATACTCCCAGGGATCAGAGCTAGGACATCATACTTTGGAGTCGGATGCCAGAATTACTCCTTCCATGCAGTGCGTGTCGGGGAAAAACATTATGCAGCCATCGTATATCATGACTGCTTCAAAGACATTGGTTATCACTTCTTCTACGACTGGCACAAGTTCTTTCTTCCAGAGAAAGAGCCTAAATGCTGTTGCAAGGCAAATTTTAACAAAGTACTTCTCCCGTACGCAAATAAAGTTAGGCGAAGCATGTGTAGCCATTTTAATTTGGATGATGTGTATGGTAAGGATGTCTTGACAAAGGATTTGAGGATTACATCCCGTTACAGAAACAGAAAACCCCAAGGAGGTTCCAAGTGAATATTGTGTTTGACATGCTTCCGGATGATGCTTGTCCCCGGTACGAGACAAGCGTAGGCGAAAAGATCATGATGGCAAAACCTTCTGGATACAAAACAAAGAATGCCACTGACAAACGTGTTCTGGTTCCAATGTATCCAGTTACTTCTAAAATGCTGAGGGGAACTGCTGACATGCTAGACTATGCAAAGAAGAACAACCTCCAATCATTTTGTATTGTTTTGCATGATTCGAAGATGGGAGCCCTTGCTTTGTGAGCAGTCATGGTAATAGACATAGAACTAACTTTGAACAGGTTTTATTTCCAAAGGGTTTCCCGCAACAAGATTCAACTTGGATTCCTGAGGTTGACCTTATGGCGCGGGCTGGGAAAACACGCCGTCTGTTTCGAGGTAAACTGGAAGACTGATAAAAATAAAATTAGTCATTGACGGTTGAGGCAATTTCTGGCATACTACTCACTTGTCAAAAGGAGATTTAGAAAATGAGGCGATTCGGCTATTATTGTTGCTTTACTTGCCGCTCAACCCGGTCACGGGCTGAGATCGCCGGTCTCTGTAGATAAGCAACAAGAGATAGGAAGATTTCAACCTCGACTGGGAAACCAGTCGGGGTTGTTTGTTTTTAGGAGTTGTATTTTTGGTGGCTGTTCCCGTCGGGAGTCTGTAAAACTCTTGCCACAACATGACGGGAGGCGGCAAGTGGTTCGATACCACCAGTCACCACCATTTTTACGCGGATGTGGGGGAGAGGCCACTCGTTCGTCTGCAAAACGAAATTACGCCAGTTCGATTCTGGCCATCCGCTCCAGTTTTGGCGTGGTAGTTCCAACGGTAGAACATTGGTTTGAAGAACCGAGTGTTGACAGTTCGACTCTGTCCCACGCCACCATTTTTATTTTATTAAAGGTTTTCCGAACCATGTTGACGAACGATATATTTGTCAACACAAGGAGGTTCGGAAATGAGAAGAGATGAACAAGAAAAGGCAGTTCAGTTGCGCAGAGACGGTATGTCTGTCAACAAGATCGCCAAAACATTGGGAGTTGCAAAAAGTTCTGTCAGTTTGTGGGTTAGAAAGGTTGCTTTAACAGAAGAGCAGCGTAAAAAATTACTTGGGGGTTCAGTCGAAATCGACCCTCAAAAGTTACGCTCGTTATCTGATGCTGGCTTGTCAGACCGTGCCATAGCAAAAGTTTTGAATCTCAAAAAATCTACTGTTAGATATCGTATATTGAGTCTTGGTTTTAGATCGTTGAAAAACAGGCCGCAACATACTAATTGTAGCTTATGCGGAGTGTTATGTTCAGAAGAATATTGTCGCAAATGTTCCACTAATGTTCGTAGGTTGTTGACTAAAATTTGTGCTGTGTCCTATTTAGGTGGCGTTTGTAATTCTTGTGGTCGTGTGGTGTCTGATGTTGGCGTTTTGGCTGGTTTTGAATTTCACCACAAAGATAACATCCAAAAGGACTTTGAAATAGGTAGTTTTATGGGCAGTGCTTGGGATCGACTGGTCCCGGAATTAGATAAATGTGAGTTGCTTTGTTCGTTTTGTCATCGCATGAAACATGTTGGCGTTGTGAGCGACGCCATAGTAAAACAGTGCATCATCTATGGTGAACGACTTGGTTATCCTCAACATTTGTTAGGGCTTCTACAAACAAAAGCAATAGAATGTTAGTCTCCATTGCGCAGCATAGCAGAACATTAGGCGGACTTTTGACGCAGCATGTAGTTTCGAGTCTCGCTTGATGCAAGTTGTCCACCGTTGTATAATCGACCATGCTCGCAAAACCAAAATCGTCCAACTTAAAATACGAAATCGTCGAACTCCTTGAGGACGGCAAAGATTGTGTCCTTCAATCGGGCAATCTTTCAGAAACATTCCTTTTAGCTCTACAGGCATCCGACACTTTTGAATTAAAGAATCCCAGTGGTAAACTTACCATATATTCAAAAGAGGACACAATCATGTCATTAGCCCAAGGCAAGTTAATCATCGAGGTAATCAAGCGTTCTGTTGTATAATGTTTTCGTAGTTCAAATTCGTTTCACAAGTCGTCTCAACAAAGGAGTCCGTTATGTCATTCGAACACGGTTCAGTATCACTTCGTCTTTTCTATCCCACCCCTGGCACATCTATCCCAGAGAAGCCCTTCGACCAATTCGCTGTAGATGCTATTCTTCCCATTGATGCAATTCCTGCAGAAGGCTGTGTTGGCTGGTCAACAGGCCGCCACTTGCTTGACCGCAACATCAACGAGGATTCAGGGATGGTTGCTGGGCGCATTAGGCTATCGTTGGTCAAGGCTTTGAAGAAGATTCCTGCCGCATTGTTTAAGGCTGAATGCAAACAGGAAGAGTTGGCTTTGATGATGGCTAAAGGAGTTGCTTTTTTGAGCCGTAAAGAGCGCAGCGAAATCAAGGAGCAAGTTTCAGAGCGCATGCTTCCTTCGATGCCTCCGACTTTATCTTCAGTTGATCTTGTCAGGGATTCAAATTCCGGTGTGCTTCACACAACTGCCTGCAGTGTGGCTCAAGCAGATTTTCTTGCATCAAATTGGCACAAGTCTACAGGGCAATGGGTGTATGCTTATAATCCAACAATTGCCGCCAGTAAAGTTGTTGGGTTCAACGCCAGTTCATTATCTCCAACCAGTTTCTCTTCGGATGTTGAAGATGAGGCTTCTGATCAAGACTTGGGTACCGAGTTTCTAACTTGGCTCTGGTACTTTTCCGAGGAGTGTGGTGGCATCAATAATAATTATGCTTTCCATTTGGACGGTCCGTTCACCTTTGTTCATGAAGGAGCAGGGGCTCATGTGGTAGTTATTAGAAAGGGGAACCCTGGCATTGCTCAAGAAGCCAAATCGGCATTGCTTGCTGGGAAGAAGTTAAAGAAGGCGAAAATGACGATTGCTAGAGGCGACTTGCAATGGGTATGTTCGATTGACGGAAGCGAATGGACTTTTGGAAGTCTCAAATTGCCAAAGAATGAGGCTATGGATTTCTTGGGTCAGTTCGAAGAGCGAATGATTAACATTGCCTCCTTTATTGAGGCCTTCGAGGGTTTGTTCCTGAAGTTCATTGACATTCGTATTGATAAGGGTCTTTGGGCATCCGAAGTTGCAAAGATTAAACAGTGGGTTTCAGACCGAGTTGTAACGGCTTAACAAAAAACAGAAAAAGGAGCATTATGTGTTGTTTTAAATCAGGAATAGCAGTTAGAATAAGCGAATCGGAAGTGGAAGTTCGGACTTCACCTCTTGAGGATAGTCATACGAAAATCCGTGAGAAGTTCCTTATCAGAGAGGACAATTTTTGCTTAAGCCGTTATAACACTCCTGTTGAACTTCTCCCAACCAAGTTGGACTTTGAAGACCAGTCTTGCTGGGAGCTTGTCTTTGACGCCGGCCAACCTGACTGGTGGGAAGATGGGATGACTGAAAAAGCTACCATTCAGCTACTCAAGGCTGCCAAAGAAGATTTCGATGCTCTTATGAGTGGCAAAGAATATCTGGGAAGTTTCGACTTGAATCGTTTGACCAGTATTCCTAATGGCTTCAACCCAACTGTCGGAGGAGATCTCTATCTAGATGGTTTGACCAGTATTCCTAGTGGCTTCAACCCAACTGTCGGAGGAAATCTCTGGCTGGAGGGTTTGACCAGTATTCCTAGTGATTTCAACCCAACTGTCGGAGGAGATCTCTATCTAGATGGTTTGACCATCATTCCAGATGGCTTCAACCCAACTGTAGGAAGAAGTCTCTATCTTCGTGGTTTGACCATCATTCCAGATGGCTTCAACCCTACTGTCGGAGGCAGTCTCTGGCTTCGCAATTTGACCAGTCTTCCTAGTGGTTTCAACCCAACTGTCGGAGGAAATCTCTGGCTGGAGGGTTTGAAGAGTATTCCCGACAGCGTCCAAAAGAATGTCAAAGGAAAAGTTTATCTGGGGCAAATTCTCGCTTGACTCCAGCCCCAGTTTGTGATAAAGTATTAACAATCAAAGGAGGCTCTATGTGTCAGTTTAAATCAGGAATAGCAGTTAGAATAAGCGAATCGGAAGTGGAAGTTCGGACTTCACCTCTTGAG
>Ga0265595_1001341_pt1 | contig 19146 bp, 15 predicted proteins | sample saktaG_15_FD_190148 | JGI IMG/M metagenome (GOLD analysis project Ga0265595, IMG submission 190148) | Saline water microbial communities from Sakinaw Lake, British Columbia, Canada - sak_2013_06_06_50m | ecosystem: Environmental > Aquatic > Non-marine Saline and Alkaline > Saline ... | reverse complement strand
ATTTTATATGTTCGCGTTCGCTGTCCGCCGCATAACGCAGGCCATCATTGTAATGCTTGTGATCGGCCTGCTGGGGTTCTCCATAAAACAGAAGATTGGAGATCCCGTCAGAGATATCGTGGGTGTTTCTGTCTCTGTCGCGGAAAGGGATGCACTGCGGGAGAAGCTGGGACTTAACGACCCCTTTCCGGTACAGTATGTCCGCTTCATAAAAAACGCCGTCCACGGCGATCTGGGCATGTCATTTTTCTTTAAGAGACCAACCCTTGAAGTAATCCTGGCAAAAGCACCGGCAACCCTTGAACTTGTTTTTGCAAGCAGTCTTATAATAATTCTTCTGTCTATTCCGCTCGGCATCTATACCGCAATAAACCCCAGAAATATGCCCTCCAGGATTATCATGGGGGGAAGTATTGTGGGCGTTTCCATACCGGTATTCCTGACAGCAATAATACTCATATACATCTTCGCAGTGGAACTGCACTGGCTGCCTTCGTATGGACGTGGAGAGACGGTCAATATATGGGGGTGGGAGAGCGGGTTTTTAACACTTGACGGATTGAAACACCTTATATTACCGAGTATCGCACTATCCTCTATCATGCTTCCCCTCTTTATACGCCTGATACGTTCGGAGATGATGGAGACACTGGAGACAGAATACGTTAAATTCGCCTGGGCAAAGGGTCTCTCGCGCTGGCGTATCTGGTTCCTGCACGCATTCAAGAACACGCTCCTGCCGGTGATTACTGTAGGAGGTGTGCAGTTGGGCATACTGATCGCCTATACCATTCTCACAGAGACGGTATTCCAGTGGCAGGGGATGGGATTCATGTTCCTGGAAGCGGTCGAACGCTCCGACACATCGCTCCTCGTGGCATACATAATAGTGGTGGGCGCGTTATTTGTCGTGGTCAATACGATAGTGGATATCATCTACGGCCTGGTCAATCCCACGATAAGAATAACGGGAAGAAAATGAAACAGTGGAAACGCTTTAAGGATTCATACTTTCTGCACAGCTTCAAGCACGACCGGGTCGCCATTGCGAGTTTCGTGGTTCTTCTGACACTTATTCTGCTAAGTATCCTTGCCCCCGCCATCGCGCCTCATAATCCCTACGACACATCCAGCATTGATATCATGGACGCGGAGATTCCCCCATCATGGATGGAAGAGGGAAATCCTGATTTTATTCTGGGAACGGACATTCAGGGGAGGGATCTTCTGAGCACCATGCTGTACGGCATGCGTCTTTCCGTCATGATCGGTTGCGGGGCGGTGGCCCTGCAGGCGATCATAGGTATCTTCATAGGCATGATATCCGGATACATGGGCGGAAAGGTGGACGCGTTTCTGATGCGCATAGCCGACGTTCAGCTTTCATTCTCAACCCTTATGGTAGCCATTATGATCAGCGCCATATTTCAGGTTGCCTTCGGGGTGGGGCGCTATGAGGAACTGGCCGTTCCCCTCCTTGTCCTGATCATCGGCCTGGCCGAGTGGCCCCAGTATGCCAGAACGGTACGAGCCTCTGTACTGGGTGAGAAAAACAAGGAATATGTGGAGGCCGCCCGTGTTATCGGGCTGAGTTCAAGGAGAATCAGGTGGAGGCATATCCTCCCCAACACCATGTCTCCGGTGCTTGTCATCTCGACGATTCAGGTAGCCAATGCCGTGATGAGTGAAGCGGCGCTTTCCTTCCTGGGACTGGGCATGCCGGTAACGAAACCCTCGCTGGGGTCCCTCATAAACTCCGGTTTTGAATACATTTTCAGCGGTTCCTGGTGGATCACTCTCTTCCCCGGAATACTACTGGTAGTTTTCGTGCTGGTGATAAATCTGTTGGGCGACTGGTTGAGAGACGTGTTGAATCCGAAACTGTACAAGGGGTAATAGTTTTCATGGGTCACCTGCTGGAAGTAAAAGATCTGGAAGTCAAGTTCGCCCTCAGAATGGGTGACCTTACGGCGATAAACGGCGTGAGTTTCACACTTGACCGTGGTGAACGCCTCGGTCTGGTCGGAGAAAGCGGGGCAGGCAAATCGGTTACAGGGTTTGCCATCATCAACCTGATAAGCAAACCGGGTTATATCTCCGGAGGCAGCGTTATCTTCGACGACAGGGACCTGACCGGATTGACGGGCGAAGGAATGCGTCACATACGCGGTAATCTTATCAGTATGATCTTCCAGGACCCGATGATGACCCTCAACCCCGTTCTTACCATCGGCACACAGATGGTTGAAACGCTGCAGGCCCATATGAACATATCGAGAAAAGACGCGGAGCATATCGCCTTGGAAAAACTGCGAATGGTTCAGATCCCCTCTCCTGAAAAACGTCTGCAACAGTACCCTCACGAGTTCTCGGGGGGAATGCGACAGCGCATTGTAGTCGCCATCGCCCTCCTTGCCGATCCGGCGCTTATCATAGCGGATGAACCCACAACCGCGCTTGACGTCACCATACAGGCGGAGATCATGGAGCTGCTTCTTGAACTGTGCAAATCCGAGGGGACCGGACTTATTTTGATTACTCACGACCTTGCCGTGGTATCGCAGGTAACGCAGAAGATCGCGGTAATGTATGCCGGCAAGATAGTAGAGGCCGGACTGACTGAAGACATTATCGACAACCCGCTGCATCCCTACACACAGGGGCTCATAAAGGCCCTCCCCGACGGCCGCAACCCCGGAACAAGGCTGAACCAGATACCGGGAGTAATGCCGTCCCTCATCGATATTCCTCCGGGATGCTCGTTTCATCCACGCTGCACGATCCGGGGCGACATATGCAGATATGAATCCCCGGCACTGAGAGAGATACCTGGATACCGCAACATGGCGGCCTGCCATATGCTGGGCTTAAAAAAGGAACCGACTGAGAAGGACAGGGCGGAATGAAAGACAGTCTGATAGACATAAAAAATCTTGTTAAACATTTCGATATATCCGGGGGCCTGCTGGAGCAGCTGGCGGTCAGCAAGGGGCGTGTCATCAGGAAACGGACCGTTGTAAGGGCGGTCAACGACGTAAGTCTTTTCGTAAACCCCGGCGAAACGCTGAGTGTGGTGGGAGAGAGCGGGTGCGGGAAATCAACCCTTGCCCGCACCCTTCTGGGGCTGTATCCGCCTAACGGCGGCGAGATCTATTACCGCGGTGAAAGGATTGACGGGTTGACGCAGCATGAGATGCTGCCTTATCGCGCGAAGATGCAGATGATCTTCCAGGACCCCTACGCCTCGCTGAACCCACGCATGACGGTGCAACAAACCCTGGAAGAACCGGTCGTCTTTCACAACCCTTCCATCTCGGGCAGCGAGGTCAAAGACCGGGTGGCCGGTGTTATGCAACAGGTTGGAGTGGACCCGACGTGGGTTGACCGGTATCCCCATGAATTCTCGGGTGGACAGAGACAGCGGATCAGCATAGCGAGGGCACTGATGGTCGATCCGGAGTTCGTAGTGGCCGATGAGCCTGTCTCCGCGCTTGATGTATCCGTGCAGGCACAAATACTCAACCTTCTCATGGACGCGCAGGAACAGCGGGGACTGACCTATCTGTTTATCACCCATGATCTCTCGGTCGTCAGGCATATCAGCTCACGTGTGGCGGTTATGTATCTCGGAAGAGTGTGCGAACTGGCGCCGACAACAAATCTGTTCGAATCGCCCCGACATCCCTACACACGAGCTCTCCTCAGCGCCATTCCCGACCTTTACGACCGCAGGCACAAATACATAAAGCTGAAGGGGGAGGTACCCACCCCCATAGATCTGCCGCCTGGATGCGTCTTTAATGGCCGGTGCCCTCACGCGGACGGACGCTGCTCACGTGAAATCCCCGCTCTGGTTCACCAGGGTTCAGAAATATACGTCGCCTGCCACGCGGTCGAAGAGGGCCGGATTTAAAGACTACAACCGTTCATGGTTTCCAGTTATCGGTTCACGGTTGAAAAAAACAGGAAATAGAGAATATTTATGAAATCCTTGGATTCTGTTCTCTAACCAAATTGGAGGAAAATCTGAATATAAATGAATATAGAAGATATTGAACTGAAAAATATAAAGGGGTTTATCGCGCGGGAGGAGGCCATGCGCCTCTATGCGATGGCAAAGGAGGCAAGCCGCATCGGCCCATGTCTGGAAATCGGAAGCTACTGCGGAAAGACCGCCTCTTACATCGGCATGGGGTGCAGAGAAAATGGGGGCATTCTCTTCTCCATTGATCACCATCGGGGATCGGAAGAACAGCAGCCGGGAGAGGAATATTTCGATCCGGATCTGCTGGATAAAGAAACCGGCCTGATAGACACCTTCAGGATATTCAGAAAGACCATAAGCGATCTTGGACTGGAAGACACGGTGATCCCCATAGTTGCCCAATCGGAAGTCGTAGCCGGATCATGGGCCACACCGCTCGGCATGGTCTTCATCGACGGCGGACACACCTTCAGGGCGGCCATTGCCGATTATAACTGCTGGACCCCACATATCCTTCCGGGCGGATTCCTCGCAATCCATGACATCTTTCCCGACCCGTCAAAGGGAGGACAAGCTCCCTGGCACATATACAATCTGGCCCTCGCCTCCAGCCTCTTCACCGAACTGCCGATGATAAACACCCTGGGAATTTTGAGAAGAATAGAGACCAAGCCGTAATGAAAAATCCCCGCAGCTACGGGCAAACGTGATATCCGCTTTTGCTCCGAAAACCAGCGGGGACTGCTCTCGCTATTCAGTTCACATCAACTCTGTTGTTATGTGTCCAGTACCACGCAAGGTTGTCTCCCCTGCGCTCCAGCTTGATGTAGCCGGTATCGATAAAATCCTCTATGGTTTTGCGAACCAGTCTGGAATCAAAGCCGGTCACCTCTTCGATTTTTCCGCACAGCATGTTAACTGTTCCATTATCTGACGCATGATTCACGGGAAAACAGCCACAGGTCTCAATCAGATCCTCGGACAACATTCGGTAGACAAGCTGCATCCGGAAATGCCCTTCGATTCTGAAATTGTCTTCCGGCAGGCCCCTCCCCTCTCTGTACTCGCGCACCTGCTTTTCCCATTCATCATTTATTTCCCTGTCAAATGCCGCCACAAATTCTTCAATATCTTCGGGCGCGAGTCTTGATGTCCTGACAATCGCGCTGTTCGCGTCATAATGGGACCAGTCATCCGTCAGGATTTCAAGGTCATAGTTTTCAATCTTTTCACGCACGGTGGTTCCGGGAAAGGGCGCGAGGAAGTGATAGCCGTAGGGTATTCCGAGGCTTTGTGAAAATTCCCGCGTGTCTCTGAGGGTTTCGGGTGACTCTCCGGGGAGACCAGCCATAAAGGACGCGTGGGCCAGGATTCCCGCTTCTTTGCACATTCTGACTACATTTCTTGCCTGGTCAAGCGTGATGCCCTTTTTTATGCGCTTCAGCATCTCCGGATTGCCTGACTCTATGCCAAAACTGACGCTGTCACACCCGGCCTCGCGCATGAGTTCAAGGATCTCCCGGTCAACAGTGTTAACCCGCGAGAAGGCGCTCCATTTGAAATTAAGCCCGCGTCTTAAGATTTCTCTACATACCTCGCGAACTCTTGCCTTATTTGATGTAAAGAGATCGTCCGCTATATTTATCCTGGAAATGCCGTAAGACAATATCTGCTCTATCTCATCCATGACATATTCCACCTTTCGGTAGCGAACCTTTTTCCCCACCATGCGTCTTCCCTGACAGAATATGCACAAATTCGGGCACCCTCTGCTTGTTATTATACTGACAGGAAAACCAAGCGCCCGGTATCTCGACATGGGGAGCAGATGCCTCGCCGGCATGGGAATCGAATCAAGATCGTCTATCAGCTTCCTCGGCCCTGTGACAACAATCCCACCATCCTGTCTGAACGCGAGTCCCTTTATATCAGGCCAGTTGCTGCTATTCATCAGATGGGGGACAAGTTCCATGATGGTCTTCTCGCCCTCACCCATAACCAGCAGGTCTATCTCCGGATATGCCTCAAGAGCGCCCTCGGCATCGAATGATACGTGGGGTCCGCCCATCATAGTCACCACGGAGGGCCGATATCTCTTCGCGGTCCTTATTATATCCGCGGCTACAGGAAAGTTCATGGTCACAGAGGTGGCGCCTACGACATCCGGTCCAAAGGCGTCAATCTCTTTTTTCAACTTTTCAGGTGTGTAGCGGGATACGATGTAATCGATAATTTTTACACGACAACCGGCTGCTTCGAACACGGCTGTCACGTAAGAAACACCCAGCGGAGGTGCGGGAGCCTCCTCAAGCGGATATGGCGGGGCAATGATAGCGACTTTCACAGGCAAACCAGTATTCCAATTTCAAAATTCAATCTCATTAATGATGATAAATCACCAGGTAGTGTAAAAGAAAGTTCGCAATTTGATATATTGCAATAGGCCATCGATATCTCCTAAAAGGGTGTTAGGGATAACACATATGAAAGGAGAAAGAGCGATGACCCGTAAGTATGATACATCGACATACAAGAAATTACTACTGCATTTTATGGGAGAGGGAGATCCTTTGCATTCTATGCTCCTGTGATTGACGGAGAAGATGATGGGAGTGGAGTCAGAGCTGAAAGCAGGGGCGGCCAAGGGAAAGCCTGCCCCTGATCGGACAACCCATTTTTCAGGAACCCGTGTCCGGCGATTCGACACCCGATTGGAGACTCTGTATCTGTTGGTTCCGAAACTCCGCCAGGGCGGATATGTTCCCTTCTTTGTGACGGAGAAAAAGCGATCGGAACAGGCCCTGATCCAGGTAGTGCAGGAAGCGTTTATTAATGGTGTTTCCACCCGGAAGATGGAACGTCTAGCCCGATCCCTGGGTATTGAGGGTATTTCTGCCGGTCAGGTATCGACGATGACGAAGGAACTTGATAACCAGGTTGCGCAGTTTCGGACCTGTCCTTTAGAGAGAGAATATCCTGTCATATGGGTTGATGCATTGTATGAGAAGATCCGGTTTGATGGTCGAGTCATCAACATGGATTCCTATATTCGACTTGTTACTTCTTATCTCATCGAATACGGCGAGGACTGGTCGACTGGAGAGTGTTACATTAAAAAGTCGCTTATTGAGGAACAACGAATGTCATTACAACAGGCAGCTTAAACCGGAGATCTTGATGGTCTCATTACTCGAGATTGCGAACTTCTCTTGACGTGACCGGCTTTTGTCACTTACATTGGCCAAAGTCAATGGTAAAGGTGACGGAATTTCAGGCTGAACAATTGATAATCTTTCAGCCTGAAATATTTTCTACCGATCACAGCTCCGCCCTAATTTTTGGCAGTTTGATAAGGCATTACTTTTGACGGCTGAGAGTATAGAGGAGCTGTTTTGTATCGGAAACCAGGGGCTATCGATATCTTAGAATAACTTGTTGACAACAAATTAAAGTTAAGCATTTTCTTAAAGGTTGGATGTTTACTGACTTCAGGAAGCTATACGTAACATATCCTGTATTACCTATTGATATTAGGGTGTTATGTAGTGTTTATTAATTCGTAGTTTTTCTTTCTCGTCAAGGATTATATGGGTTGCCAGCCGTTCGTTGCATAATCACCTCCATTGCAGTGAAATAATTTCCTTGGGGTGCCTCGCCATACTCAGCGGGGCATGTGCTCGCTCTTCAGTTTACTCTTTGAATGTTCGGTTGCTTTGTGAAAGAAATTATCTAACGACGCCCCTTCAATTCCTTTTCCTATAAGAATGAGAAACCGCTCGCGAAATCGTTCATCACTGCACTCCGCAAGATCGTATCGGCCGTTTACGTACTGCACAATACAAGGGTTGGAGTAACCCTTAAATTTCACGACCCCCTTGGCGCGGAATACGAAAGTGGGAAGCGATTCGATCAGAGATAGAAAGGTTTTCTTGTTGATCGTTTCAGGAAGGGCTATTTTCACACTTTCAAGGCCATCATGGATATGGGCACTTTTATCAATCGCCGAAGGAGACGCAGTGTGTCCCTGAATCGTTTCTGCCATTTCCTCGAAATCGATACCGTACAAAAGGGCTGGATTTATGTAGCCCTGTTCAACCGCAACAAGCGGTGCGGTTGAATTCTTTTCTCGAAGACGCGCCTTCACCTTCGTCAAAGTCTCCTCATTCACCAAATCCTTTTTGTTTACAACAAGAATATCGGCCGCCTTGACCTGATTTGACGCGATCTTAAAGCGTTCCATTGACTCTTCAATATTAGACGCATCGACAAGCGTTGTCACGCCGTCAAATCTAGCAAGTTCCTTTATCTCGCCAATTTCATCAAGTAAGTTGAAAGGATTCGCAAGACCTGTCGTTTCAACAATGATAAAATCGGGGTGAAACTGCGAGAGGATCTGCCGTATCGCTCTCTTGACGCTTCCTACAAGCGTGCAGCACACACACCCCTCGTCGATTTCCACGACTGAATAATCGTGATCAAGCAACTTTCCGTCAAGACTGGTTTCGCCGATTTCGTTTTGAATCACCGCGACAAAACGATTATGCTGTACGTGATATTCAATAAAGTTCTGGATAAACGTCGTCTTGCCTGACCCCAGAAACCCTGTCACTATAATCAGTTGGGGCCTCTCCTCGATGCCGAGGATTCTTTTGTCGAGCGTTTTGTAATCGGCTACCGTGTGGACATCCCACCATAATTCATTGTCATACTCAGAAACGGTCTCATCACCTTTTTTCCAGTTAATATCGACGGTGTTTGGCGCATCGCCCGAAATGATGAGTTTATCAGCAATTTTATCAGGCGCTACGCCGTAACCCAGGTATAAGCACCTGTTCTGTATGCTGTCCGACTCTCTCTCTCGTACCTTTCCTTTCGAGGTATAGACTATTTCCTCCCCCTTACGATGCGCTTGGAGGAGATATACCGGCGGTTCATTAAGGCTGAAGGTAACCGATGCGGTATACACCCTGAAGAAAGCAAGGGAGATACTGTACGATGGAAAATTTAGATCGTAGCCTCCTGGGGCAACGATTTCGATGTGTCGGCCATCGCGAATGCCGTATACACCGTCCCGGGCTACCGTCCGCTGTCGCGACGTGCTCTCCATACCAACCAAGAGGGCATTCTCCGATCCGTTTGCGCACAGATCAATACGGGCAACAGCAAAGAGACTGCACAGGTCAGGATATCTCAAAAAGTCGCGGACCTGTGTGAAATAGTCGTCTCGCTGGGTCATGGCGACAGCCTCGACGGAACACGCCTCGACCAGTTCCTCATCTGGATCTGGGAAGTAGCAGAGGGCAAACTTTCCCCTTATCCAGCTGCCGGATGTTTGACATGTCGCAAAATATATTCCGTATATGCCTTTAAAATCTTTAATCTTTGCAGTCCACCCAACAACATCCTGAGATGAATCTTTGAGTCCGCGCCACCCTATGACGTGTCGAATGCCGGGAACGAAATTGGTACGCATGAGGAAAATTCTCATCAACTCCTGAATGCCCGTTTCAGGATGAGTCAGTAGTTCTCCCGGATGTAACGCTTTTAGCTCCATAATCAATTTTTATAAAACACATTCATTGTGTAACGCTGACAAAAAGGCCGTATAATGGACCCCCCTCGGCTTAAAAACAATACGGCCTTATCACCTGATGGTGTCCACCGTTTCCTCCTTTACCCTATCGTTTTTGGGGTCCGAAAAACTGCAGGGAAACAACCTTGCCTTTGCCCCAACAAACCTTGTATACCTGCACGATATCCGAAGGAAATTCATGAGCCGTTTCGACTGTGGCACCTTCCACAGTGTAGCATATGACAGAGCCCTCTTTCTTGGTTTCAACAACATGCGGGTCTTTAATAACCAGACATGCCATTGCGCTCCGTATGATATCGGAGTCACAGTATTTTTTCAGAACGCTCGCAAATTCTTCCTGCGAACCATGGGATCTCATACACTCTTGCATCTCTGGTAATATCGTATCGGCAACTCTTTTTTTCGGTCCATAGAATTCCAAGGAGATGACTCTCTTGTTTTCCCAGCAGACCTTGTAGGTCTGTGTTGTATTTGAGGGAATCTCGTGTGCTGTTTCTACTGTCGTGCCTTCGACCGTATAGCATATTACAGACCCCTCTTTCTGGGTATCTATGACATAGGGATTTTTAATGACCAACAGTGCCATCGCTCTTCGAATAATCCCCGGATCACAATATTTTTCCAAGGCTTTGATGTACTCTTGCTGAGATTCGTGGGACTGCATACATTCACGCATTTCAGGTATTACATCTCCTCGGGCAAAGCCTACGAGAAGAAAACACAGACTTATGAGAATCAACGATTTCATCCTAACCATAACAAACCTCCTCTCTGAAAAGAGTAGTGGGAGCGATTACAGGAGACGTGTTCATTGAGCACATCTCCTGTAACGCATGCCTTCTCTTCTATCGAAAACACGAGACGAACGAATCGGGTTTATCCGGTTTTTACACACCGAAGGTGATGATATCTCCGTTTCCAAGGTAAGCCTTATCCTTCGACCGGAACCGAGAAGTACCCTTTACGACAGGATAACCCGCATCGATAAATTTTTTCGCGCAAACAATGCCCGTACAGTGATTACATCCGATCTTCTCGAATCCATATTTCCCGAGTGACATCACCAGGTCATCATATTTGGGATCCCAATCCTCAAAGGGAGAAATATGCAGGCCACCATAGACGCCATACAAATTATCATTTTCATATTTGATCTCCCGATATGCTGTTTCGGCAAATTGAATGATACTCTGATGGCAGCAGCCTGTTACGCTCACCAATCCTTTGTCTTTAATATTAAAGTATAAGGATTGTTCTCCATAAACCCGGCAGATGATCGGGATGGCAAAGACAAAAGAGGCCATACCGGGGATAACCGGGTTTAAACCTGCATTAACCTTTATCACCTTGCCTTTATGACCTGAATCCTTGATATACTGAAGCCCTTCAGGATAAAAACCATCCGGAATATAGAGGGGGATGGTTGGATCATATTTCATGGTGACGGGCAATCCCCAGAAATGATCGAAGTGCTCGTGCGAAATGAAGAGTGCTTCGATCTCTCTATTCTCGAGCATTTTATCGATCCCCTCACGCTTGAAACATTCCTCCGTCCACGCGTATGACCAACCAGAGTCCAAGAGAAACTTCCGCTTCCGTCCACTCATTTCCTCCAATTCAATGAGACAGGCATACCCTCCCGCGTTTTCTGGATGGACCGATAATTCTTCCTGAATCGCCCATGCTTCCTCAACTCTCTCGGGCAAAAGATGCTTAATCTTTGCGATACTCTTCTCATAGGATCCTTTCCCCAAACCCGCTCCATTGCCGAAGGGCGGCCAGTTATAATCATACTGATTCACCAGAAGTCCGCCCGCGCCTTTGATATCTCCCATGAGAGCCGCATTTTCAAACCAGCTCGTCTCTGAGATATTGGTAATCTTAATACTTTTACAGACACCGATATCAGCAAGCTTCCTTTCTACTTTTGGGAAAAAGCGCTTACTCCATGGGGAATAGGAATACAAACCCATGGCTACAACGGCGCCTGCACCGGCTCCCATTGCCGTCCCTTTCAGGAAATCACGGCGGTTTATTTTGCCCTTATTCTCAGACATGTCTTCCTCCTTGTCGTTCTATATTTATTTAATAATTGTTATAGCATTGTAAAATATAGGAAGCATCCAGAGAGTTACAAAGTAGAGAGCAACCCCCGCAACGGCTCCAGTACCAAGCCCCCATCCAAGGGATGGATTCCATTTTACATCGGCGATCTTTGCTTTATATGCTTCGTGATCCGCCACAATTTCTTCAGCCGTTTTTGGCACCATTTTCCAGCCGGGCCAGTTATCCATGAACCAGTGATGAACCAGCCAGATGTCGATCAGCCAAATTGTGGGAATCATGGGGAACTGCTGTGGATGAGAAAACCCTTTTTGAGTACCCAGAAACAGATGTGAGGTTTTGTAGTAGACAATATAAAGAGCTACAGCTGCAACAATCGTTATCCCTGTGCGGATTAATACATTAACGGGCATACTGTACTTTTTGGGCCAGTTTCCGCAGTAGAATGTAATAAACAATGCAGGAACCAGGAAGAATACTGCCATTTCTCCGACATGCAGCCATCGCCAGTCAGGCGCAAAGACACGCCGGGTACCCCGAATCGCCTCTCCCCATGTCAGTTCCTGTGCAAAATAGAGAAAGAAGTGGATGGCAAAGGCGATAGCGATAATGCCGAAAAAGGCGACAACACGCCGAAGACCGTTTCTCTTTATCAGGTTGAAAGGATAACGTTCCCAGATAGTTTCAACCAACCACACAGAAACTGTACAACACATGATCCACGAGATATGAAAGTTACCGGATACCGTATTCGCAAATTTCTCCCAGTAAGGTGGTAATATGGCCGTAAAATACTGCCAGGGATAGGATAAGATTGCCATATGCGAATGCATGGTCATGAAGTAAATCAATGTGCTTAAGAAAAAGGTAATCATTAGAATGCTGAAACCCTTCGATGGTTGTTTCAAATCCTGCCAAGGCGCTTCTTCACAAGCAATGATCCACGCCGGGCTCAACCATGATGCAAGTGCTGCGAACATAAGGCAGGCCAGCGCGGCATATTCAATAGCAAAAAACTCTGTAACACCCGGCAACTTCATCAATTGTCCTGGATTAAAATATGCCAGGCCTAAATTACCTAAAAGACCCTCAAAAAACACCTTGATGAGCAGATATAAAAGACCAACGGAAACTGCTGTCAGAACGGCCCCTTTTATCAGAGGGTGTGCGTTTTCCAGCCACTTTCTGCGAAAGGGCCAAAAGTTAAAAATGTAAACCATCCAGATAAGGACGATTAACCACCAGCGCGTATACATATAGCCCACATAAGGTGTGTACATGCGCATCAATCCTCGGGGATCCTGAAATATCCACCATGTGGCATAAAATATGATGAGCGTAAACACCAACGCCACAAGTGCCGGGATGGGGCCGCCCCACCTTTTAACGAGCTTCCGTTCTTCCAAGTAGCCCCCGCCGTAACGTTCTTCGATTTGTGCTTTCATAAACTTTTCCCTCCCTCCTTTTGTTATTGAAAAACCTTTGAAAAAGATTCCTCCTCAGGGGATCCTCCCCTGAAATCCCGACTCAAAGATATGATCACAGCAAGAAGGCCAACGAGGTGTTTTCCAGCAACTGGCAGATTTTCTCACGAAAATTTCAATCTGGTAGTGGAACTACCGTGCCCTCTCTTCTCTACGCTTTTGCATTAAGGGCTCAAATAACTCTCTCGCGATAGCTGCCTCGCTTCTCCCGCGTGTCTCAATGCCGTGCTTGCGGGCCTCTTCCAGAAGCATATCTCCCGCTTCAGATATCAACGGATGGCAATACTCAAATGAATCGAAGTAGGTTGGAGTCTCGACAGATGCACCTTCTCGAAAAGAATCAAGCGTGTCCTGTATGATGGACATGGAACGAGCAAGTATTCCGCCTTTGATAAACCGCCGTCTGCTTTCGTCAGCCACCATCGGGCCAATCCCTCCTACTTTTTGCGAAGACAGGACGTTTACACATGCACCTTTAACAATATTCTTGCATAAAGCGCAGGGAAGATCACTTCCTGCCAATTATACAGATAATTGGTACTTCCAATTGGTATCTTTGAACCTTAGTATAACAGCTTTTGAACGTTGTCAAGAAATAATTTTTATTATCCATAAAATAAAGAACTATTGGTAGTACCAATTATATCGAGAGTCTCTTCTTGCTCGATTTTCCCTCAACACTGTCACATCAGATTACCGGCTTTACTGATCCGCCGAGAATTTTTTCGTGTTTTTGGCACGGCAGTTAAAGTTTGTCTTTCGACTCCGCGAAGGATTGTATTGCGAAGGTGTGTGGTACAAAAAATTGTGAGGGGACTCTGTTATTTTTCAGAGATGGTGGTCAACAGAATGGGAGATAATTTCAAACATGAATATTTCTCGGACAAGCGGCAAAAATTCACAATGTGGCTTTTGATGACCGACTCAAGCAATGTTCTGTCGTGCTGCTTCAGAGCATTTAATACTTCTACCACCAGGGCAAAGTAATCACTTTTCTCCTGTTCGTTCATCGCGTGAAATACTTTCCTCACCAATGGCAAAGAGGGCCGCAGCAAACCTATTACCGAACGGGCGATTTCGTTTCCCCAGCATCCCATAATTCTCTGAAGATATGAGGTCTCAATCATAAGCACGTTTTGTATATCAGACGCCAATATAGCCCTGCTGAAATGCACGATTTGATTCTGCAAATCCTCGACAATCTCATCGTTCACATACTCTACAGCGTACCCTATGAGAAAAGGTTCAAGAAGGTACCTCACTTCAAGCTTGTCGCTTTCCACCTTGTCATTATCATTTGCAGGCACAAGAGCTTCATCTCCTGTCATCAGCCCGTTGACACTTACAAGAAAGGCCCCGTTGCCGCTTTTGACGGCAATATTCCCTCTCGTTTCCAGAACGGCAAGCACCCTCCGTAAGGTGTTGCGGCTCGTTCCGAGAATTTCGCAAAGTTTCCTTTCCGAAGGAAGACGGGTACCTGCATTCCATTTCTCGGAATCGATTAAATTGACCAGCTTACTGTGAACTTCATCACTCTTGGCCATAGAAAAAGCCCTCTGCACATGCTGAATCCTCGTCGGTCACGGAAACGTCCAGGGTTACCGAAGTGTTTTCCCCGCCGATCCTCTTCGCCGCCATTCGGCAAGGCCCTTCAAAAAGGCCGGATAGAGGAGGGAATGGTCGGAAGCCCGACTTTCCGAGAATATATGAGGTTTTGTTGAACAAAGTATCAAAACGGCGCGCATTACCTTTCTACTGTAAAAGGCTTTCGCAAAATAGGAACGCACTCCATAGGGAATAAAAAGCGCCCAATCGATAGGCTTGATGCTTGAAAAGGTATCTTCTACAATAAGCTGCTCGAGATTGAATCTATGGATATTTTCGGCGATTGTTCCCTCGTAGGGAAAGGTTTCACCCGGTCGCAATTTGGTGAAGACGTTCCCCGAAGTATAGACTTGCACTTTGTTTTTCTTCGCGTATATGTCTGAAAACATAATCGAGTCGAATTTAGGCTTGTCATACTGGTTGTTGAGTAATATCCGTAACACTTCGACAATGTCGGCGACATCGTCGATCTCTGCAAGAAGCCTTTGTTGATACTGCCGCTTCAGATCCTCTTTCACATCAAGATCGGCAAAAGAAATTACGTGATTTCTCGACACTTCATTCTTCATGTGGACGTAATGAATCGATACGCGAAGCACGTGTTTCCCTTTCAGCCACAGTGCCCGAATGACAACATCGGCGGCGAAGGGCGCGTGTGTCTTTCGCCGAAAGATGAGCGTTCCCTCCCATTTTTTTTCAAAGACCACTTCTTCGTAAATTCGATCAATATAATGGCCGACACTCTGATCGTAGATATCGGAAAAATCCATATGTCTGAATTCTCCCGGTTTTACGTTTAATAAATCGTTCGCCGCCTTGTTATGGGCGAGAATCGCTTTTGATTCAAGATCCACGAGAAGCACGGGATTGTCGGCAAATTCGATCATCGCTTGTAACTTCTCGTCTTTGTTAGTTATGGACTGGCAGATATGAACGGTATCGGTCACATCGAGGATACCACCCAGGTAAAAATCGGGGCGCTTTGTGTTGATCATGCCGATCAGTTTCACCCATCTTGTTTCATTGTCTTTCGTCTTGATGCGGAAAATAGTCGTTATGGACCGCCCTTCCTTCAACGCTTTCATAAAACTTTCAAAAAGATAGAAGTCCTCTTTGAAAATCACTTTTCTGCTGAAATTCATGTTTTTGATAAGGAGTCCTGTATCTTCGCCAAGCCCTTCCAGCATGTAATCATTCAAAAACTTTATCCTGTTTCTGACGATGTCAACATTCCAGAACAGTGCGGGATAACTTTCAATAAAATGAATGTTTTCCTCATAGACGGCGCACCTTCCCTCAAACATACTCTTGTCTTGTTCTTTCTTGTCTTCCACGTAGAATTACAATTCCTTTCACATTGTGTCTTTTCTTGCTGTTCACTTCTGCGGGACAATCGTATGTCCGCCGGAAAAACGTCACACCACCACATTTTATTTATCTTATCATCGCCTCCCCCGCTCTGTTATCAAATCTTATGATTTATATCAAGATCATTAATTTTGAGGAAAGACAAAATTTGCAAAACGATTCCTGCTTTTTCATTTTTTTCTTGGTATACACTTTACTGTCACTTCACTGCGCACAGTCACGCGAGCATGATGCAACGGCATATTAGCACAAAATGCCCAGGACACAGTAAATGCCTCCTCGACCGCGGAACATCCATCTATCTTTAGAGATAGATCAAGGTGACACAGCAGAAACTGAGGATAACGACTGTCTACGTAACACACAACCAGCGTGAGGCGGAAGAGATGGCAGGCAGGATAGCCGTATCCAAGACAGGGTCATCGAACAGCTGTCGCCCCCGGAAGATGTCTTTTTCTCTCCGGCAAATACACGCATTGCCGAATTTATTGGTTCACCCAATATCTTTTCCTGCGATACGCACCGAAGGCTTACACAAGGCTTGGCGGAAATCAGGAGCGGCGATCTGACCATCGTTGCCCCCGATGAAGAGATTGTGTCATAATTATATAGTTCTTTGACAAAAGAATATAAGGAACTCAAGGAAAATAGTCACAAAACCCGCAGGATATGGTAGAGTTTTTCCGAAGGGAGAAACAACATGGCATATCGATGTGGCAATCGTCATCAAATAGAGTTACTTCCCCAGAGCATCGAAGAATATGTAGCCGACGATGATCCGGTCAGGGCCTATGACGCCTTTGTTGAGGCTCTTGATTTTCATGAACTGGGAATCGATATCAACTTACATAAGGTAGGCAATGCCGAATATGATCCCCGGTCAATACTCAAGTTGCTCGTCTATGGCTATTTCTACGGTGTGAAGAGTTCCCGTAAGCTTGAGCGGGAGTGTTACCATAACATAGCTTTTATCTGGCTCATGGGGATTAGGTGGGGACGGGATTAGGTGGGGACGTTCTTAACTATTTAACTTGATAGTCTCGATTCGATATGCTATCCGGCTTGACTGCCGAGAAAATCGCGAATAGATGCTCCGGGAGCCCTCCACCACATCATTGCCAGGGGTATTGAAAAAAGGCGAATATTCGAGAATAATGCCGACCGGGATAATTTTTTGGCTCGACTCGGAGATATCCTGAAAGAAACTAAAACAGGTTGCTATGCTTGGGCGTTGATCCCAAACCATTTTCATCTCCTGCTAAGGACCGGCACCGTTTCCATCTCCACAATTATGAGGCGGCTTTTAACCGGTCATGCCATTTGGTATAACCGTAGACACCGCAGAGACGGCCACCTCTTCCAGAACCGCTATAAGTCCATTCTGTGTCAGGAAGAAAACTACTTATTGGAACTGGTGCGTTACATTCATCTGAGCCCTCTTCGAGCCGGGATTGTACAGAACACAAAACAACTGGAAGGGTATCAGTACTGCGGCCACGGCGTCTTAATGGCAAAAAGAAAGAACGATTGGCAGGATACGGACCAGATACTGGGGATGTTTGATGACAAGGCCAGTACTGCCAAGTATGCATACAAAGCGTTTGTTGAAAAGGGTATTACCCAAGGAAAACGATCTGATCTTACCGGAGGGGGCTTTGTTCGCAGCGCCGGAGGATGGGCTGAGGTAAAAGTGCTTAAAAAAGCAACGATCTCTCGGAAAAGCGATGAGAGGATTTTAGGTGACGGAGATTTTGTGGAAAGGGTTCTTGCTTCTGCCAACAAGGCAATGGAAAGAAAATTCTATCTTGAATCCCATGGCTTTAACTTAGATAAAGTGGCGGCCAGAGTAGCTGAGGTCTTGGGCATGAAGCAAGAGGATGTTTGGGCTATGGGAAAGTATCGCCACATTGTCAACGCCCGCAGCCTTTTATGCTTTTGGGCTGTAAGAGAGATGGGGATTACCATGTCATCCCTTGCCCGCAAATTAAATATTTCAGTTCCGGCAATCAGCAAATCAACAATTCGAGGGGAAAGCTGGCAAAGGCCGGGAAATATTCCCTGGTGGGTAAGCCTAAGTTAAAAAGTTAGCTACGTCCCCCTTTTACCATCTGTCAAGCCCTATTGTTGATTTTATGCGCTCGCTGTTCAGTTCAGGGAATGAACAGCCCCATACTCCTCGATGAGACTCTCTATCTGTTCATCTTTCTCGTGCCACAATCTGCTTACCCAGGCCTGAAACCGTTCTCTGAAGACAGGGTCATCCTGATAATCTCCATATAGAAATTCCTCCGGTATTATAAGCTTTTTCACTCTTACAACAACCCGGGAAAGACGCCCGCAGAGAAGACCCCAGAAATTGACAGGACCTTCAGGATAGACTACCGTTACGTCAAGCATATTGGTTATTTTCCCTGTCATCGCGCCGATGGCAAAGGCGAATCCGCCTGCCTTTGGACGCAGCAGGTGACGGTAGGGGGATTGCTGTTTCCTGTGTTTCTCGGGTGTAAATCGTGTTCCTTCAATGAAATTCAGTATGGAAACGGGCGAGTGTTTGTAACGTTCACACGCTTTTCGGGTCACTTCAAGATCCTTGCCTCGAAACTCGGGATGTTCTTCAAGAAACTCCTTCGAATAGCGCTTCATGAACGGATAATCCAGCGCCCACCAGGCGGTCCCAATCATGGGCACCCAAAAGAGTTCCTGCTTGAGAAAAAACTTCAGGAAAGGAATGCGGCCGGTAAATATCTTGATCACAACAATGATGTCCGTCCAGGTCTGGTGATTGCTGTTGACGAAATACCACTCATCGAGGCTCAGATCATCTATTCCTTCCACATCCCACGAGATATTCTGCGTCAGCTTAAGTATAAATATGATCCCCCACATCCAGCTTGTGGCTATTTTCATCAGCATGCGCGCGCATACCCGCTGCCAGGCGGGCAGACGTATGGTAAATTTCAACAGCGACAGGATGTAGATAGGAATCATAGCCACAATCAAGTCCAGCGCCATAAGCACAATCGTCACAACACCCAGGAGCTGTGACT
>Ga0265595_1001336_pt1 | contig 19166 bp, 19 predicted proteins | sample saktaG_15_FD_190148 | JGI IMG/M metagenome (GOLD analysis project Ga0265595, IMG submission 190148) | Saline water microbial communities from Sakinaw Lake, British Columbia, Canada - sak_2013_06_06_50m | ecosystem: Environmental > Aquatic > Non-marine Saline and Alkaline > Saline ... | reverse complement strand
TGGAAAAAATTCAAAGAAATTTTAAGGAAAGAAGGCGTTCAAGTTACCCAGCGTTATCGTTTTGGCCAAAACATCAAAGCTGCCTGTGGCCAGCTAGTATCTTAAAGGGAATGTGCCCAGAATGACCACTAAACAGGTTCTAACTCCGTAGCCTAGGCGGAGAGAGCTGAAAAATTTAACTTGTGGAAAATAAAAACCTCGCTATGCGAGGTTTTGTGTTAAGATTAATAAATGAAGAAATCTAAATTTTCACTTACACAATATAAGGACGAGAGAATTGTAGAATTGATAAAAAAAACTAACCATAAAACATTAGCCGTCTGGGCAATTGATTGTGCGGAGCGTGTTTTGCCCTATTTTGAGAAAAAATATCCAAAAGACCATCGACCCCGAAACGCTATCAAAACACTCCAAACATGGATAAATACAGGAGTGTTCAGTATGGCTGTTATACGCAAAGCTTCGCTTGCGTCTCATGCTGCAGCTCGCGAGGCAGGAGAAGATAATGCGGCTCGCTCTGCTGCTCGGGCGGCAGGCCAAGCGGTGGCAACTGCACATGTTCCCACTCATTCTATTGGTGCAGCAATTTATGCCTTACAGGCTATCCATAAAGCCACTAACTCTGATGCCACCGTAGCTAAAGAACGATATTGGCAATATCATCACTTACTTGAATTGAATAAAACCAGGTTCTGAAAAAGGTGTCAGTGGAAAAAAGGTTCCCGACACCTTTTTCCTGACACCTTTTCACGCTTTTTCATGTGGAAGATTTTTAATTTCTGAGTTGTTTAAGAATGGTAAATGCATCAGCCTGGCGGTTGTTGGAATACAATAAAATAATAGCAACCCGGTCTCCGTTGACATTAAATATTGACGCTAATGTTTGTTTAGCTTCCGGCAGGTAACCGGTTTTTCCGCCAATAAATGCAGAAAGAGGATAAAAATTATTTACATTTTGGAATTTAAGCAGTATTCCTGTTGAATCGGGAAGCCAAAAGTTATTATCTCTGGCAATGCTTAAAATTTCCGGATGATTATTATAAATGTACATTAAGAGCTTAGAGAGGTCAGCGGCAGTAGAGCGATTTGCAGGATTTAACCCGTGGACATCATAAAAAACAGTATTAGTCATATTAATCTCTTTTGCTTTTAGGTTCATGAGATCCACAAATTTTTCTTTTCCCACAAAATACGCTAAAGCTTCAGAAGCGTCATTTGTGGATTGAATAAGACTGGCCTTGAGAAGATTTTCCGCGCTGACGTTTAGACCCAGAAAAAGAGATGGACTCTGACCCAAAGGTTCAAGCATTTTTTCTGTTAGCGTGATTGTTTGGTCAGTATCAATATTTTCAAGAGCAATTACGGCATTCATAAGCTTTGTGATGGAAGCTATGGAATATGGTTGGTTGGGGTTTTTCTCTAAAACAACCGAATTATCAGAAAGGTTTACCGCCAAATATGATTGTGCGGTAATTTCTTGTTGTGATCGCAAACTTAAAAGGAGTGTTTGAAGAAGAAAAACCTCTCGTTTAAGGATTTCGATTTGCTGGATTAATTTTGCCATTTCTGCTTGACCAGATGCTTTAACTGTTTTTGGAATAAAAGGCAAAAAAACAAAGAGTAATAGCAAAAACAATAGAAAGAAGATTTTAAACTTCATAGGTTAAAAAATCTTAGGGAATATAATAGATAAATATTGAGTTGCCGGCTCGAGTTATCGGCTGGTAATCGTCAAGCCAGCGATAGTAGTCGGTTGGTTGGTCAAAGCCATGGGTAGGGATTCCTTTGCCTCCCTGAAGAAGGGTTGCCGAGACCGCCAGATAACTTCCTTGGGGAAGTTCTTTTTTATTACGATCGCCTGACCAGGAAGCATATTTCTCTTTTAGATAATATTCGGTATTGCCTCCGCCAAAATAATCAACATAAATTTTCTCAACCTTATTTTCATCCACCCATTTTTTCAGTCGTTTCAAATCCTGGCCCCAGTCATAGTTTGAATCCACCACATATTTGTATCCGTTTTTGGGGCCCCCGGTAATTTCATTAAAATAGGTTAAGTAGTGAGGCCAAACCAAGAGAGAGGAAATTATGTAAAAACCCAAAAGCGCCGAAACAAGAAAAATTCCCATTTTTTTCAGGGTTGTGCCGGGTATTCTTTTTACCCCGTTAGAGATACATTCTTTTTTTGGTTTATCTCTGTCCTCGGAATCTCTAACGGGGTTTATCCATTTTGTTATTCCCAGACCAACTAAAATATAGGTAAAAGGAAAAATAGGCAAAAGATGCCTCAGTCCGATATTAAGAGTTCCGGTTATAGAAGTGAACCAATAAATTGCCAAAAATACCATCATTGAAAATTCGGGAAAATGATTTTTTATCCAATCCTTTAATCGATGAAAAGTATTTTGCCAAAAAGGCTTTTTAATTATAATTAGCCAAGCTGCATACAAAAGAGCAATTAAGGTTAAAATGTGAAAAGCTAAAGGTACTTTTAAAAGATAAACGGTCGGGAAATAATACCACCAGCCCCCATTTGAGATTTCATTAAGAAAATACACGGTATTGCCGCCGACTACTCTTTGGGTAGCCATTAGAAGTCCTAAAAGATAATGGGCATAGGGTCGAAACACCGGTTTGTCAGCCATCCAGAGACAAAGATTCTTTAAAGGAATTAGGCCGTTTGAAGATAAAATAATTTCAGAATCTCGTAATTGGCGTTCGGCAGGATAATTTAAAAGATGAAATTGATAAACCGGCCAGATAAGAATCATTCCAACTATTCCTACGATTAGAGCCAGCCCGACGTATTTCAAAATTCTTAAGAGACATTTTTTAGAACCCTTTTCTTGCCATTGCCAACCTTCGGCTGGTCCGCCAGAGGCGAAAAGCCAAGCATAGATTACGGTAATTATAGCGAAGAAGGGAACAAGCAGAGCTAAGGAAAATTTAAAGAGCATTGACAACCCAAATATCAACCCGGCTAAGATTATATTCTTTTTTGTCGGGCTTTTTAGAAATTTTAACCAAAAATAAGTAGCCAAAACTACTCCCAAAGCAGCTGCGATATCGGTAGTTACCAATCTCCCGTGAGCCAGAAGAGTAGGGGAGAAGGAGAATAGGGCTAAGACCAAAAGAGCAGCTTTGTTTCCGGCTAATTCTCTCGCCCAGCGAAAGAGGAACCATCCTAAAAATATTAAAAGCAAAATCATTGGAATTCGGGCCCAAAATATAATCTGATCAGGATTGTTTCCTGAATGATATAAAAGCTGAGAACCAAACCACCACTGTTCATTAATTCCTTCAGTCCAAGAAGGATGGTTTGTTGGGAAATTCAGGTTCAAAAATAAAAGGGGGACAGCAGCTAAGTCCTTTATTAATGGCGGATGCTCCGGGTTAATTCTAAAATCTTTCTGGGATAAATAAGAATAGCCGGCCGGGATGTGAGACATTTCGTCCATGGTGGCTGAATCACCTTTCATACTGAAAAAGCAAAGCAAGAATACTATAAGAAGCAGAAGGCCGGCGATTAAATTTGTGAGACGATTAGACAAAATGTTGGAATTAGACATAATGTTAAAACTAAAATTTATAATTCTCTTGTTAGTATTTTAACATTCTCTATGTTAAAATACAATTTGTAGGTTGTGTAATTAATATTAGTAATTAAAACAAAACAATGAATAACCAAAATAAGAAAATTCACCTTTCAATAATTATTCCAGCTTATAATGAAGAGAAAAGATTGCCGAAGACCCTGCGGGAAATTAATGATTATTTGAAAAAACAATTTTATTTGTCGGAAACTATCGTTGTTAACGATGGTTCAACTGATGGAACTTCGGAAGCAGTTAAAGAATTACAGAAAATAATTCCAAATTTAAAATTGATAAATATTGAAAATTCGGGCAAGGGCTACGCAGTTAAAAAAGGAATACTTGAGGCCAAGGGAGAATATAGAATTTTTACCGATGCTGATAATGCAACTTCAATTAATCAGGTTGAGAAAATGTGGCCGGAGTTTGCTAAAGGATATGATGTTGTCATCGGTTCGCGAGATGTTAAAGGGGCGGTCTTGGCCGTACCTCAACCCTGGCTAAGAAAGGTAATTTTTGGAGGAGGTTTTAAATTGATTAGAAAAATAATTATTGGTCTTTGGAAAATTCAAGATACTCAGTGCGGTTTTAAGGGTTTTAGAGAAAGGGCAGGGCAGGATATTTTTTCCCGAACTATCATTTGCCGTTTTGGATTTGACCCCGAAGTTTTGGTTATAGCAAAAAAATTGGGTTACAAAATTAAAGAAATTCCCATAACCTGGGTAAATGATCCGGAAAGCAAGGTAAAATTAAAAAGTGTGGTTAAAATGTTTTTTGAGATATTGAAAATCAAATGGAATCTAATTTTGGGAAAGTATGGGAAAAAGGAATAGAAACAGAGAACTGTTCTTCTCTGTTTTTAAAATGGTATGAAAGTTACCGAGTTTTATATTGCGTTTTTTTTGATTTTGGTGATTTTAATAGTTGGGATAGTTTTGATTTTTTCTTTTGTTTTTAATCTCTCAGGTTTTGAGGCAGAGATTGCCGAAGAAGAAGTTATTTCTCAAAACCCGAGGATTTCTTCAGAACCCAAGACAGATTCTGAGATTGATATTGAAATAGTGGAAGCTATTTATCTAACGAGTTGGTCAGCCAGTAAAAAGGAAATGATTGATTATCTAATTGATATTGCAAAAACCACGGAAATTAATGCCGTGGTAATTGATATTAAAGATTTTTCTGGTTATGTAGCTTATGATACGGCAGTGCCGGAAGTTGAAAAGTATGGGGCTGAACAAATAAGAATTTCTAATATTGATTTGCTTATAGACAAACTTCATATAGAAGGAATCTATGTAATTGCCAGAATTACTGTTTTTCAGGATCCGATTTTAGCTCAAGCCAGGCCAGATTTAGCAGTTCATAGCAAAACAGAGACCGATTCTTTGTGGTTTGATAATGTAGGATTAGCTTGGATTGATCCTGCCGCGGAAGAATCTTGGGATTATAACATTGCTATCGCGAAAGATGCTGTTAATCATGGCTTTGATGAATTAAATTTTGATTATGTCCGTTTTCCATCGGACGGTGATTTACAGGATATGAGTTTTCCTTTTTGGGATGGGGAGCTTCCAAAACACGCGGTCATTAGAGAGTTTTTCAAATATCTTCGTCAAGAACTTCTTGATGCAAAAATCTCAATTGACCTTTTTGGTCTTTCTACTGTTAGCTCTAATGATTTAGGCATAGGGCAAATAATTGAAGATGGATTTGAAAGTTTTGATTATGTTTGTCCAATGATTTACCCTTCCCATTATGCCGACGGATTTAGGGGATACCAAAATCCGGCTGAGTATCCTTATGAAGTGGTAAAATATTCTATGGAAGGTGCTTTGAGGAAGTTGATGCTTTATAAGCAATCACAAGAAACAAATGTTCAATTGCGTCCTTGGCTTCAGGATTTTGATCTCGGAGCTACTTATGATGCTGAAATGGTTAGGTCTGAGGTTGAAGCGGTCTATGACGCAGCCGGAGAAGATTTTAAGGGCTTTATGTTATGGAATTCTTGGAATTATTATACAAAAGAGGCATTGGAGCCGAAGAAAAACTTAAAGATAAATAAAGTTTGCATTAATAATAATTGTTTTTATGTAGAATTAGCTGAAACGCAAGAAGAGAGAAGCAGAGGTTTAATGTATAGAGAAACCTTAGATAAAGATAAAGGAATGCTATTTATTTTTGATGAAGAAAAAGAACATTCTTTTTGGATGAAAAATACTTTAATTCCTTTAGATATAATCTGGATAAATAAAGATAAAGAAGTTGTTGACATAAAGAAGAATGTTCAACCATGTGTTGAAGAAAAATGTGAGATCTTTAAACCAAGCAATAAAGCAAAATATGTTTTAGAGTTAAATGCCGGACAATCAGACAAAACCAACATTAAAATAGGCGATAGGTTTAACTTTTTTTATTAAAATAGAAAGATAGAAGAAGGTAGTTCTCTTCTATTTTACCTGGAAATATGGAAATAAGAGAAATAAGAACCTGCCTTCGGCAGAACCTTGATTCGCTAAGGTATAAATATATATGCTTAAAATAAGAACCTGCCTTCGGCAGAACCTTGATTCGTTAAGGTATTTATTATGTATATTCTCGAAATAACAAATAAAAACGTTTGGGAGAGTTTTTTATTGGGATGTGACGAGAAAACTTTTTTAGATTCTTGGAATTGGGGGGAGTTTCAGAAAAAGATTGAGGAGAAAATATGGAGGTTTGGAGTATATGATAATGAGCAATTGATTGCTGTTGCTTTGGTGATTAAGGTTAAAGCAAAACGTGGAACTTTTTTGTTTGTTCCTCACGGACCCAATGTTGATAATCAAGACACAAAGAACAATAACCAAATTTTAGAAACTTTAACTAATAAATTGAAAGAAATCGCTAAACAAGAAAAAGCGCATTTTATTAGAATTGCGCCGATTTGGGAAAGAAGTGAGAAAAATATTGAGTTTTTTAAAAATTTCGGTTTTAAAAATGCGCCGATTCATATCCATCCGGAAGTAACCTGGGAGTTAAATATTAGACCTCCGGAAGAAGAACTTTTAATGAGTATGCGCAAAACTACTCGTTATTTAATCAGACAAGCGCAAAAAAACCCAGATATTGAAATTGTAAAAACACAAAATATTGAGGATTTAAAAAAGTTTAATGAAATTTATTGCTCCACGGCAACACGCCATAAGTTTGTGCCTTTTTCTTTAAAATATATTCAGAATCAATTTTCCTCTTTTTCGCCAGATAATCAGATTTTGATCTTTTTAGGAAAATACAAAAATGAAGTTGTTTCTTCGGCTGTTATTGTTTTTTGGCAAAATGTCGGGTTTTATCATCACGGAGCTTCTTTATCAAAGTACAATAAAATTCCAGTTTCATATCTTTTGCAATGGGAGGTAATAAAAGAAGCTAAAAAGCGAGAATGCCAGAAGTACAATTTCTGGGGTATTATCACCCCTGATGATAATAAAAACCATCCCTGGGCCGGTTTAAGCCTGTTTAAGAAGGGTTTCGGAGGTCATAGAAAGGATTATGTCCAAACTCAGGATTTGCCTCTTTCAAAGATTTACTACTTAACTTATATTTTTGAAAAAATGAGAAAAATTAAAAGAGGGCTATGAAAAAATATAGGCATGCTCCTACACCTAAATATAGGTCGTGGGGGTACAAAAAATCTTACAGAATAAAAAAGAAAAAGTCCATATTATGGATTTTTAAATCTAAAATTTTTTTATTATTTCTTTTGTTTTTAATTATCTCGGGAACTATTTTTTATTTTGTTGTCTTTTCTTCTTTTTTTCAGATAAAAGAAATTAAAATTTCAGGAAACAAAAAAGTATCGGCTGAAGAGATTAGAAACAATATCACTAAGCAAGTTAATAAAAAGATAATTTTTTTTAATACAAAAAGTATTTTTCTGGCTGACTTAAAAGAAATAAATGAAATACTTTTAGAAAAATTTCCCCGGATTGCGAAAGTAGATTTAAACAGAGAATTCCCCGGTAGTTTATCAGCTCAGATTGAAGAAAGAAAACCAGTTGCTGTTTTTTGTAATAGCGAGTGTTTTTTTATTGACAAGAACGGAGTAATTTTTGAAAACATTTCTGAAATACCTTCAGAGATATTAATTATTAAAACTGAAAATATTGATAAGGAGCTTAATTTTTTGAAAGGAGCTAAGATTCTTGAAAAAGAGCAACTGAACCAGATTTTAAAAATTAATTCTAAATTAAAAGATGATTTAAAAATTCCTGTTGAAGAGATTTTAGCGATATCTAAAAAGAGAATAAATGCTAAAACTTCAGAGGGCTGGGAGATTTATTTTAATCCAGAAAGAGATTTAGAATGGCAATTAGCTGAACTTAGTATTCTTTTAAAAAAAAGAATTCCTCCTGAAAAAAGGAAGAATATTGAATATATTGATCTAAGGTTTGACAAAATTTTTATTTTCCCCGAAACTTATTTGCAATAGTAAAAAAAATAGCAACGATATTGGGCTTGCCGAGCTTGCTTACGGTTGGATGTTATGAAGTGGGATAATTACTGTCTTTTCATCTATTTCAATTTTATCTAAATCTTCTGGCAATAAATAGGTAGCCCTAATTTTGCCAAATTTTGCTCTTTCAATAAACATTGAGGTTTGGCTAGGTATTGGAATACCGTCTGGGTAGGGGATAGCCACTCCCGATTGGTTTACAACCACATACTTTTGAATATCGTCCGGAAGAGAATTTAGATAATTTCCAATTTCAACATAGTTTTTGGAAAAGGCATCTTCTACTTCAGTTTTTTTAGCCCATTGGTAAAAATATTTATCAAACTGGGCATAAGCAAAGGTTAAGAAAAAGATAAATATACAAAAATAAAGAGCAATAATTTGATTTTTTGTTTTGAAAAAAATTTTTATCTTCTTAAATAACCAGAAAGCTCCCAAGCCCGCAAAGATATATACTGCCGGGATTACTCCGATAACTCTGAGAGCATGAGGAATTCCTTCGTAACTTAGAATTCCAGGTAAAAGCATAATTATAAACCATGGCATTAATAGCCAATTTTTTATTTTTGTAGAAGTAATTAGTTCTTTGATTGAAATAATAATCCCAATCAGAAAAAATATGCCGATAGGCCAGAGAAGTTGAGGAGAGCCGGCAAAATTATGACGCCAATTTTCATCCCCATAGATATTAAACATTCCAAGGTTTAATATTAAAGATTTCCCGATTTGATAAATTGGGTTTTTCTGAGAGAATACTGATACTCCGGCTGCGCGGCCGAAGAAATCGCCGGGATTTAGAAGGAAATAGATTCCAATGGGAAGAGCAGTTATAAAAATAGAAAGTAGAAAATAGAAAGTAGAAAATAAAAATCGTTTTTTGCTTTTTATTTTTGATTTTTCCGAAAGCCAAAAGCGGATTAAAACTACTGCTAACAATAAAACAATGAATCTGTAGGAAATATAGGTATAGAAACCCAAACCGAAAAAGATGCCAGAGATTACAAAAAATAAAATCTTTTTTTGGCGGAATCCCCTAAATAGGAAATAAAAACCAAAGACCAAAACAAAAGGAACTAAAATTGCCCGAAAGCCAATTCTGGAAAAATTAATATGCCAGAAAGAAATAGCTAAAAAGAATGAAGCTGTAAGCGCTATAGTTTCATTCTTTAAATTTACAATTTTCAATTTACAATTTTCAATTCTGAGCAGTTCTTTTGTTAATAAATATAGTCCAAGAACAGTGAGGATTCCAAAGATTGCCGGGACAATTTTTATTGCCCAGATGCTTGGTCCAAAGATTAAGAAAGAGAGAGAAATTAGCCAAATGAAAAGACCTTCCCGGCCATTATTTTCAGGATAGAATATTTTGAATTTTCCTTGCTGGATAATATCCAATGCCTCGTTTCCATTTATTGCTTCATCAGGATAAAGCCCCGGCGGGATTGAATCTAATTGCCAAAGGCGAAAAAAAGCAGCAATTATTAAAATAATCAATAAAAATATTATCGCTTTTTTTTCTTTTGCCCACATTAAAATATTTTACCATATTTTTAAAAAAAAGAAATTAACACCCTTTGTCCTTGCCCTCACGACCAAACAAGGACAAAGCGCTGAAGGCGCCAGAATTAACAAAGTTAGTCCTTGTTATGGTGTGAGGGCTTGACTTTTGGGTATAATTTTCTACAATAAGCTTATAGAAATATGAGTAAAAAGCATAAAAAAGAACAGGAATATTTAGAGAACTGGAAAAGGGAAAGAGCGGCTTTTTTGAATTATAAGAAGGAGGAAGCAGAAAGAGTGAGCGAGTTTGTGAAATTTGCTAATCAAGAATTGATATTGAAAATTTTGCCAATTCTTGATAATATATATATTGCCGAAAAAAAACTCCCCGGAGAACTTAAAGAAAATCTTTGGGTTCAGGGTTTTTTAAAGATAAAAACTCAGATTTTAGATTTTTTAGAAAATCAAGAAGTTAAAGAGATGAAATGTTTGGGCGAGAAATTTGACCCGAATTTCCAAGAAGCATTGGAAAAAGTAGAAGCCGAAGGAAAAGAAGAGGGAATTATTATTGAAGAAATTAAAAAAGGATATTTATTGCGCGGCAAGGTTATCAGACCTGCCAAAGTAAAAATAGCAAATTAATATGTCAAAAATTTTAGGTATTGATCTTGGTACAACTTTTTCAGCTACCGCTATAATGGAAAACGGCGAGCCGAAGATTATTGAGAATAAAGAAGGGGGAAGAACTACTCCCTCGGTTGTTGCTTTGACCAAAAACGGAGAGAGGTTGGTTGGGGTTACAGCCAGACGTCAACAAATTACCAACCCAAAGAATACTGTCTTTTCCATTAAGAGATTACTTGGTCGGAGATTTTCTGACCCAGAAGTTCAAAAGGACAAGAAGTTTTTGCCGTATGAAATTAGAGAATCAAATGATGGGGGAGTGGAAGTAAAGATGGGAGATAAATGGCATAAGCCGGCTGAAATTTCAGCAATGATTTTACAGAAGTTAAAGCAGGATGTTGAGGAAAAGATAGGGGAAAAGATTACCGATGCCGTAATCACTTGCCCTGCTTATTTTGATGATTCTCAGAGAAAAGCAACAAAGATTGCCGGAGAGATCGCCGGTTTAAACGTTAAGTTGGTAATTAACGAGCCAACAGCTGCTGCTTTATCTTATGGTTTAACCAAAACAAAAGGACAGCAAATCTTAGTTTATGATTTTGGCGGAGGAACTTTTGATGTTTCAATTTTAGACATTTGCAAAGACCCTGATACGGTTGAAGTAATTGGCGTAGGCGGAGATACTCATTTGGGCGGAGATGATTTTGACCAAAAAATAATGAATTGGATAATTGATGAGTTTAAAAAAGACCAGGGGATTGACTTATCAAAAGACCAATTGGCTTTACAGAGAATTAAAGAAGCGGCCGAAAAAGCAAAAATTGAATTATCAACAACTTTAGAAACAGAAATTAATCTTCCTTTTGTTACTTCAGATTCTTCGGGTCCAAAACATCTTTATTTAAAATTTACTCGGGCTCAGCTTGAGAATTTAGTTAAAGATTATGTTGAAAAATCAATTGATTTGGTAAAAGAAGCTTTAAAAGGGGCAAAGCTTAAGCCAAAAGACATTGAAGAGATTGTCTTAGTCGGCGGTCAAATAAGAATGCCAGCTATCCAAGAGGCAGTTAAAAATCTTTTTGGCAAAGAGCCGAATAAGTCAATTAACCCTGATGAAGTGGTAGCGGCTGGAGCTGCTATTGAAGGGGCAATTATCGGAGGTGAAGCAAAAGAAGTGCTTTTGTTAGATGCCACGCCTCTTTCTTTGGGAATTGAAACCATGGGAGCAGTTAGTACTGTTTTAATTCCTAAAAATACTATTTATCCGACTGCTAAGACCCAGATTTTCTCAACGGCAGCTGACAGTCAAACTTCTGTGGAAGTTCATGTTTTGCAGGGAGAGAGACCAATGGCGCAAGATAACAAAACCCTGGGAAGATTTATGTTAGACGGCATTCCTCCGTCTCCAAGAGGAGTTCCCCAAATTGAAGTTAGCTTTGATGTCGATAGTAACGGAATTTTAAATGTTTCAGCTAAAGATAAGGCAACCGGTAAGGAGCAGTCAATTAGGATTGAGGGTTCAATAGGAATGTCAAAAGAGGAAATTGAAAAGATGAAGAAAGAAGCCGAGTTTCATGCGGAGGAGGATAAAAAAAAGAAAGGGCTTATTGAAGCCCGAAATGTTGCTGATAATTTAATTTATACTTGGGAAAAAATGGTAAAGGATACTGGAGATAAGATAGACGATGGTTTGAAAAAAGAAATAGAAGAGAAAGCAGAGGCGTTGAAAAAAGTCAAAGATAGTGATAATATAGAGGAAATAAAGAATAAAACCACAGAACTTTCTCAGATAATTCAGAAGGCAGGAGCCGAAATTTATAAAACAGCTCAAGAAGCGCAAAAGAAAGAAAAGCCAAAGGAAAAAGATAAAGGAAAAGACGCTGAAGAAGGAGAGTTCAAAGAGAAATAATCATTTTAACATTTAAGCATTTAAACATCTAAACATTTTAAATTCGAATTTTGTTTAAATGTTAATATGTTTAAATGTTTATATAATGCAAAAGGATTACTATAAAATTTTAGGCATTTCACGTGATGCTTCACTAGAAGAAATTAAAAAAGCTTTTTATAAATTAGCTCATAAACACCATCCTCATAAAGGCGGAGATGAAAAAAAATTTAAAGAGATAAACGAAGCATATCAGATTTTGTCTAATAAGGAAAAGAAATCGCAGTATGATAGATTTGGTCAAGTTTTTGAAGGCGGAGAGCCGGGTCCAGGGTCTGGTTTTAATTGGGCTTGGGGAAAATCTTCGGGACAAGGACCTGATGTGGAATTTGATTTTGAAAATTTAGGCGAGATGTTTGAAGATTTTTTTAGTTCCGGGGACAGAGAAGGAACGCAAAGAAAGAACCATAAAAAAGGCAAAGACATTAAAATTGACATTGAGATTCCTTTAGAAGAAACCTTAAAAGGTTCAACTAAAGAAATTACTTTATACAAGCAAATTTTGTGTTCTCGTTGTCAGGGCAAAGGAGCTGAGCCAGGCACTTCTTTGAATGAGTGTTTTTCTTGCCGGGGCACAGGTGAAGTTCAGCAAATAAAAAGAACTTTTTTGGGTTCTTTTACTCGTTGGACTGTTTGTCCTGAATGCGGCGGCGAAGGCCAGAAACCGGAAAAACCTTGTAATGTTTGTAAAGGAGAGGGGAGGATTAAGGGAGAGGAAGACATTAAGGTTTTTATTCCAGTCGGAGTTGATTCAAATCAAGCGATAAAGATTACCGGAAAAGGAGGAGCTGGGAAGAAAGGGGGAAATCCGGGAGATTTATATGTGAGAATTTCGGTGAAGGAACACCCTGTTTTTCAAAGAAGGGGAGATGATTTGTTTGTTTCTCGGGAGATTTCTTTTTCTCAGGCAGCTTTAGGAGATGAAGTTGAAATGCTAACTTTAGAAGGAACAAAAATTTTGCTCAAAATTCCTTCGGGTTTAGAGTCGGGCAAAATCTTGCGGATCTCCGGAAAAGGAATTCCTCATTTTTCAGGATATGGCAGAGGGAGCTTATATGTTCAATTGATTGTCAAAACACCAAAACGTTTGACAAAAACCCAAAAAGAATTATTAAAGAAACTGCAAGAAGAAGGTTTGTAACACTTATTTCACGATCGTGAAATATCTATCATATGAATAAAATCAACTTCAAAAGTTGATTTTATTTTAAAATTATGGCAAAATAACCCAATAAATGGGTCCGTAGCTCAATTGGTAGAGCAGTTCCCTTTTAAGGAAAAGGTTGCGCGTTCGATTCGCGCCGGACCCACTTTTAATTAATCTATCGAGGTTAAACCTCAATAGTTGAAAAATCGCCAAAGAGGCGATTTTTTGTTAGAATGAGATATATGAAACAATTTATCAAAAATAGAAAAAGACAAAAAATAGCTATAATTACAGATATTTCAAAAAATCGAAGAGGGCTGGTTTTTGTAATGCATGGGTTGGGTGGTTTTAAAGAGCAACCGCACATAGAAACATTTGCATCAGCCTTTAAACAAAAAGGATATACGGTAATAAGATTTGATACCACAAACAGCTATGGAGAAAGTGATGGTAATTATGCCGATGCCACCACCACCAATTATTATGAAGATTTAGAAGATGTTATTAAATGGGCTGAACAACAATCTTGGTATCAGGAACCGTTTTGTATGGTAGGACATAGTTTGGGCAGTATTTGTATTGCATTATATGCAGAAAAATATCCTAGTAAAATAAAAGCATTAGCTCCCATTTCTACAGTTGTTTCTGGGAAGTTGAGCTATGAAATGAATTCTAAAGAAGAATTAGAAGAATGGAAAAGAACAGGTTGGCAAGCCAAAGAAAGCAAGACAACAAAGGGGATTATTAAAGAATTAAAGTGGTCTCATATGGAAGATAGACTAAAATATGATTTGCTTCCAGAAGTAGATAAATTAACAATGCCTGTTTTGTTGATTGTGGGTGATAATGATGACCGCACTCCAGTTAAACATCAGAGAATACTTTTTGATAAATTATCAGGCAAAAAAGAATTTCACATAATTAAAAATGCCCCTCATACTTTTAGGAAAGAAAAACATCTAAAAGAGATTGAAGATATCTTCCTAAAATGGATAGATTCTTTAGATTATTAATGGGAATATGAACAATATTGAAATAGAAATTCAAGTAAAAATTGAAAATAGCAAATCACTAATAGAGTTCTTAGAAAAGAATGCTGGTTTTCGGTCAGAAAATCATCAAATAGATGAGTATTTTTCTCCGGCTCATCGTAATTTCATTGGGGTTCGTCCAGTAAAAGAATGGTTAAGGTTAAGAGATTCGGACGGCCAGTATTTCATAAACTATAAGAATTGGTATTTTAATGAAGATGGTAAAGGGTGCTATTGTGATGAACACGAAACAAAAACGGAAGATTTAGCTCAAATTAAAAAAATATTAGAAGCTCTTAACTTTAAATCTATTGTAAAAGTTGATAAGTTAAGGAAAACTTGGATATATAAAAATTATGAAATTGTTATGGATTCGGTAAAGGAACTTGGGGATTTTGTAGAAATTGAATATATTGGTAAAGAGGAGAAAGTTGACCCTAAGAAAATCACCGAAGAAATGGTAGCTTTCCTTAAAGACATGGGATGTGGGAAGATAAAAAGATATATGGGTTATCCATTTCAATTACTATTTCCAGAAGAAGTAAAATATGAAGAACAATAAATCGCCAAAGAGGCGATTTTTTGATAGAATGAGATATATGACGAAAATAATTTTAGCTACAACTTCGCCTTATCGCAGGGAAACATTTGGATATTTGGGAATTCCTTTTGAAGCAGAGGGAAGCGATGTAGACGAATCTCAGTTAAGAAGAAATAATCCCGAAGAATTAGTAAAAGGACTTTCAAGATTGAAGGCCGAGGCAGTAGCAGAGAATCATTCAGACGCCATTGTTATTGGAATGGATTCTGTTGGTTGCTTTAACGGTCAAATTTTCGAAAAACCTAAATCAAAAGAAGAAGACTTCCAAAGATTAGAAGCTTTTTCTGGAAATAACCATCAATTCTACACAGGAGTCCATATGATTAACACAATTTCGGGCAAGATAATCTCAAAGATTGTTAAAACAGATGTTTTTATGAGAGAGCTTTCCGAAGAAGAAATTAATAGATACCTTGATGAAGACCCCAATTTTAATACTTATGCTTTGGGATATGATCCTGTAAAGTGCTACAGCGCTTCATTTGTGAAGAGAATAGAAGGAAGTTACTATAATCTTTTAGGAGGCATTCCATTGGAAACGATAGTTGAAATGTTAAAAGAAATTGGTTATAAAGAAGAACATTAATCTTTTTTTTTAATTATGAAAATTACACTTTGCGGAAGTATGAGTTTTGCCGATAAGCTTGTTGATGCTTATCAAAAATTGGAGAAATTAGGTCATCAGCCAATGATGCATGAAGATATGTTTGGAGTTGCAGATGGAACAGCAAAAGAATTAGAAGATATTAGGAATAATGTAGAACACAGCGAAATTAAAAGAAAGTATGGTTATATAAAATGGTGGCATGATTCTATTAGAAATAGTGATGGCATCTTGGTTTTGAATTATGATAAAAATGGAATAAAAAACTATATTGGAGGCAACACTTTGATAGAAATGGGCTTTGCTCACGTTAATAATAAAAAAGTGTTTTTGTTAAACCCTATACCTGAAGAAGCCCCGTATGTTGATGAAATAAAAGCAATGGCTGATGTTATTTTAAAAGGAGATTTAAGTAAGATTCAATAAATTATTATGAAAGTTATATTTTTAGGAGTAGGGGAGGCGTTTGATGAAAATATGCCAAATACCTCAATTTTGGTAATTTCTGATAAAACAAACTTGTTATTAGATTGTGGCTGTACCACTCCCACTCAATTATGGAAATTTAATGACGACCAATTATTCTTGGACGCAATTTATATCACCCATCCTCATGCTGATCATTATTTCGGTATTCCCGCGTTGTTTGTAAGAATGTGGGAAGAAAAAAGGAAAAAGCCAATAACTATTATTTGCCAAAAAGGGCTTAGAAAAGTAATTAAAGAATTAATGGAATATGGCTATAAGGGTTTTGCCAAAGATTTTAAATTCAAAATAAATTTTATAGAGGTTGAAGAAGGTCAAACTATTCAATTTAACGATTTGAAATTATCGTTTGCTTTTACAGAACATTCTGCAAGCAATCTCGCAATAAAAATAAATGACGGTAAAAAATCATTCTGCTATAGTGGAGATGGAGAATTTAATGAAAAGACCGAGGAATTATATAAAAATTCGGACTTAGTAATACACGAAGCTTATTTATATGATGAGAAAAAAATAGGGCATGGCTGTATAACCGACTTAATTAAAATGGCTGAAAGGAATAATATTAAATGCTTAGCTCTTACTCATATAAACAGATTTTTAAGAAGAAAAAGATTAGAATCAATCAAAAAGAGAGTTTCCAATAAAAAAGTTAAAGTCATAATTCCTAATTCTTTTGAGGAGTTTATATTATAAAAATTTTTATTACTTTTTCATAAATCCCGAGTCTCGCTCGGGATTTTTTTGATTCCGCTAAGCAGAGTTGAAAAATTTTGGAAGATGAGGTAATATAATAAATAACTAGTTTTGCTCATTGACATTTTGAAAGGATAGAAAAATGAAAATACTGGATAGGATTATAATTTTATTGATAGTGTATCCCTTTGGGGGTTTTCTGGCGTTTCTTTTTAATCTATTAAGGGTTTTAGGATGGATTCGGATTTCTCATTGGGAGAGATTTCCTCATTCTCAAGGAAACTTAATTATTTTTTCTAATCATCCGTCTGTGTTAGAGCCGATCTTATTAGTTTTGATGTGCTATAAAGGATATCTTCGCCATCCTTTTAGGCTTAGACCTATAAGTACTCCGGACAAGGAAAATTATTATGATCAATGGTACTGGCACTGGTTATTGAAATTTGTAGCCGTTCCGATTGACAGAAACGACAGAAAGAAAGGATTGAAGACCTTCATTAGATTAACAAAAATTCTCTCTTCCGGAGGGATACTTATTATTTTTGGTGAAGGTGGCAGAACCGATAAAGGAGAAAGATTTATTTACAGTGAAAGAGGCAATAAGATTAGAGAATTGAAGCAGGGAATAGCTTCGTTGATTAAAAGAACAAATCCTTCTGTTGTTTATGTTTGGGTGAAAGGGGCAGAAAAAGTAATGCCGATTGTATCAAACGGGTTATATACTTATCCAAGATTTTGGAAAAGCAAGATAACCATAAAAATTGGCAAAACTGTTAAGTTTCCGAGAAGAACAAGCAGAGAAGAAATTATTCAACGAATCGCGAGCGATCTTTTAAAATTAGCCGACGAAGGAGAGTAGTATCTGTATTAAAGCATACTACTCTTCATCTTTTGGGCCCATAGCGCAGTTGGTAGCGCGTCTCAATGGCATTGAGAAGGTCGCGAGTTCGAATCTCGCTGGGTCCACAAACAAAAACCTAAGCATTAAAAGCGCTTTAGGTTTTTATTTTTGGGAGGTCGACCTTTCTTGGGCAGCTTGACCTCAACGCCCCCTTATTTTTTAGATAATTGACGACAGTCGTCAACGAGTCGTCTGTCGTTGACGACGTCGTCAACGACTGTAATTAAACTTGAAAAAAATTGGATTTCTGTATTATAGTGTCAAGTATTCTTACTTATTCACTTGACAAGGTTTCTTTACAGAGTATATAATGAACTATATATGATTCAAGATTTAATCAAAAAAATTAAGACGTTACGCAAAGAAAATAATTTTTCTCAAGGTTATATAGCGGGAGAACTTGGAATGTCCCGTCCTACATATATGCAAATTGAGAAAGGCGAACGAGAGCTTACCATAATCGAAGCAAAGAAGCTCGCGGCAATTTTTAGTATTTCGTTTGAAGATTTTCTTGCGGGCAAAAAACCACAATACAAGGTGATTATAGAGCAGCAAAAGAAAAAAATATCTGAAAAACCTTCTGATTTTCAAATTCGAGTAACAAAAAAGAATTTAGAGAAATTTAAACAAGTCCTGCTATATATACTCGGGAAAGTCGGAAGTAAACCAAATGTTGGCGAGACTGTTCTTCATAAGTTGCTTTATTTTATTGATTTCGATTACTACGAGAAGTTTGAAGAAAGTTTAATGGGCGCAACTTATATTAAAAACCTTCATGGTCCTACTTCAATAGAATTGGAAAAAATTGTAGATGATATGCAGAAGAAAGGAGAGATTGAAGCAGTTAAGAGTCGGTATTTCAAATATGATCAAAAGAAGTATTTACCAATTAAGAAACCTAATCTTGATGTACTTTCAGCCCGTGAAATAGAGCATATCGATGACGTCTTAGCACGTCTATCTGACAAAAATGCAAGAGAAATAGAAAATTATTCCCATAATGATATTCCATGGAAGGTCGCTGAAGATGGCAAGCCGCTTTCTTATGAAAGTGTGTTCTACCGCGATGAGCATTATTCTGTAAGAAATTATGACGATGAACTTTAACGAATTGCCGGAATTCCAAAAGGAATGTAAACGGTTTGGAAAAAAATACAAATCACTCTTAAATGATATACAGGGATTTAAAAACGACCTGCAAAACTTTAAAGATGTTGTTTCTATAACACCGCTCGGCAACAATAAACATTTTAATGTCGTCACCCAAACTGAAAATGCTAAAATAATTAAGGCTCGTTTTTTTTGTAGATACTTGAAAAAGTCATCTTTGCGAGTTATTTATATATATATTGAAGAGAAAAAGAGAATTGATTTTATTGAACTATATTTTAAAGGAAATAAAGAAAACGAAGATAGGGAAAGAATAAAAAAATATTTGAAATCTCTTGATCTTTAAACCCCAAAAAATCGCCAAAAAGGCGATTTTTTGGTAGAATAAGATAATGTTCACAAAAACATTTAAACAAATATCTAAAAATGATAT
>Ga0265595_1001335_pt1 | contig 19182 bp, 13 predicted proteins | sample saktaG_15_FD_190148 | JGI IMG/M metagenome (GOLD analysis project Ga0265595, IMG submission 190148) | Saline water microbial communities from Sakinaw Lake, British Columbia, Canada - sak_2013_06_06_50m | ecosystem: Environmental > Aquatic > Non-marine Saline and Alkaline > Saline ... | reverse complement strand
ATCCATCCCGCGGGCAGAAACCGCACCAGGGTCGACCAGTTATCATCTTCAGCAACATCTCGCATCCCTCAATTCTAAGACCTTCGGCCGCATTGTCAACGCCTTAAGTTAGCGCATATGGGACACTTCCCAGATTTCTAACCCGAAGCGCGTCAAGACCATCTCGGCCTCTCCCCAATTCCGCCCGCTCAACCGGGTCGTACATCGTTAGCTGGCCTCAGCGGCCCCTGCCTGACAGTGCGCGTTATTTGCGGTCAGTCCTGAGAGATTCCCCGACTCGCTTCGCTCCCTCGGAATGACCGTAGGCTCGGCGTCCGTGTTGCCACTTGCCATTTCCCCTTCCCCCTTCGCATCTTGGCGTCCTTGGCGTTCTTGGCGGTTCACCCTTCCGCTCCCGTCATTCGCCATTTCTCCTTTCCCCTTCGCCTCTTGGCGTCCTTGGCGGTTCAACATCGGATTCAGGGTCGCCTGTTCGGCTTGACCCAGCCCGCGAACCGGCTAACCTCTAGGTCAACAATCTGGAAGAGCGGTGGAAGACCGGGTGCGTGTCTACGCACGAACGGTTGCAGTTCCGTGCTGCACAGGGAAAGCCGTGAAAATCGGCTGCGGTCCTACCCACTGTGAGCGGTTCGTCGCTCTGTCATAGCCACTGGCACAGGCCGGGAAGGCGACAGAGCCATGCCGCGAGCCAGGAGACCTGTCTGCCGCTTTCCGAGGATTCGACTTGTAAGGAAAGGAGAATCGTGATGCAGACGAAGTCAGAAGCCAAAGGACCGAGGGTAAGAGGCAAAAGGGCGGCGCGGATTCTGCTGGCCGCTGTTGCCACGATGGCGATGGCGCGCGCCGCGACGCTGGCCGGCGTGGTGCTGGATGCCGCGACGTGGCAGCCGGTTTCCTATGCCGCAATCAGCGCGCCCAACCTGGATCTCAATACAACCGCCGACTCTGCCGGCGTTTTCGCGCTGGAGGTTGGACCCGGGCTCAGACGTGTAACCGTTGCGGTTTCGCGCGTGGGCTACGAGGAAAAGCGCTGGGAGAAGGTGGACGTTTCCCGCCCGGCGACGCTCTACCTTCGGCCCAATCCCGTCCGGCTGGATGGCATCTCGGTCAGCGCGTTCCGCACCCCGAGCCTGCTCGAAAGGTCCGGCCCGGTGTCAATCATCGAAGGCCACGACGCAGAGGCAGACGGCCGGCTTAGTCTGGCCGAGCTGCTCCGGGTCTCCCCGTCCGTCATTTCCAAGGACTATGGCAATCTGACGACAATCGGCTTGCGCGGGGCCAACACGGAACAGACACTCATCCTGCTCGACGGCGTCAGGCTGAACTCGGCCCAGGATAACCTTTTCGACCTCACCACCCTGCCGCTGACACTGGCCGAACGCGTTGAGGTCGTGCGCGGCAACAGTTCGGCCTTGTACGGCGCGAACTCCATCGGCGGACTGGTTAACGTCGTCACGCCGGAACCGGACCGGTTTGGCGCGAAGGCAACAGCGGGCGTCGGCTCGTTCGGCAAGCGCTACCTGCAAGCCACGCACTCGAACTGGTCTGACCCGCTCGGCTACGTTGTCGCCGCCAGCCTGAACCGCATGGGCGACAGCTTCAGCTATCGGGACACGTCGGATTCTGTGCATGAGCGCGTGAACTCGGGCATCAACTCCCAGGACGTAATGGCCAAGGGCATCTTTGCGCAAGGACCGCACCGGGTATCGCTGCTCGGCGAATACAACGTGACCGGCCGCGGGGAACCGGGCCCGACCTCGTGGCCGGCAGACAGCGCGCGCATGGACGACTACCGCGGCATCGTGCATCTGAGCTACGATCTGCAGGAGGCCGATAACGCCCGGCTCGAATCGCGGCTGTACCAACACCAGTCCTGGCGTCACTACTGGGACCCGGACACGCTCTCATGGGTCAACGACACGCACGTCACCACGGCCTCCGGCGTCATGGCCAAGCAGACCGTGCGCTTCGCGCGCTGGGCAACAGCGGTTGCCGGTCTTGAGGGCGAACGCGAGCAGTTCCGGAGCACTACCATCGGCACCCCGCAGCGCTGGACCGGCGCGGGCTGGGCCGAAGCACGCCTGCGGTGGCTGAGTTTCGAAGTCGTACCGATGGCGCGATTCGACGGGCTGAGCGATTCAAAGCAGCGGTCTGACTCCACGACCGCGCGTTCCATCACTCGCGTCCTCAGCCCCAAGCTCTCGCTCGTCTATTCGGGCCCGGGCTGGCTCGACCTCTACGCGTCGGCCGGCCGGTCGTTCCGCGCCCCGACGTTCAATGAGCTATACTGGCCCGAAGACCCATGGACCAAAGGCAACCCGCAACTGAAACCGGAGTGGGCGACGAGCGTTGACTTCAACGCGTCAGTCAGGTACGCATCGTTCCTCACCTGCCGCCTTGGACTCTGGCGTTCGTTTCTCTCGGACCTGATTCAGTGGCAGCCGGATTCGGCCTGGGTATACAGACCGGTGAATCTCGACACCGCGACCATCACCGGCGGTGAGGTAGAAGTGGCCGCTGTTTCCAGGCACGCCGGGATTACCGGCAACGCCACCTACATGCTTGCGCGCTCGCACGACATGGACCTCATCTACCGGCCCCGACTCAGTTTCGCGCTGTCGCCCTGGGCCGGCTGGGGACCGGTGCAATTGACCTGTGACGTCCGTTACACCGGCCAGAGATACACGATGCCCGACACCCTGCCACCGAACAGCACGAACTCGCTGCCGGGCTTCATGCTGTTTGACGTCGGCCTCGCGCTTACGCCGACCTTCGGGCGGATCGGGACGGCGCTGCGCGGCGGGGTCCGCAACCTGTTCGACCGGCAATACGAAGTGATGAGAGGATATCCGATTCCGGGCCGCAACTGGTACGCTGAACTGGAGCTGAAGCTCTAGTGCGCGGGCGCGACTGAATCCACCGCCGCGACAACGGGCCCTGCCGGCCTGGCAAGATCTGTGAGGTAGGACGCCTTAAGCAGTTTGAACTCGGGCATGCTCTTGCTTGCCACCGGCTCGGCCCGAGGCGGAATCACCTTCAGCGGGTTGACCGGCTTGCCGCTCTGCCTGACCTCGAAGTGCAGGTGGGACCCGGTCGACATCCCGGTCGTGCCGACGTAGCCGACCGTCTGCCCCTGTCGCACGCTCCGGCCGGACTTCACCCCTGCGCCGTACCGCGACAGGTGCCCGTAGCACGAGACGAGGCCGCCCGCGTGGCGTATCTGAACGAAGTTGCCGTACCCGCCGTTCCACCGGGCCATCGTCACCGTACCATCGGCGATTGCGCTCACCGGCGTGCCGGTCGGCGCACCGTAGTCAATGCCGGTGTGCTGCCGCCACGTTCGCGTGATGGGATGGAACCGCATCCCGAACCGCGAGGTCACGTTGGCGAACGTCAACGGCGAACGGAGCACGGTCTTGCGCAGAGACTGGCCCTTCTCGTTGTAGAAGTCATAGTGACCCGAGGGACTGCGATAGTAGAAACCGTAGAAGTTGCCGGCCTGCCCCTTATAGTGCACGGCGTACACCTTGCCGTCCCGGTAGAAACTGGTGTCTACGTAGTACTTGTCCAGCAGGATCTCGAACGAATCTCCCTCATTGGTCTCGGTCAGGAAATCCACGTCGTAGCTCAGGATTCCCGCAAAGTTCACGACCAGCCCGGGCGTCTCGCCGAGCTCGGTCATCGAGTTCCAGAGCGACCCTTTGATGGCCCCGCGCACGACAACCCGCACCGTGTCCACCGGCCTCACTTCCTTGGTCGCGGTTGTGCCCGTGGAGTCGAAACGGACGTTGTACGACGTAACCAGGTCCTTCCGATACGTGATTCCGGTCAAATCCAACCCCTGGTACACACATGACACAAGATCGCCGGCCCGCATGTTCCGGAAGTTGAAATCGGTCTTCGCCAGTGCCGCGTACACCTCGTTGATGCGCGCCTGGGGCAGACACCAGCGCGCGAGCACGCGGGCCAGCATCTCGCCCTTGCCCAGGCTGTCGGACCCGACATAGGTTGAGTCGGACAACGGGATCTCAGGCCCGCACACCGGGCGCTTCGCAGTCAGGTGCCGGACCACGAGAACTCCGGCGGCAATGACTGCCAGCCCAAGCAAGATCATCGCGACCCGTCCGGCTGGTCCGAATCGTCTGGCCGGTCCGACTGGCCCGACTTGCTGCTCCATCACGGCTACGCCAACACCTTCATCTGCCCGGCCACGCTCAGACCAAACGCAGACGGGACCGGGCCGGTCCCGGGGCTCAAGAGTCTCATCAGGTTGTCGTACTTAAGTTGCACCAGTCACAAAAGCCTAGCGGCTGATCGACGGCAAGGCAACTCCGGCCGCGCGCGCGCCTTAAGTCGCCAGGTCTTCCTGGATCGTCACACCGGACTTCACCAGAGCAACGACTTCCGACGCCCGGCCAAAGGTCGTCACCTCGTCAGTCGCGCCCAGGCGCGAAGTATCGCATTCCGGACAGGGATGGAACGTGGCCGCGAAGTTGCCGCGCAGGGCCCACCCCTCGACAATCGTCTTCTTGCCGTCCGGTTCCTGCACCCGCAGATAGAGCATCTCGGGCAACTCCACCCGGGCAAACGGTGCCACGGTTCCACACTGCTCGCACGGCCTCTGGGTCCGGCACCCGACCTCGTACCGAGCCTTCTCCTGGACCTCATCGGCCAGGTCCTTCCGGTCGTAGATCCGGACCAATTGACGGCCTCCGCCCGGTCCCGACCCTTCGGCCATCATCAGCCATATCTTGTCGAGTACGGGGCTGCCCTCGTGCGCGGCAAACAAATAGCGGGACTTCTCCTCGCCGGTCAAGAGTTCGTGTGCCCGACGCTCTTCGAGTTCGGCGTTCCTAATCGTATCCTGCCTGAGCTTCACCCGCCGCCGGCCTTCGGCAATGAATCCGGCCAGCTCGTCGTCTTCGTACCGCAGCTTCGGGTCCATGTACCGGAACAGCATCTTGATGCGGTAGAGCGCCGTCCGGTCGAAGTAGAAGATGGCGGGCCAGACCAGCACGTAGGCCAGGCCGCGTAGAATCCCAACCAGGAGGTCGAGCGAAATCTCGTGCTTCACCCGGTACTCGCCGTCCAGGTAGTAGAGACTGAGATGATACAGCACGGCGACCACGATTCCGGTCAGGAACCAGATTGCGAAAAACGGCACCCCGAACGCCACCAACTTCCCGGCAGTGTCGGCGTCAAACACCACTCCTCCTTGTGTCGGCCCCGGGGCGCCGGAGCGACCGCGAGTCCTGCCCGGCATCCGGCATCGCCGCGCCGGTGACGAGTTCGTCCCCGGTAACGGGACTCGCCGCGCACCGACCGGCACACGGACAGCCGGCACAACCAGCCGGCACGCACTCGGCGTGCAGTTCGCGAATCAGGCCTTTCCGTGCCATGAACCGGAGCATCTCCTCAAGCGCTCCCTTCTCCACACCCAGCTTCCGGCTGAGTTCAGCGACCGTTGTCGATCCCCGACGCAACTCAGCCAGGATTTGTCGTATCACGTCAACAACCGGCCAAGCTGGTACACGCCGGTCGCGACCAGCCAGCCCAGCACAAGCGTATAGCCAACTGCCAGTATTGTCCAGCGCCAGTTGGTCTCGCGCCGGATTGCCGCCACCACGGAGATGCACGGGATGTAGATGAGACACATGACCATGAATGCGTACGCGGACAGCGGGGTGAAGTACTGGTGCAGCACACCGGCCAGTCCGTCCGCGTGCACGCCGAACACCGTGCCCATCGTACCCACCACGATTTCCTTGGCCACGACTCCGGACAGAAGCGCGGCCCCTGCCCACCAGTACCCGAATCCGGCTGGCTTCAAGAGCGGCGCGATCAGCGTACCGACACGACCCAGCAGACTCGCCTCCGAAGCGTACTTGACGCCCCACGGCAGGTTGCCGAGCAGCCACACCACGGCCACCGCGGCGGCAATCACAGTCCCGGCCTTGCGCACAAACAGGGAACTCCGCTCCCAGACGTGCTGCAACGTGGAACGGAGCAGCGGCCGGTGATACGGCGGCAACTCCATTATCAGCGGCGCGTTTTCGCTCTTGAAGAAAAGCCATTTGAATACGCGCGCGGTCAGCACCGCCAGCACGATGCCGAGCAGATATAGCGAGAACACAACCAGCCCGCGCTGCCGGGTGAAGAACGCGCCGGTGAACAGTATGTAGATCGGCAGCCGGGCCGAGCAGGACATCAGCGGATTCACGAGAATCGTCAGTATCCGGTCCTTGCGCGACTCCAACGTCCTTGTCGCCAGGATTGCCGGCACGTTGCACCCGAACCCGACAATCATCGGAATGAACGACTTGCCGTGCAGGCCCATCAGGTGCATGAACCGGTCCATCACAAACGCGGCCCGCGCCATGTAGCCGGAATCCTCGAGCAGCGAGATAACCAGAAAGAGAATCATGATGTTCGGGACGAACACCAGCACCGCGCCCACACCGTCAATCAGGCCGTCGGACACGAACGAGGCAAGCCAGGCCGGCGCGTGCAAAGCACTCAGGCCTGCGGCTGCGGCCAGCCCAAGCAGGTGGAAACCTTTGCCCACCAAGTCCGACAGCGGCGTGCCCACCGCGAACACCAGTTGGAACACGAGCCACATCAGCACCAGGAAAATCGGCACCCCGAGCCAGCGGTTTGTAACCACCGCATCGATTCCTTCGGACATCGAAAGCCGGCCGGCGAGGTCCGGACTGCGCTCCACACACTCGTGCACGACGCCGTTCAGAAATCCGTAACGCTGCTCGACAATCGCGGTCTCAACGTCGTACCCGAAGTGACGCTCCAGGCTCTGCCGCAACCCGGAAAGCAGATCGGCCAGCCCGGCCACGTCCGCGTGGCGTGCCAGTTCTACTTCATCGCCCTCAAGCAGCTTCACCGCCTGCCACCGCAAAGGAACTGGGGCTGGAGCCCCGCGCTCCTTGACCAGCGCGTTCACCTGCTCGATTGCCGCCTCAAGGTCGTGCCCGTAAGGCAGGTGGAACGGCCTGGGCGGTTCGCTTTTGCCCAGGTCATGTACCGCCTGCTTCAGTTCCTCGATTCCCTCTGCCGTGACGCCACTGGTCACAACCACGCGCACGCCCAGGGCCTGCCCCAGCTTCACGGCGTCGACCTTCATCCGCCGGCCAAGCGCCACGTCCAGCATGTTCAGGGCAACCACCACCCGCACGCCCAGTTCCAGCAACTGCGCTACCAGGTACAGGTTCCGCTCCAGGTTCGACGCATCCACGACCGCCACCACGCCATCGGGATTCTGGCTTACTAGGAAGTCCCGCGCCACCCGCTCATCCAACGAATACGCGGTGAGCGAGTAAGCGCCGGGCAAATCCACAATAGTCACGTCGTGGCCCCGATACCGGCACTGCCCCTCCTTCTTCTCCACAGTCACGCCCGGCCAGTTGCCGACGTACTGGTGACCACCGGTCAGCGCGTTGAAGATGCTGGTCTTGCCCGAGTTCGGGTTGCCGGCCAGCGCAACCACAATCCTGCGCTTGGCAACGGCCGGACCGCCCATGCTCATCGCCCGCCTGACTCCGACTTCTGCGCGACCGGCTGAACCGCCGGCACTTCACATGCACGCGCGCCCGGCTCCACCGCGACTACCTGCACTCGCTCCGCCATGCCCCGGCCGACCTGGACGGCACAACCTTGAACGCGTACTGAAACCGGTCCTCGCCTGACGAGCTCATCCTTGTCCAGCACGACGTCTTCGGCGATGCCGGACGCCCAGAGCTTCGTCCGGATGCCTCGGCCACCAGTGATACCGACTACCCGTAACCGGCCCGGCTCAGCATCAGCGAGAGCCACCACCGGCTGCTGCTCCACCAGCACGCAGGCTGCCTCGTCCTTGCGCAGGCTCAGGTTGTAACACTTCACCTCATAGTTCGTCGGATCGCCCATCGGCGCCCGGCTCCTCACCTTCACCTCAACCCCGGGCACAAGACCCATTGCCAGAAGTCGCATCCGCATGTCCCGGCGGCACTCGAGTCGCTTCACCCTTGCCAGAGCTCCGACCGACAATTCGCTAAGCCGTATCACTGTCTCTGTCCTCTGTCCTGCGTTCCCGGTTTCGGTTCGCGGGATGCGAACCGGACCGACCTGCCGGCGTGCACCCACACGGCTCGCCGCCCCTTCCGCGAACGCTTCGCCTCACGAACCAGCCAGCGCTGTTCCTCGACGAGTCGCAGCAGTCTCGCGGTCGTCTCGACTGACAGCGCATGCTCCAGCGCGCAGGCCTCCTCCGACGCTTCGCCGGCGGGCAGGCCCAGGGTCTCGTGCAGAAAAGAGAACAGGAGCCGGTGCCGCTCATCGACGGACGCGGCCACCTCGGCTCCGGCCTCGGTCAACTCGACCGCGCCATACCGCTCATGTCTAACCAGCCCCTGCCGTTTCAGCTTCGCCAGAGCCGCCACGACCGATGGACGGCTCACCCCGAGTCGCTCCGCCACGTCCTTGACCCTGATGACCCGCTTTGCCTGCCCGAGCACCAACACCGCCTCCAGATAGTCCTCGCCGCTCTGGCTAACCTGTCCCGGAGTCCGGCCTGTCTTTGTCTTATTTAACATTGTTAACCTCGGCTAATTATGCCGCCCGCGGGCCGCAAGTCAAGCGTTCCTTCAGGCCCAAGAGCCGGGATAGAGGCTCTCCACGAAGGCATCAAGACCCGAAGAAGGGTCCGAACGGAAGCACTCTCTGTGCGCTTGGCGTCCTTGGCGGTTCCATGTTGGTTCTCGGGTCAGACTGGAATCAGATTGGGACATGGGTTCCCGGCTGAACGTCTCGCCGACGCCCCCCCGCGTTTGCCATCGTTGCCGGCCGGCGGTTGCTTGCCTTGACCCGGGAAGACGCGGGGCCTATACTGGCCGGTAGCAATGTCGAAGCCCAAGCGCCCCACCAGCGCAATTGAACAGACGCAAGGCCCCGGTCGCGTCTGGCTGTTCGTCGCCCTCGCGCTGACGTTCGTCATCCGGCTCTGGTTCGTGCTCAGCATGCGGGGCCAGCCGTTTTCGTTCATCGGGCCGCAGTACGTGGATTCGTACTTCTACCACAAATGGGCGGTGGAAATCGTCTCCGGCAACTTCTGGGGATCGGATGTCTTCTTCCTCCGACCGCTGTACCCGTACCTGCTCGCCATCCTCTATTCAGTCTTCGGCCAGCACGTCCTCCCGGTGCAGCTATTTCAAACCCTCCTCGCAACTGCCTCCTGCTTCTTCCTGTTCGACACGACGCGCCGCATGTTCGGCGCTCGCCCCGCGCTCTTCGCGGCCTTCGGCTTTGCCCTGACCGGCATTCTCGTTCTCTACACCGGCACGCTCTTGTACGTGGAAATCACAATCTTCCTGAGCCTGCTTTCCCTCTGGCTCATGCTGAAGGCCTCAAGCCTCAAGCTTCAAACTCCGGGCTCCGGCTTGGGGCTTGCGGCTTGTGGTTTGTGGCTTCTAGCCGGACTCAGCTTCGGTCTGCTGGTCATCTGCCGGCCGGAGATGCTGGCAGTACTGCCGTTTCTGCTCCTTTGGCTCTGGCGCGGGTCCCTCGTTCATCGTTCATCGCTCATCGTTCATCGCAGCGACCTCGTCGCGATGACGGTCATGGCGTTCGCGGTCATCGCGGTCGTGCCGGTGCGCAACTACATCGTCGCGCGCGACCCGGTGCTGTTCACGGCGCACTCGGGCATAAACTTCTACTACGGCAACAACCCGGCGGCGGACGGCACCTGGCAGCCGACCCGCGAACTGGAGAAGGGCGTCGGGTTCTCGCACGAACGGCTGAAGCAAATCAGCCGGACGATTGAAGGAAGAGAGGTCAATCCGTCGCAGGCCTCGGCCTACTGGACGAACCAGGGCCTGAAGTTCATCACGAGCCGACCGCTTGCATACCTCAGGCTGGAAGCCCGCAAGCTCCTCTTTTTCCTGAGCAACTACGAGGTCCCGAACGACTACTATCCTGAGACCGCACGGGCCGCGTCGGTCCCGCTTAAGCTCGCGTTCGTCAACTTCGGCCTGGTGCTGGCGCTTGGGCTAGCGGGCATGTTCTTCGCCTGGCCGCGGCGCAGGCAGGCATTGCCCGCGTACCTGTTTGTAGCGGCGTATCTCCTCTCGTCGCTGGTGTTCTACGTTCTCTCACGTCTGCGCGCGCCGGTGTTCCCGTTCCTGCTGATGTTCGCGGGCTACGGTCTGAGCGAGCTACCTGAAGCACTAAGGAAGTGGAAGAGCGCACGTACCGCCATCGGCCTCGCCGTAGCAGTAGCGGTCTCGGTGGGCGCGAACCTGATTCCTCTGCAGACCAGGACCTACTCGGCCCAGGCCTGGACTCAGATTGGCAACATCTACCTGACGATGCACAAACCCGGCCCCGCGGTCAACGCATTCAACCGAGCCCTGGTCGCGCTGCCGAATTACTACTACGCGCGTTACTGCCTGGTGCTCGGGCTCGCAAGCATGGGTCGGACCGCGGACGCCGAGGCCGAGTACCGCGACCTGGAGCGGGCGGTCGGCGGCTCGGCTGAAACCGGCAACGTCGAGCGCCTGGCCGCGGCCCGCACCGCTATTGCGCAGTCGGCCGGCTCCGACGACCCGTTCCGGAGCCAGGCGCTGCGCCTCGCCTCAGCCCGGCTCGCAATCGCCCGCCGCGACTTTGCGGCGGCGGAATCGCTCTACCGCACGTCCCTGGCCGAAGATTCGACCGACGCCGAGACCAACTACCTGCTCGGCCTCGTCTACATCAGTACCAACAGCCTGCCGGCTGCGCGGGAGCGGCTGGCGCGAGCCGTCGCGCTCGACCCCGGCCACGATGCGGCCCGCGCTGCCCTGAAGGCGGTCGAGTCGAAACTCCACCGCTAGATTTTAGCTTGACATTCAACGGGCCAGCGACTAGAACTTACCGTGCCTGCGGTTAAGCCGACCCACCGCTGGCGGCTTCCCGCGCCGCCGGATAGCGACGTTTCCGCGCTCAGTCGCGACCTTGAGCTACCGGAACTGGCGGTAGACCTGCTCCGGCGCCGCGGCTACTCCACTGCCGACGACATCCGTGCGTTCCTCGACCCTTCACCGGCCCGGCTGCGCAAGCCCGACCTGCTGCCCGACATCGCCCGCGCGACCGAGCGCGTCATTGCCGCCATCGACCGCCGCGAACGCATCCTCGTCTGCGGCGACTATGACGTTGACGGCGTCACCGGCACGGTCCTCCTGGTCTCGACCCTGAGCCGGCTCGGCGCCGACGTTCTCTACTACCTGCCGCACCGGCAGGCCGAAGGCTACGGCTTCTCGCTGTCGGGTCTGAAGTTCGCGCAGGAGCAGGGCGCGAAGCTGATCGTGACGAACGACTGCGGCTCATCCGATTACGACACGCTCGCCGCCGCCCGGGCCGCCGGCATCGACGTCATTGTCACCGACCACCATGAGCTTGCCAGGACAGGAACAATGCAGAATGCAGAATGCAGAATGCAAAATGCAGAACGTCCGGCTGACGAATCTGCAGCCTGCAATCTGCAACCTGCAATCTCCAATCTGCAATCTGCAATGCCTCGGGCTCTCGCCATCGTCAATCCGAAGCGGGCAGATTCGAAGTACCCGTTCCGCGAGCTGGCCGGGGTCGGCGTCGCGTTCAAGCTGGCGTGGAGCGTGCTCTCCGCCCTGAAACGACCGCGGGAGGAGCTCATCGCCATGCTCGACCTCGTCGGCCTCGGCACCATCGCCGACGTCGTGCCGCTCACCGACGAGAACCGGGTCCTCGCGCGCATCGGCCTCGGCGCCATCCGGCGCAGCCCGCGGCCCGGGCTGCAGGCGCTGCTCAAGGTAGCGGGCATCGCGGACAAGCCCCTCTCCGGCTACAACATCGGGTTCATGCTCGGCCCGCGTATCAACGCCGCGGGCCGCGTCGGCCACGCCGAACTGGCCGCACGGCTCCTCCTGACGGAGGACCCGGCCGAAGCCGCAACACTCGCCGCCGAACTCGACGGTCTTAACCGCTCCCGCCAGTCGCTCGAAGAGCGGATTCTCGCGCAGGCGACCGGGCTCGTGGAGGCCGGTCGGCTCGCCGACCGCCGCGCGATGGTCGTCGCCGCTGAGGGCTGGCACGAAGGGGTCATCGGCATCGTTGCCGCCAAGCTGGTCGATCGCTTCTCGCGCCCCTGCGTCGTCATCGCGTTGAAGGACGACCGGGGCAAGGGTTCGGGCCGCTCAGTCTCCGGTTTCGACCTCCACGCCGCGCTTCAAGCCTGCTCCGATCACCTGCTTGCCTTCGGCGGACACAAGTACGCGGCGGGCCTGAGCCTCGCGCGCGAACGGCTGCCCGGCTTCAGCTCCGCCCTCTCCGACTACGCGGACGGGTTCCCGGAAGAAGTCTTTGAGCCGACGCTGCACATTGACGCAGTCGCGCCGATTGAGCAGGTCGACGACGCGTTTGTCGCCGCACTCGAGAAGTTCGAGCCGTTCGGCCCGGACAACGCGGCCCCGCTCCTTGTGTCGCTCGGCGTCGAGGTAGTCGGCTATCCGCGCAAAGTCGGCAAGAACCACCTCAAGTTCTCGGTCCGCTCCGGCGAGCAGGCGCTTGAAGCCATCGCCTGGGGCCGGAGCGCGGAAATCGTCAACATGGGAGGACTGCCCCAAACCCTCCTCGACATCTGCTACACGGTCGCGCGCCACACCTACGCCGGCCGCACGTCCACCCAGCTCACCATCCGCGACCTTCGAACCGCTGAAGGCACCGGGGAGCCGGCATGATGTCGATGGTTCTGCCCGACTGGGAGTTCAAGTCGCAGGACGGAATCGAGCGCTACGAGTACTCGCCCGACCCGAAGCTGCGCTTGATTTTTCTAACCCGGCGCGGCGGCGTGTCGCGCGGCAACTACGAATCGCTCAACCTGTCTTTTGACGTCGGGGACAAGACCTACCACGTCGAGGAGAACTACAACAAGGTTAAGCAGGCGCTCCAACTGCCGGCGATTCTCACCGTGAAACAGAGCCACTCGGACACGGTACTGCCCATCGCCTACGAGCGGACTCCGCCGGAACTGCTCGAAGGCGACGCCTGCTTCACCGACTGCGCCGGCCTCGGACTCGGGTTGAAGGTCGCCGACTGCCTGCCGGTATACATTTATGCTTCTGACATGCGCTGCGTCGGCATCGCCCACTGCGGCTGGCGCGGCACCGCCGCCCGTCTGGCCGAAAAGACCGCGCGCCTGATGTCACGCCGGTTTTCCGTACCCCTGCCTGATTTGCGCTTCAGCCTGGGCCCCTGCATCTGCTCGAACTGCTACCTTGTCGGCGACGATGTCCGCGACCGGTTTGACGACGACTTCCCGGCCGCGCACAAGTTCTTCTCCCCGATCACGACCGCCAAAGGCAACACCAGGTACGGCCTCGACATCCGGGCGGCCAACCGGTGGCTGCTGAGAGAAATGGGGCTCGTTGAGGCCCGGTCCCTTAACCTCTGCACCCGCGAAACCGCAAGCCTGTTCTACTCTGTCCGCGGCGGCAGGACGACCGGCCGCAACCTGGCGGTAATCGCCCTGCACTCCGCCCCGCCCGCCTGACGCCGCCGGGCCGAACGGAACCATCCGCAGATCACGCAGATACTCGGAGTCCGTAACCTCTTTGTGGTAGACTTCTCGTCCGGGCCGGCCGTTATGCGGACTCGGCTTGACTGGCAATGGTCCCGAGGTAGATCGCGCCGAGTGTCACGACCGCGCCCGCAGCCTGCAGGACGGTCACCGGATGCTTGAAGAAGAGCACATCCCAGGCCGACGCGAGCACCGGCTGCAGCAGAAGCAGCAAGCTCGCAAGCGAGTGCCGCACACGCGGCAGGCCGCCTGACATCAGTACCCACGCCAGCACTTGGCCGATGACGCCGAGGGCCACGAGCAGACCGAGGCTCGACGCGTTCGGTATCGCGAAGTTCTCGCGCTGGACGAGCGCGATGACTCCGAGAAAGGCTGCGCAACAGACCGACACGGTCGCCATGTTCGACACACGCGCGCCCAGTCCGGCGCCATGCTGCAGTCGACGTAGGGCAACCAGATAGCCCGCGTAGCAGAAAGCGCTTCCCAAGCCGAACACAACTCCCAGCCGAAAGGCCGGACTGCCTAGACGCCAGTCAACGCCGACAATCATCGCGAGTCCGACGATAGCCAGTGGTACTGCCCACCCCAAGCGCCAAGTCAGTCTCTCGCGTCCAAAGATGAGCCCGATGCCGGCCATCGGAAATACCTGGCAGCCGACAAGGATGGTCGCGAGTCCCGGCCCGACCAGCCGGATGCTCCGGTTCCACATCGTCATGTCGAAGGCGAACACCAGCGCTGCCGCGGCGGCGAGTAGAATTGAGCGACGGTCGAGCCGAAGCCGCTCGCGTGCGAAGAGGATGATAAGGAGAAGTATCGCGCCGCCGAAGACCATTCGGTAGAACGCGGTAACGGTCGGCGCGACCGCGAGCAGCCGCACAATCGGCCCGGTGAAGCTGACGATTGCCGCGCCCGCCGCAAGCGCGAGCACGGAGTTGCGCGTCCCGGCTGCCGGGCGGTTCGAATTCACGCAGGAATCATGCGGGCAAGACGGGGACTGCACCGCGCGTCCTCGCGCTCCGAGGGGCTGTCCCCGCTTTGCCCGTCAGCTACTTCTTCTCCAGCCCCTCGCTCGACCAGAACACGATCTTCCACTCGCCGTGGGCATCGCCATTCTCGTAAGGCACCCTGATCTCAAGATCCTCACCGTTCGCCAGGCTCGCGGTCGTCACGGAGAAGACAACCGCGTCGCTCTCGATGGCACCGATGGCGAACTTCGGGTACTCCCACTTCAGCTCCGGCTCGGCAATCGAGAAGTTCTCGTTGTAGCGGAGCCAGACCGTGGAAACGAGCGGCACTACAGGCATACTCTCCTCTTCCTCGGCGTGCGCCATCTCGAAGGTCAGCACGTTGAGTGTCGGAGCAAATGGACGCGGGCCCGACGTTATCCTCGGCTCAATCGTCTCGTTCGGGTCCTCCCAGGCCGGCGCGATGGTGAACGGGCCGATAGTGCCCTCTCCCTTGACCTGGGGTGACGGCATTGCCGGACCGCCGGCAGGCCCCGAGAGCCGCGTCTCGAACCACGCCTCGAATTCCTTCGACGGCGACGGCCCGAACCGCACGTTCTTGAACTCGCCGGTCGAGGTGTAACTCGAGAACCCGCCCTGTTCCCCTTCCGGACTGACCTTGCGCGTGTAGCTCAACTGGATTGTTATGTCATACGCGGCCGAGCCGATGAAGATCTGCTTGTCGGCCAGCGCGGACTGCGCCGCGAGGACGATGACTGCTGCCGCCAGAACAAACGGACGTCTTAACACAAGCACCTCCTTTGTTGGTCAGGCCAATAATAACGCGTAATGCAAGCCTGTTCCAGTGCCGGGCAAGGGGATGCGTCCACGGCAAAACGGGGACAGTCCCTTGAAGTCGCACAGGGCCCTGCGAAGGTACAGTCCCCGTTCTTCACCGCACTTCGTCATTCGAGTTTCGAGCTTCAATCGTCATTCGAACTTCGTCATTCGAGCTTGGGAAAACAGGGACAGTCCCACGGAGCGCCTACGTCGGACTCGGCGCGGTACAGTCCCTGTTTTCCGACCGGCCTAGAGGATCTCGCAGCGGCCCGCAAAGCAGGCCGGCTCGACGTCTACAGTCGTCGTGTCGCCGGTCATTGCCTCAAAGCGGCCCAGCGCGGTGAAGTCGAGTTTGGGGAACTTGGCCGCGAGGTCGCGGTACGTCGCCTCGTCGATTTCCTCGAACGGCGCCAGCTCGTACTCGGCGTCGGCAAAGGGGTAGAACGTGACGCCGACGATCTCGTTCCAGTGCTCGTACACGTAGTTCGCGACCTTCAGCCACTCGTCCGGCCGCACGTACACCGTGCAGGAAGCGTTGTGCGTGCACCAGTGCTGTTGCACCTTGCGGTACCAGTCGAGCTGCTTGAGCGCGTCCATCTGGTCACGGAAGACCGCGGTCTTCGGCGCCTGGATTGGGAAGGTAACAACCGCGGTCGTGAAGTTGTCGCGCGTCTGGCCGGTCTCCGGCACCCACGGCAGCCCCTGGGCGCGGAGCATGACAAAGACCGGGTCGTTCGCCGCGATCCGGTACCGGCGCATATAGTAGCGGCTCCACCGCGGGTGCAGACCGCTCGCGGAATCGACCAACTGTGACACCGTGCCCGACGGCTTGACACAGGTATAGGCGGTGGCAGCCGGCACGTTGAGGCAGCGGGCGGCTTCCTCGACCGTGCGCTCGACCACGGTCCGCAGTTGCTCCAGCACCTTCTCGGTGAGGAGCGAAGGATTATCCATCTGACCGGTCAAAGACACGCCCGCCAGCCGTTCCTCATTGCAGTTCTCCTTCCACTCCTTGCGCAGGAACGGGAAATAGGTGAAAGTCGCCTGGATCACGCCCAGCCAGGCCGCGGTCTTCACCTTGTCAACCAGCATGCCGATGTCGTCTCCCGGCCGCAGCACGACCTCGGACAGGTTACAGAACTGGTGCGGCCGGAGGATGATCTCGCCGCAGGGGTTGGTGCGCTCGTCGCCCCGGTACTTCCGGGTGTGCGAACAGGCAATCGGCACGGCGCCGACGTTCAGGATGCCGCGTTCGCCCGAGCCCGAGGCGGCCATCGCTGCCCACTCGTTCATGAACACGATCGGGTCCGGCTTCTTCGTGTAGGCGACGCTGTTGTTGGCGATGAACCGGTAGGAAGGGACCGCCCCGCGCGAAAAGTCCTTGGCATCGCGCATCTCCTCGTCGTCGATGTCGGAGAACGAAATCATGGCCGAGCGGCGCTTGCCCCCCATCACTATCTTCTCGGCCACAAGACAGCAGATGTCGTGGCACTCCAGCGACGACAGGCGGCGGCCCGCGGCCCGGCGCACGATCGCCTCGACGTCCGCGAACAGATGCTGGAGCGATTCGGCGCCGGACGCCCGGCCGCCCATCTGCTTCAGCCGCGCGCCGTACGGACGGATGTGCGAGAAGTCGAAGTGCACCGACTCGCCCGCGAACCACGTTTCGAGAGCGAAAAGGAACGCCCGGGCCCAGCCCTCGCGCGAATCCTCAATCACGTAGTCGTCGCGGCGGTCCACGCCCGTTTGCGCCACCACCGGGAGCTGGTTCACGAACTCCCGTTCCACCGAGAACCCGACGCCCGAACCGCACATCAAGATGAACATCAGCTCCGAGAAGCTCCGCAAGTCCCTAATCGGGAAATAGGCGCAATTGTAGATGCAGGTATTGTCCTTGAGCACGACCGGGCCTGCGGTCGCCACCAGCCGCATCGACGGCATCACGCTGAACGTCGCCAGCCCGTCGCGGATCCGCTCCCAGACCCGGGCCGGCACGCCTTCGCGACCGGGAGTATGGTCGCGCAGGAACGCAACGACGCGCTCCACGACCTCATCCCACGTCTCCCGACGGCCGTCCTCCTCCCGCCAACGGCAATAGTGGGTCAGGGCGACGAACTCTGCGGACTGATTCGGAAACACACTGTGCTGCTCTGCCAAATATTCTCCTCTCACGGGATCGTCTTGTCCTCGTTTTGGCTCTTGGCCTTTGGCTTTTGCCTTTTGACCTATCCTCTATTCTGCGCTCTCGCCTCTAGCCTCCAGCTTCTCGCTTCGTCCTGTCCTGGCGACATCTGCGGATACTCTCTGTCAGTTTCCTGTCATATTGCGTTCCCGCAGGCCTCAACGGCCGCCGACATCGAAGCCGGCGCCGCAGAACAAGTCTGTTACGCGGAAACGCGCCTGGTTAGTTAGACTCTGATTCCGAAATCGCGGACCACGCGCTGGCCGACCGCGGCCGCGGCGACCAAACCCGAGTGACGCGAATGTCCAATTCGAGCTCCGGAATTCGGACTTGATTCGTCATTTGGACTTCGTGCTTCGGACTTAGTGCTAGTCTACTCTTCTCGGACATCGGTTCAAGCGCTGTCCGACACCCCAAACCCGATATTGAACCACAGAGCACACAGAGAATTGGAGGGTACGGAGCGGAATCCCGACCTTCACCCGACTCTGTACTACAAGCGTGCAGGATCATCGTTTTCGCGACGTTGTTTCTCTCCGCTGCCTCTGTCCTGAGGCCATCGGGATCCTGAAGACCGACGTCAAGTACCGCCCCCGGTGACGCAATGCTCGAGTTCGGGTCGGGACTCAATCTGTGTCCATCCGTGTTCATCTGTGGTTCCATCAGGTTTGGTTGCGGCCTCCGAGGCCGCGCTATGCTCTCAGTGGCCTCTGTGGTTAATCCTATTTCGGTTCTTGGGCGACAGACCTGAATCCGACATTGAACCACCAAGCTAGCACCGGACATTTCCGTTCGGACCATCTTTGTGGTGAACCTGTCCAGGAAAAAATAAGCCGGAGTTGAATATCTCCGGCTTTCCCTGCGTCCCTTCGGCTTTCGCCGGGGGACTTCGTGGGTTATGGAGCTCTCAGGAGCCCTCATATAATTATCCCTCAACTCCAGCCATCGGTCAAGCCCGCTAATCGCTGACCGCCAATCGCCGCTCGCCGTCATGGGCTTCCGCGACGCACCCACGGCGACAGCCGGTCTCGTCCCAGGGATTACTGGTGCAAGCCTTTGCCATTTCCACTTTGGACTTATGACTTGCGCCTCGCCATGCATCCTAACCCGGAATACGTTCCGCATGATAAGGGTTCTTATCAAGCGCGACATCTCCTCCGGCCTCCTAACTTCTTCATTAGTAATTAGTTATTGGTAATTCAGTTCGCACCTCTCCCCCGCCGGGGTGGCAGCTTGGGCCGTTGCGATAGCCGTTGCGAGCGAGGTGATTCGCCTCGTTACCGCTACCGTTCCTTGAGCCGTAACGAGAGTCGCGACTTGTTCCGCTACTTCATCCGTTACGGCTCGTTTCACTTCACCCCCGATTTCAGCCGTTCCGACATCCGTTGCTTGTGTCGCTACGGTTCACGCAACAGGTCAGGATACTCGTGCCGTCACTTGTGCCGCTGCGACCACCGTAACGGCCACCGTGACTTGAGCCGTTGCGAAGACCGTTACTCGTATCGCGATTTGTGCCGTGTCGTTTGCCATTGAAAACTGACCCCTTTGTGCCACTGAAATCTGACCCCCCTCCTAGCTGTTTTCGGCCGGCTGATTGTCCGGCAGTTTTGGCGTCTTGTCAACTCCTTTCGTCCGTTTGT